>WNFX01005672.1_pt1 | contig 11993 bp, 7 predicted proteins | sample 5400111 | NCBI WGS metagenome assembly WNFX01 (sample SAMN13153363, study PRJNA577476) | soil metagenome | isolation source: 40 cm soil or saprolite under grassland replicate 1 | place: USA:California | collected 2016-06-15
CGATGCTTTGTACGGTCGTGATGCCCGCCATCAGGGCGCGATACGCGTTCTCTTCCGTGTAGAGCACCGTCTGGTCCAGCGGCTCGGCTCCGCCCGGGTCGTTGTGCGCCCGGCCGTTCGCGTCGAAATGGGACGTGAGATGGACGTGGGTGTCGATGCCGCCTGGCATGACGGTCAACCGGCTCAGGTCGTACGTCGCGGCGGTGAGGGCCGGGTCGAGGCGCGCAATGCGCGACCCGGCGATCACGATGGTGGTATTGTGGAGGATGCCGCCACGGCCGTCGAGGACTGTCCCCGCGCGGATTGTGATGGTCGGCGCCTGGGCGAGGGCGAGAGCGGGAAGCAGGGCGAGTAGCATGGACGACCTCCGGGGCGATGTGCCGGGACCCGGCCAACTTACGCCGCCGCGCTTCCGTAATCGAGTCCGCCACAAAACGGCCCGCTCGAGCACCGTGCCCAGCGAGCCGCTTCGTTCTCCAGACATCGCGGTGTAATTACCGCGCCACGCCCGACACGGGTTTCGTCCTGCTCGTTTCCTGATCCCCAGCGACTTCCTCTTCAGCCTCGTGCGCCCCCAGCAGGTAGCGCCACGCGTCGCGCAGCAGCGGTGTGTCGTCCGGGCCGAGCGGCGTGTTGTTGTCCCGGGCCGTGCTCTGGTGCGGCGCATTGAGAGCGTCATAGCCCAGCGTCGGTTTGAGATCGGTGAAAAGGATGTGCGTGCCACCGTACGGCAGCGGGTTCCCCTCCGCTTGAACCGGATCGCCGAACCGCAATAGGTCGAGCGCTGCGAGGTTGAGGCGGATCCCCGCGACGAGGTGATCGCGGTCGTGGAACAGCGCGAAGTACTTGGCCGCGGGCGTCACGCCGATCGAGACCCAGCGGTCGGCTTCTTCGGGCACCCGTGCGTCGGGCGGACCCGAGAACATCGCCACGCGGGACACCCGGTGAAGCTTCCCGATGAACGCCGCCTGGGCCGCCCCCTGCGATTGACCGCTCATCACGATTTGCGACCACTTCGGCGCGCCGTCCTTCACGAACCGCGACCAACCCTCCTCGGGGTAGTGTGCATCGAGGTAGAGAAGGACCTTGATCAGCCGGTTGTCGACGCTGTTCGCCGCCGTCACGGTCACGAGGCTCGACCGATCGATGCCGTTCTGGACCTCCTGGTGCAGGTTGCCGGAGCAGTCGGGGTCGGGGCTGTTCTTGCAGACTTGAACCACTGTGACGTCGTTCTGATACATGAGGCCGATCACGTGATAGCCCAGACGCGCGGCCTCCTGCTCCAGCAGCTGCCAACCGGCGGGCTGGTTGTTGTTGCCCGGCAGGAACACAAGAAGCTTGGGGTTTCCGCGCGCGGTCGGGTCGAGCCACACGTAGTGGTCGGCCAGCCCGGTATTGATGGCCGGGTCGGTCGCTTGCGGTGCGACGGTGTGCTTCACTAAAGGCGCCGACTGGTTTTGCACCTGTGACATCATCGGCCTTGCGCTCAGTGCGCTCGGGGCATCGTCAGGGGCCGTGGCATCCTGACAGCCCGCGAGCGTGAGGGTGATCGAGGCAGCTGCGAGGAAACGGCGTGCAATGTGTAGCATGGTGCACCTCCGGCGGACGCAGGTCCGCCATTCGATGTTCGTGGTGAAGGCCATGGAATGCCGCTACGGCTGCCCCGCCACCTTCACGGGTACGAGACTCTGCGCACCCGAACCGTAATCGTCGCCGAGGAAGCCCCAGGCGTTGGAGCCCCAGCAGTACGCCACGCGATTGGTCGTGATGCCGCAGGTGTGATCGGTCAACAAGTCTTCTGGCTCGTCATAGAAGAGCCAGCCGGCCGCCCTCACTGACAGGAACGTGAGGCCGCCGGCGACGGCCACCGGCGTCAGGCTGCTGCTGGTGGAGCCGGTGCCGAGCTCGCCGACATCATTGCGTCCCCAGCAATAGGCGGCTCCGTCGATCGTGAGGCCGCAGGTGTGGAACATGCCGGCGCTGAGGGCGGCGAAAGCGAGACCGCCGGCGACCGACACCGGCGTCGCGCTGCCCGTCGTCGAGCCGTCGCCGAGCTGGCCGAACCCGTTCCACCCCCAACAGTACGCCGCGCCGCTCGCCGTGACGCCGCACGTGTGATAGTAGCCGACGCTCAGTGCCGTAAACGTCAGACCGCCAATGACGGGTAGGGGCGTCGGGCTGAAGTTCGGCGATCCGCTGCCGATTCCGAGCTCCCCGTTCGCGTTGTTCCCCCAGCAATGTGCCGCTCCGCCGGAAGTCACGCCGCACGTGTGAAGGCCGCCCGCGCTCAGCAGCGCGAATGTCAGATCACCAGCGACGCGCACCGGCGTCGAGCGGGCCGTGGTCGAGCCGTCGCCCAGCTGGCCGTAGCCATTCCACCCCCAACAGTAGGCGCCGCGGGTGGTGGTGAGGCCGCACGTGTGAGGGCTGCCTGTACTCACCGTCACAAAGGCGAGCCCGCCGGAGACCGGCACGAGCACTGCGCTGGATGCCGTCGACCCGTTGCCCAGTCGGCCGTCGTCGTTCGCGCCCCAGCAGTAGGCGGCGCCACCGGTGTCGAGAGCGCACGTGTGGTAGAAGCCGCCGCTGAGCGCCGCAAGGGTCAGACCGCCGGAGACGCCCACGGGGGTGAAGCTGTAGTTCGTGGATCCGTTGCCGAGCTGGCCGTAGGCGTTCAACCCCCAGCAGTAGGCCGCCCCGCTCGCCTCGAGCGCGCACGTATGGACAGCCCCCACGGTCACAGCGGTCAAGGCCAACGGAGGAGGCACCGTGAGGCTCGCCACGCCGCTCGTCCGGCCGGCTGTCGCGGTGATCGTCGCTGTGCCGGTTCCGACAGCAGTCGCGAGTCCGTCCGGCGTGACCGTGGCGACCGTGGTATTGTCGGTCGACCATGAGACGGCGCGGCCGAAGGCACGATCACCCGACGGTGTGCGCAACTCGGCTTGAAACTGCAGGCGGCCCCCCGCGAGCACGCGCGCGGAGGCCGGTGTCACCGTCACCGACCCGAGGTCGCCGCCGCGGACCGCACGCCAAGTGCCGGCAGGGGTGCCGCATGTCACGGTGCCGCTCAGCGAATCCGTCGAGCTGGACGCAAAGGCGGCCGTGTAGTGGCAGATGACATTCGCGCTGCCCACTCGGAATGCGACGCTTCCGCCGGAGACCACGCCTCCTCGTACTGAGTCCGTCGCGTAGTTGGGGTAAGCGCCGCTCGGACCGACGCAAGTTCCTGCCTGCTCCGACAGGCCGACGAACGTGGCGTCCTGCTGCCTGAAGGTGTACGATCCGGTGTCGTCGCAGACCCCGCGGTTCGCCTCGTCGGCGATGTGTTCGGTCCAGTCCCACACGCCGTTGATGTCGGGAATCGGACCGGGCAGGACGACCTCGATCGCCGCCGCCGCGCTCTTTGCCTCGCTCGTCGCCGTGATCGTCGCCTGACCCACTGCCACCCCCGTCACCAGCCCCGCCGAGCTCACCGTCGCCACCGCCGTGTTGCCGCTCGCCCAAGTCACGACCCGCTCCGTGAGCACCTTCTGGTCCGCGTCTCTGGTTATGGCCGTCAGCTGCACCGTCTGGCCGGCCAGTACGCTCGCGGTCGGTGGCTCCACTGTTACGAATGCGACCGACACGGGTTTGACCGTGCTCAGTGGAGCGGCGGCATCCTGGCAGCCGAGCAGCGTGAGGGTGATGGAGACAGCAGCTACGGTACAGTGTACGAAGCGTGACATCGTTCACCTCCGGTTGCGTCCTCGGGGCGGTGAGGGCCGTGGCATCATTGCAGCGCCCCGCGCCACGCGGTACGTTCGAATGCACGCGACACAGTAACGGCGCCGTGTGAGCGGCCTGTTACTCCCGCCGTAACGGAGCGATGACGCTGCCCGCTCAAGCTTGGGCATGCGCGGTGCTGCAGGTGTTGGGAGAGGTTCCCGTGGTCGAGTTTCGCATTCTGGGCGCGCTGAACCTGCTCGGGGCCGGCGGGCGCGAGCTCTCGTCGGTGCTGGCCCAGCCCAAGCGCGTCGCCCTGCTCGCCTATCTCGCCGCCGCCACACCGCGCCGGTTGCACCGGCGCGACTCCCTCCTCGCCCTATTCTGGCCCGAGCTCGATCAGGAGCATGCCCGCGCCGCGCTCCGCCAGGCACTGCACGGGCTGCGGCATGCGCTCGGTGACGGTGTGCTCGTGACCAGAGGTGACGAGGACATCGGCCTCGACCCAGAGGAGATCCGCTGCGACGCCGTCGAGTTCGCGCGCGCGGCTGAAGACGGCCGACTGGCCGATGCGCTCGACCTCTACCGGGGCGACCTGCTCGAGGGATTCTTCATCCGCGGCACGCCGGAATTCGAGCAATGGCTCGAAGACGAGCGCGCCCGGTTGAAGGCCGTCGCGCTCCACAGCGCGACACTGCTGGCGGAGCGGAGCGAAGGGCACGGCGGCCTGGCAGAAGCAGCGCAGTGGTCGCGGCGGGCGCTCCGGATCGCCCCGCTCGACGAGCCGGCGTTGCGGCGCCTGATGAAGACGCTGGACAGCCTGGGGGACCGGGCGGGGGCGCTGGACGCATACGAAACGTTCGCGAAGCGCCTCACGGCGGAGCTCGAGGCCGACCCCGCGCCGGAGACGCGTGCGCTCGCCGGCGCCGTGCGCGAGCGTGTGGCCACCCTGTCCTCCGACGCCGAGCTGCCGCCAGTAGAGACCGCCGCGGAGCCTCCGAAGCTTGCGAGCGACTCTCGGCATCGCCTCCGCTGGCTCGGCGCGGCCACAGCGGTGCTCGGCGTGGCTGTCGTGCTCGCGGCCGTCGGCCGGCGCGCGCGGGAGCCCGCACCGCTGAATCCGAGGCGGGTTCTGGTTGTCCCCTTCGCGAACCACACGGGCGACAGCACCCTCGACCCGCTCGGGAGTCTGGCCGCCGATTGGATCACGCACGGGCTGGCGCTGACCGGGGTGCTCGAGATCGCTGCCCCTGGCGCGATGGTGCTGGGAGGCAGGACCAGTGCTGCCGGTCGACTCAGTCGGGCAGGCCACGAGGCGGCCGATGTGCGGACGCTGTCGCTGGCGAGCGGGTCGGGCCTCGCCGTATCGGGCGCTATGTACCGCCGCGACGATCGCATTGAGTTCGAGGCGCAGATCACCGACGAAGTGCGTGGGAGAATCCTGCACAGCCTCGAGCCGGTGCTGGGGCGTGCGCAGGAGCCGCGTCCGGCGCTCACGCTGCTCCGGGAGCGCATCATGGCCGTGCTCGCCGAGGCGGTCGACGTGCGACTGCGTGACTTGCCCGTCGCGGGTCAGCCGCCGCGCTACGACGCGTACCTCGCGTTCTCGAGCGGTGTCGAGATCTTCTACGGCGGCCGCCAGGCACGGGCCGCATTGCCGTACTTCCAACGCGCCGCCGCCCTGGACTCGACCTACGCGCTGCCGTTGATCTGGGCGGCGTGGGCTCACAGCGGGACCGCGCTCGATCAGTGTGACTCGACCGCGAGTATCGCGAGCCGGCTGCGCGGCATGCGTCTTACTCGACTCGAGCAGATGCAGATCGACCGTGTGATGGCGCGATGCCGCGGCGACCTCCCCACCGCGTACGCGCTCGGGCGTGCGCTGACCGAGGCGGTTCCCCGCTCGGAGTTGATGTGGGAGCAGCTCGCCCGCGACGCTCTGGACGCCGATCGTCCGCGTGAGGCGGTGACGATTCTCGAGCGGTTGCACCCCGACAGCGGCGCCCTGAGCGGGCGCGCGGGCTACTACAACTGGCTGACCAACGCCTATCACTTGCTCGGCGAGCACGACCGTGAGCTGGAGGCGGCCCAGCGAGCCCAGCGACGGTTTCCGAGAAACCTCGCCACCCTCCGCATGGAGCTGCTGGCGCTGGCGGCGCTCGGGCGTGGGCGGGAAGTGAACGAGCGCTTCGACGAGATCAAGACGCTCCCCCCCGACCCGATCCGTCTGCCGGCCCCGGTGATGCGCGAGATCGCGCTCGATCTCGCGGCTCACGGCGATAGCGTTGCCGCGCGGGTGGCGCTCGCCCGCACGCTCGCCTGGCACGCCAGCCGGCCTGGGGCGGAGCAAGCGCAGCAAGCCATGCGTTTCGAGCGAGCCGAGGCCTACTATGCGGCGGGATACGCGGACTCCGCCCGCGCGATCGCTGCCGACCTGGCTCGCGCGCACCCCAACAACGAGCAGTACGCTGGGCTGCTCGGCGTGCTGGCCGCGCAGCGCGGCGACCGCGCCGAGGCCGCGCGCCTCGACCGGCTGTTGGTCGGCCTCGAGCGACCCCTCGGGCGCGGGCAGGCCGGTTATTGGCGCGCGTGTATCGCGGCGCGACTGGGGGAGCGCGATACCGCCGTGGACCTTCTGATACGGGCCCTCGATGCGGGATACGTGTATCAGGTTCGCTTCCTCGATGTGCACGTAGACCCCAGCTTCGCGGCGCTGCGCGGAACCCCACGGTTCCAGGCCTTGCTGCGCCCCAAAGGATGAGCCCGCGCCTCAGACTGCTCGCCGTTGGATGGCTGGCGCTGAGCGCGGCCACGCCCGCACTCGGCTCGCAGGGGGTCACATCGGCCGCGCTGCAGGGAAGTGTTGTCCAGTCCGACGGGACACCGATCGAGCACGGGGTTGTGACGGTGACGCTGGCGGAAAGTGGCGCCCGCTGGCAGGTCGTGACCGATGCGGCGGGACGCTACTTCCTGGAGAACGTGCAGGTCGGCGGGCCCTACCTGATCGAGGCGAGAGCCGTGGGCTTCAGGCCGGCCGGCCAGCAGGGCGTCCGGTTAGGGCTCGGCCAGCGCTACCGCGCCGATTTCGTGCTCGAGCCGAGTGTCGTCGAGCTGCCGGAGGTGACAGTGAGCGCGAGGGTGGATCCGCTGCTCAACTCAGGCCGTACTGGACCGGCGCATTTCGTCTCCGAGTCGGAGCTGGCCGTCCTGCCGAACCTGGCTCGGGACCTGAACGTCGGCGCGGCGCTCGGTCCACTCGCGGTGTTGCGGCCGCTCGGGGGCATGTCGATCGGCGGACAGAATCAGGGCTTCAACAGTCTCCAGGTCGATGGCGGCGTGAACGCCGACCTCTATCTGGGGCGAACGCCCGGTGGCGCGAGTCCCAGCGGCGCACTTCCGGAGGTGCTCCCCCACGCGATCTCCCTGGAGACGGTCAGCGAATTTCAGGTCCTCGCCGCCCCATTCGACGTCCGTCTCGGAAGCTTCGCGGGCGGGCTCCTCAACGCCGTGACCAAGTCGGGAACGAACCACTTCCATGGCTCGGTGTTCGGCTTCCTACAGGACGGAAGCCTGACGGCGAGCGACGCGGCCGGGAACCGACCCGACCTGGCCAGCTGGCAGTTTGGCGGCACTCTGTCCGGCCCGATCGCCCGGAACCGGGGTCACTTCTTCGTAAACGCCGATCTGCAGCAGCGCGTTGTGTCCGACGTCGGATTCCTGGTGGCGGCGGACGCGGTGGACAGCGCCGACCTGCGGAAGGCCGGGGTCTCGTACGCAAACGCCGTGCGGTTCCAGCGGATCCTCGACAGTTTACACCTTAAGCCGGGCTCGCTCGGGCCGTCGGACGGGCATCTCCCAGCGCAGGACGTGTTCGCCAAAATCACCATGCAGCTCGGCACGAGCGGCCACCTCGAGTTGTCGCACCACTACGCCCACGGCGACCGCCGGGACTTCATCGATACGGGTCGTGCCAACAACATCTACGCCCTCTCCTCGGTTGCCGGTCAGAGTCTTTCGACCGCGCACACATCGCGCCTGATCTGGACCACGCCGGTGGCCGGGCGCGCCCAGAACGAGCTGATCGTGAGCTACGAGCGACTCCTGGATATTTGCCGGCCGAACGCGACGTTCCCGCTGATCCAGGTTCGCGTCGGCACAGGCACCCTGATCGCCGGGCCCAACAGCGTGTGCCCGACCACGGCGGTGAATCAGAACGCCCTCGAGGTCACGGAGAATCTCACCATCGGCGCCGGGCGGCACGTCGTGACCATCGGCTCGCATGGCGAGCTGCTGCATTTCCACGATCCCCTGGTCCAGGTGTCCGCGGGCCGATGGACCTTCGGCAATCTCGATTCGCTCTCGTTTGGAGAGGCGAGGCACTACGACATCGGGCTACCGGACTCGGTGCGGCCCCCGGGGGCCGACTTCCGCGTGGTGACGCTGGGTGTCTACGCCCAGGACCGGTGGACGCCGACTTCCCGCCTGACGCTCACCGGCGGTCTGCGCCTCGACGCCCCGTTTCTGCCGGACGCCGCGGGGACGAATACGAGGCTCCTGGCCTCGCCGCTCGGCATCGATACCGGAAAGCTTCCCAGCGGCAACATATCCTGGTCCCCCCGCGTCGGCGTCAACTACGATGTGAGCGGCGACGGGACCGCGTTTCTCCGCGGTGGCATCGGCCTGTTCAGCGGCCCTCCGCCCTACCGCTGGCTGGGGAACGGTTACCGGGAGACGGGCGACGAGACGGTCGTTTTCTGTGACAGGCCCAACCTGCCACGGTTCGTCCCAGACAGCGGACCGCCGACGCGATGCCCGTCGCCACCCGGCGTGAGTCCGCGAATCAGCTTCTTTGACCCTGGCCTCAAGCTGCCGCAGAACCTGAAGCTGGCGCTGGGCGCGGACCGGCGTTTCTCGTCCGGCGTGATAGCAACGGTCGACTTCCTGTATACGCGCGCGGTCCACCAGATCTATGCGAGCGACGCGAACCTCGGCGTCCCGACGGGCGCGGCCGCCGGTGAGGGCGGCCGCCCTTTGTACGGCACGATCAGCGGCACGGCACTCGCGAACCTAACGACGACTCCAGCCTGGCGCGACGCGTCCTTCGGAGAGAAAGAGGTCTACCGCGTGTCAAACCGGGGCGGGGACCACGGCTTTTCCCTGTCGGCGCAGGTGCGGAAGCGATTCGGCGGGGCGCTCGCATTGTATGTGGCCTATGCGTACTCACGGGAGCAGGATCGGATGTCCTGGGTCAACTTTCCGGCGCGCGCGAATTTCAGCAACACGCCGCTCGACGGCACGCTGGACGACCGCCGGTTGCGACCGTCCTTTTTCGAGACGCCCCATAAGGTCGCTGTAGCCGCGACCTTCGACCTGCCGCACCGGCTGCAGCTCTCCCTTCTCTACCAGGGTGCGTCGCAGCCGCCCTACACCTACGTCATCGACGGCGATGCGAACGCCGACGGCATCGGCGGCGCGGGGTCGCTCAAGAACGACATCGTGTACGTTCCGAGGAATGCCGCCGACATCACGCTGCCGGCGGCGGACTACGCGCGGCTGGACGCGTTCATCGAGCAGCAGCCGTGCCTACGGGAGCAGCGGGGACGGATCATCCCTCGTAGCAGTTGCCGCAACGGGTGGCTCGGCCTCCTGAATGCCCGGCTCGCGAAAGCGGTGCCGATGGCTGGCGGCCAGCGCATTGAGATCACCGCCGATGCCTTCAACGTGCTGAACCTGATCAGTTCGCGGTGGGGTCGCGACCTGGACCTTACCACCGGCCCCTCCGTGACGCTCCTGACCCTCGTCGGGTGGGACGCCGTCAACTCGCGGGGGATCTACCGGCTGTCCAACAACAGCTTACCGACGCGCGGCGTCGTGGACGACGTCGCGTCTCGGTGGCGGATTCAACTGGGGGCGAGATACGCCTTCTAAGGGACGGTGGTCCCTGCCCGTTACGGCACCGAAACCAACAAGTAGACTGCGGCGGCTAGAAGCAGCGGCGCCGAGTACACCCCCGGCATCGCTTTTCTCATGTAAACTGACCCGGCCAGATGCAGCAGCCCGTTCCCTGCCATCACGATCCCGAAAGCGTCCGCGACCGGCCGCATCCATCCGGCGCCCCGATACGCGAACGGGGTGAGAGTCGCCAGCCCGACTATGGCCAAGACGAGTCCCGTGAGCCAGCCGCGGAACGTGAACGTGGGCAGGGGCAGGAGCGGAAAGCGCGCCCGAATCGCCTGGACGGCGGGGTTATACGCAGAGAGAAAGTCCGTGAGTGCTTCATCCGTTACGTGAATCGCGAACGCGACGCACAAGGCGAGCCAGGCGAGACCGAATTGCGCCACGTCCGACGCCGCTAGCGACCGGTCAGGCGCACCACGCCGAACACCAGCCCGACCGTCGTGAGGGCCTGACCGACCCAAAAGAGGAACATCCACTTGATGATGCGGGCTTCGAACGCGGCCATGCGCCTTTCCAGGCGTGCGACCGCGGTCGCGATCTCCGCTTCGAGTGTCGTTTCGAATCGGGCGAAGTTGAGCTCGTTCAGCTCGCGAAGGTCGGACTTGTACGTAGCATCCACTTGATTGAACCAATCGACCAGCTCGTTGGTGATGTCATCACCGAACTTTTCGTAGAACTTCCTCGATAGCTTAGCGGTCACGGGCACCGGATTCTCCAGTCGAGTCCGGCGCCACTGTAAGGCTACCCCCGGCGCCGGTGGTAGGCAATCCGCTGCGACTGGAATCATCTTCACGCGACGCTAGCAGCAGCGCACGCCCTTTCCCTTCGACTCGAAAAACTGCGCCACGTACTCCCGCTCGCCGAGCGTCGGCGCATGGCCTGCCGACCGGCAATGCTCGAGATACGCCTGGTAATCCGGCGCTCCGATGATCCGCCGCAGCACGCTCGCGATGCTGGCGGGGAGGGGCGGGGCCTCATCCCGCATCCCGCATCTCGCATCCCGCTTAGTCTCCGGTCGCATATCCCGTCTCCACATACGGCGCCTCGTGCACCACCGCCGCCTTGCGACGCGAGAGGACCAGCCACCACTCGCGCACCGACGTGACGATCAAGATGGTCACGACCGTCATGAACAACAGCGCCACGAACGTGTTCAGGCGGTCGTTGAAAATCAGGCGCGCTGCATTCGGGGTGGTGGACCCCGCGAGCGACGCGGCGTGCGCCAGGAAGCCGAGCCGCGGATCGGCCGAGAACACCTTCTGCCAGCCGGCCGTCATCGTGATGGTCACGAGCCAGGCGAGCGGCGCGGCCGTGACCCACACGTACCGCGCCCGGCCCATCTTGATGAGAATCGTCGTGCCGACGCACAACGCGACGGCCGCCAGTAATTGGTTCGAGATCCCGAACAGCGGCCACAGCGAGTTGATCCCGCCCAGCGGGTCCACCACGCCCTGATAGAGGAAGTATCCCCATCCCGCCACGACCAGCGCGCTCGACGCGATCACACTCGGATACCACGACGTCTCGGCGAACTGGGGCCAGACGTGGCCCACGATCTCCTGCAGCATGAACCGGCCCACGCGGGTCCCCGTGTCGATGGTCGTGAGGATGAACAGGGCCTCGAACATGATCGCGAAATGGTACCACAGGGCATCGAGCGTCTTGCCGCCCAGCACGCTCGTCGCACCCGCGAAGATCTGGGCGATCCCGACCGCAAGCGAGGGCGCGCCCCCCGAGCGGGCCAGCAGCGTGGTCTCGCCCATGCGCGCCGCGAGCTCGCGCATGAAATCGGGAGTCACCACGAACCCGGCCTGGCCCAGCACCTGCGACGCCTGCGCGAGCGCGGCGGGCGTCGTGTTCATCGCGAAGTACACGCCGGGATCGAGGGTGCAAGCCGCGATCATCGCCATCACGCCCACGAACGACTCCATCAGCATGCCGCCGTAGCCGATGAGCCGGGCGTCGGACTCGCGCGCGATCATCTTGGGCGTGGTGCCGGACGCCACGAGCGAGTGGAATCCCGAGATCGCCCCGCACGCGATCGTGATGAACGCGAATGGAAAAAGTTTTCCCGCGAACACCGGGCCCTCCCCCAGCGACGCGAACGGCGTGAGCGCCGGCATGCGGAGTGGCGGGAGGATCACCAGGATAGCGATCGCGAGCACCAGGATCGTGGTGATCTTCAGGAACGTCGAGAGGTAGTCGCGCGGGCACAAGAGCATCCACACGGGCAGGACAGAGGCAATGAAGCCGTACATCATCATCATCCACGTGAGCGCGGTGGCGCTGTGGGTGAACAGCGGCGCCAGGTGGGGCTGGCCCGCCACCCAACC
>WNFX01006873.1_pt1 | contig 11993 bp, 9 predicted proteins | sample 5400111 | NCBI WGS metagenome assembly WNFX01 (sample SAMN13153363, study PRJNA577476) | soil metagenome | isolation source: 40 cm soil or saprolite under grassland replicate 1 | place: USA:California | collected 2016-06-15
AGTCGATCTTTATCCCCCAAAACCTGCGCACTTGTTCTTCCTTCGATGAGGAGCTGATGGGTCGTTGTGGCCGCCTGCACGTTTTCTACTGTTTCGTGAATCAGGGTGTCCAGGTCGAATGCTTCTATTTGAAAGACAAGCTTGCCAGTCTGCATACGGGAGATGTCCAGTAAGTCGCTGATGAGCTTGGTGAGCTTATTCAGTTGGGTATCCATGCGATTAAGATAATGCAGCCCTTGCTCATCTCCCTGTTTTGTCAGGCGGCGTTGCAGCACGTTCGTGAAGCCTTTTAAGCTCGTGACCGGGGTTTTGAGTTCATGGCTGGTCATGCTGATGAATTCATCCTTGCGCTGTTCCGCCAGGATGCGCTCCGTGATATCGTGGACGATCGTGACAACCATGGTCACCTCTCCACGTTCATCAAAGACGGGACGTGATTTGACCAGTGACCAGCGTTCGGGCTGTCCTGTTGCTGTATTCTTGTAGCCAATGATGGCCTGAGCATCTCGTTCTCCGGCGAGCACGCGTGCGTGCGTAAAGCGGGAGTGCGAAAAGGGCTGTCTCTGTTCATCGATGAGCTCATACCTGGCGGCAATACCAGTCGGTGGCGTTTCCAGCATCGCTTGTACCGAAGCAAAGCCCGTCATCCTTGCCGCCGCCTCATTGGCATAGATAATGTGGCTGTCTTTATCGTAGACGATAATGCCATCGGCCACCCCTTGCAGGATAATATCCAATTGATCGCGGGAATGCTGGACTGCTCGATAGAGCCGCGCATTGTGGATGGCAAGCGAGGCACGCGCTGCAAGCTCTTCTGCCATGGCGAGATCTGCTTGTGTGTAGTGACGGCCTGCTCCTGCTAAAGCAAAGGTCACGGTCCCGATGGCTTTCCCTTCAATTATAAAGGGAATGGTCATGCCCGACGTAAAGCCGATGTTGCGGAGTAATCTCAGTTGCTCGCTATCCACTGCCGTTGCTACCAGCATGTCATCGCTGATAACAGGGGCAATTTCAGAGGTACCCGCCCGAAGAACGTGGGGTATGCCGCGGTTCGCATTCCTATCCAGCGGATATTTTTTTCTGACTTCCCTGGCCCATGCTACTCTTTGCGGATCAGCATGTGCAATGACCAATTGCTCAATTGATCCATCTTCAGCAAGCATAGCGATGGTGCACCAGTCAGCAATATGAGGAACGGCAAGATTAGCGATGGTTTGCAAGGTCATTTTGTAGTCAAGCGAGGAAGAAAGTGCCTTACTCGCATGGAAGAGGAAGTGTAAATGCTGCTGGAGTTGCTTGTGTTCCGTGATAATTTGAAAATAGACAGCTAAACCGGCCTCAGAAGGATAGACACGCACATGAAACCACTTCCCGAAGGGAGGATAAAAGTCTTCAAACTCAACCATGGTCTGTGCATCTGCCGCTTCATGATATTTCTCCCAGAAGGTGGTACCGACCGCTTCAGGGTTGATCTCCCAGATATTCTTTCCCAAGAGGTCTTCGCGTTTTTTTTGTAGCATGGTTTCAGCTGCACGATTGAGATAGGTATAGCACCAGCAGGTATCCAGGACAATAAACCCATCGTTGATGCTTTCAAGGGCAGCCAGGATTTGTCTGTCAAACGCAAGCTTCGTCTCATCGGGAAATGGGGGAGAGGCGCTCATGTGTTGCCCTCCTTTCTTGAGCTATATACTCCCATCATGCTCATCAATTCCTGGAAAATCATTGGAATTCACCTATGCACAGTATAGATGCTTTGCTCAGTTAAAGCAACCTCAGCGTTCCTTCTTCCTATGGGTGCCTGTACATCTCCACAGGTATTTCCTGTCAATACTAACATTGCCATCGCCTCTGTCAGCGAGTACACTGATATCCTGTACTGTATAGAAACGGGGAGGAGAACTACATGGATGAAAAAAATACCAACCGCCTCGAAGCTTTTAGTGACGGCGTTTTCGCTGTGGCGATTACCTTGCTCGTTTTAAATATTAAGGTCTCAGGGCTGGATTCTCGTGGTAATTTGCTGGACGACCCACATTTATGGAATATATTGCCTGACCAGTTGCCGTCGCTGATCGCCTATGTGACTAGCTTCGCAACAATTGGTATTATGTGGCTAAATCATCACAGGCTTTTTACGCACATTAAGCGCACTGATACCGGATTGCTGCTTCTTAATCTCTTACTCTTATTATTCATCGTCCTTGTACCTGTCCCCACTGCGCTGCTGGCTGAGTATGTTGTCCGTCCCAATGAACATGCAGCCGCAATTATATACAGTGGCACTTTTTTTGTTATGGCTTGCTGCTTTAATCTTCTCTGGCGCTATGCTTCTTATCACAATCGGCTCTTAGGTAAAGACGCAGATACACGCGCTGTTGCAGCTATCAGCCGACAGTATTTATTTGGCCCTCTGTTCTACCTCATTACTTTCGGCCTGGCCTTTATCAATGTACCATCCAGTATTGTCCTCAATTTCCTATTCGCTTTATTCTTTGCTGTGCCTGGTCGCCCTCCGCGTCAGCTATCATCAAGCAATGCTTCCACAGACCTGAGCCAGGACTAGAAGTGTATTCTCTTTGGCTTTGCTCTTGCAGTGAAACTCTGATGAAACGTAGAGGAACACTCACTCGTGAAGAAGTATAGGATAGAGAAATTGCTCTCTTTAGCGGAAGAGACGGAGTTGCTTTTAAAGTATCGAATGCTTGTGAGGGAGGAATATTATGGCAACTAATACCAAAGAATCACAGACCAATGCAAAGCAGCATGGAGTCACGGGAGCCTTGCAGGCTGTTCAAAAGGATACCAGGCCATTGCGGGAGTTTATCACCAAATTCAATAACGATTGGTCGATGAACCTATCTGCGGCCCTGGCATATAACTTGCTGATGGCCATTTTCCCTATCGCTCTCGCCATCCTGGCCATTCTTGGGCTGGTCGTGGGCTCATTGAGTCCAACAGAATACAGTAAGTTACAAGTACAAATCTTACATACTTTGCCCGTTTCAACACCTCCTGGTACAGTAAATTCTATTACCAAGCAGCTTGCCAATTCCTCTAGCATTCTAGGCATCATAGCTGTCGTGCTTGCTCTGTTTAACGGTTCCCGGCTCTTCATTCTCATGGAAGGAATCTTTGGGATTATTTACCACGTACGCCAGCGAACAGTTATTAAACAGAACCTCATGGCTTTCGGCATGCTTCTCCTGTTTATTCTACTCATACCCATCATGGCCTTCGCATCGGCGCTACCCGCTATTGTTCTTTCAATTCTTCCAGGTAGCAGCTTGATCGCGTTTCTGACAGGTATACTGGGCGGATTGCTTGCCTCATATATCCTGTTTCAAGCCATTTACATAGTTGTCCCCAACCAGCACATCAGCTTTCGCAACAGCTGGCTAGGAGCATTGGTCGCAGCAATAGCATTGGAAATTTACCTGACGCTCTTCCCACTCTACGTACAGCACTTTCTGTCGTCTGGCCCCGCTGCGTCGTTAGGTACTGCCATATTCCTCTTAATATTCTTCTACTACTTTGCCGTCATCCTCTTGATAGGCGCTCAAGTCAACGCCTTCTTTGCAGAAGGGATAAAAGCGACTCCGGTTGACCTGGTCTCTTTGGTACACATCACCACGAGCCATCTACCAAAGACCGAAGAGGATAAGGAGCAACAGGCGGCGGCTTCTCATAAGGATGCACCTATTGGTACGACAGCAGCGAAGACACAGGTCGATGATACGGTGGCCAATTCTGATCTTAAAGCATATGCCTCAATTACTAACGCTACCGCTGCTGCGCCCGCTCCAAATAGACAAGAGCAGCAGGCTCCAGCAGCTCCTGTTCAAGAGAGGCAGGAGACAAAAGAAAAACACAAGACAAAGAAGGATCGTCCCAAACAGACCACTTCAAGAGTGTGGACCGCCATAGAGGCACTTACTGGAACAGCCCTCGCATTTGTGGTGGAACTGGTACGTATGCGCCGCCGCAAGCTACAGTAAAGAAGACATTTGGATGAACTGACTTTGCGAGGGGTTACGCGAGCGGTTACTGGCTTGAGAAAGCTGTAACCGCTCCACTATTTCCTCTCCCAGGCCAGGGTAATAGAGTCCTTCTCCCTTTTTTCACTTGACGCATCCTCTACTCATCTGTTACACTTGCTCATAATCACAAACCCCTATTATTATAAATAATAAAGGATCCATACATTTCCAAATTTGTCTCTGTAGCTGCACAGCTCATTCTGTCCATAACCGGCGTGTATCATAGGTATTGTGAGAGGTCAAGAGCATGTTAGGTGAGAGTCCCTCATTCACCGGTGAACAAGAACGTCAACGATTGTTAACTGCACTACGTGAAAGCGAAATCTTGCGCGAATTAGCAGAGCTATTGGCTTCTTCTCTCGATCTTAAGCGCATTTTGCAAGTGCTTACGCAGCGGACGACCCAGGTCTGCGAGGTTGAGCGTTGTTCAGTCTGGCTATCAGATGACACACGCGAAGTTTTTCGGCCTGCTGCCTACTATCTGTCCTCGTCAAAGCTGCATCCTAAAAGTGTAAAGGCGGCTGATCATATCTGGCAACAAGGGTCAGTGATATTTGATGACCCGGAAATCTATCACCTGCTCAAAGAAAAAGGGATGGTTGTTCTGGACGACCTGCATGCCCGGGCAAGAGTACGAAAAGTGGCAGAGACATTTCTTGTACGTTCTGCACTCATCGTTGCCCTCAAGCGCGAAGGACGTATTGTGGGCATGCTGTCACTTGATGATCCAGACCAGGTACGCACATTTTCCTCAGAGCAGCAACAACTGGCACGAGCTATCGGGCAGCAAGCAGCCCTGGCAATCGATAATGCTCAACTGTATCAACAAGCTCAGACCGAGCGCAAACGAGCAGAGCGCTTAATTGAGCGCGCACAGGCTATTAATCAAGTAGCTCTGACCGTCAATTCAGGCGAAGACCTGGCAGTTGTACTCGAAATTGCCACACACCACCTGGTGCGTGGACTCAATGCCGCTTGCGGCGCGATTATTGTGCTGGATAACGATACGCTGCGCCTGGTCAGCCACACGCAACAAGAGGAGACCTTCTCCCTTAGCGAAACTTTAGGTGAATCTGGTGTCAGGCTCTCAGACCTACCGAGTTGTAGTGAAGCGGCTACAAAAGGCACTCCTCTCTTTATTACTGCTAAGCATATTGCAGAAAGCGAAAGGCAATGGTATCGCCAGCTGGAGCTAGACAATGTAATGATCGTTCCTCTTATGGTCGGCGCCAGTCATACAACATCTCCTACCCCCCCTACATCTCACCGAGCTCATTGTGTTGGCTTCGCTTTTGTCAATTATCAGGACGCCAACTATTTCCCAGGTAAGGGCCAATTTGCTTTTGCGCAAGACATTGCGGCGCAATGTGCTATGGCTATCGAAAAGACCCGGCTACTTGCCGATGTCCAGCAGGCTGCCGCCCTGGCTACAGAGCGGGCCAATACCCTCGATGCCGTCTTCCAGGCCATGACTGAAGGTATTACCGTAATGAACCAGGAGGGCAGGGTCCTGGTACGCAATAACGCTGCCTCGCAATTCCTGGGTGTGCCCATAAACGCGACAGACCAGTTGAAGGCATTTCTTAAACGCTACCCCACCTACACGCTGCATGGTCAACCCCTTACAGAGGAAGACTTTCCCCTGACTCGAGCACTGAAGGGAGAACGCATTCGTGGCGAGCGTTTTGTTACTACTCGCCGGGATGGTGCTGAGCGGGTACTCGAGGTAAACGTCACCCAGATGCTCGATGATATGAAGAAACAAATCGGGCTGGTTAGCGCTTTCCGCGATGTTACAGAACAAACACGCGCGGAACGGCGTATCCGCCAGGCATTGGAAACGATGCTGAATGTAGCAGAAGCGGTATCCGGTATCACCGAGATAAAAGATATCCTGCATAGTGTCCTTGAAATGGCGCTCTCGACACTGAACTGTGATCGTGGCATGGTCCAACTCTTCGACGAGGAGCAGCAGGTATTTACACCGTTGTTATCTAGCGGCTTCGCGGATGACGAAGCTGAGGCAGAATGGCTGCGAGAGCAAAAGCTCTGGCTAACACCCGATTCAAATCAATACCAGGGCTTCCGCAGGCAGTTAATGGAGGGTCATGCTACCGTCATTAACGCAGAGCAGTATCCTCACCAGCCTAATCCATTCAGTCAAACCATGGTGCTTGCCGCTCCGATCACCCACAGTCATCGTCTCCTGGGGCTGATGATGTTAGATCGTTCTCCTGCTTGCCAGATGAATGTGTTCTTCAAGCGGGAACCACAAAGCCCGCTTCGTGAATTCACGGTATGGGATATGGCGGTCATTGAAGGTATTGCGCAACTGGCCGGGCTGGCCATTGAGCAAGTTCGCTGGCAACAAGAAGCGACAAATGCACGTACAAACGAAGCCGCCATGCGCGAAGCCAACGCTCTTAAAGATGAATTCCTGGCTATTACCGCTCACGAGTTCCGCACTCCGCTGACCGTTATTCTCGCACACAGCCAGGTGGCCTTACGCCAGCTACGAAGGATGGGCAACAATGAGGAGCCAATACAACGTTTGAACGACAGTCTCGCCACCAGCGAGGAGCAAACCCACCAGTTGACAAACATTGTTAACACCTTCTTAGAGGTAACACAGATCAATCGAGGGCAGCTGGTTATCAAATCAGCAGCAGTTGACATAGCCGAGATTGCTCAACAGGTTGTCGCAGCCTCCAGTGCGACCTCAGTTCAGCATTCCATAAGCTGCAACATAGCACCTGCTGAACACCCCTATCTGGTGATGGGCGATAGCTCACGCCTCTCGCAAATCTTTGGCAACTTGATCCAGAATGCGATAAAATATAGTCCACTGGGTGGCCCTATTACTGTCTCCCTTCGCGAATACAGAAGCGATGCTGAGCGTACGATTGAGGTGTGTATCACAGATAAAGGTATAGGCATTCCCAAAGAAGCCCTACCTCGCCTCTTCGAGCGTTTCTACCGTGCACCCAACATCCAAGGCACTAAAACAAAGGGCATTGGACTGGGCCTCTACCTGGTTGCAGAACTACTCTATATGCACGGCGGCACCATCCGAGCAGAAAGTAGCGGCGTCTATGGCGAAGGCAGTCGCTTTATTTTCACATTACCGGCTTTAGAAAGTGATATTGACAAGAGTGACCGAACTACGGAACTGGCTTCTTAGACTCGCCCACGAAACAATGGCCCGCGAGGGAGCAGAGGATGCGGCTCATGACTACGACCACCTGGTACGTGTCATGGCACTGGCTGAAACTATTCAAGCACGCGAAGGAGGAGACCTACCAACCATCTGGGCGGCAGTAGCTCTCCATGATATTGGACAGGCGCGGGAACGCCTCCATAGCGGGGATCACGCTTTGATCGGGGCAGAACTGGCGGGGGAGCTGCTTAGCGGTACGCAATTTCCCCAGCATTCCATTCCAGTAGTGCAACAGGCCATTCGCGATCATCGCATGACGGGCGCGTCTATACCACAATCTTTAGAGGGGCGCATCCTCTACGATGCCGACAAGATTGATTGCCTGGGAGCTATTGGCATTGGCCGCCTCTATTGCATCACCGGCCGCTACAACCAGAAGATTTATTCTCCTGTACCCGCCGAGATCGTTGAACCCGTTGACCCACTGTTTGTACGAAGTTTACGCAGACGCCCAGATTACTCCCCAAGTATTGAGTTCCAATTGCTCTTCAGCGATATGCCCGCACGCATGACAACAGATACAGGTCGAGCGCTTGCCCAGGAGCGATACACCTACATGAAGGAGTTTTTTCTCCGTCTAAGAAAAGAGGTTGAGGGCGAGTTGTAGGAGCACAATTCATTGCGCCCCTACAGGCTAGAGGATTGTATAATTAAATGGAGTTTTGTTCTTCGCAGGCGCACTCAAATGGACAGTAAAGCCTGTTCTGGGCTGAAGAGAAACATATTGTACAACCACGGGACCAGGATCACCTGCCAGCATCACAACCACCACACTTGAGACAGTCACATGCACATTGGCAACCGCTACCTCGCTTTGACCGCTCTCAAACGTGGCGGAACCCGACATTTCCACACGTGGTTCTGGCACGCCAGTTTCAGCAGATTTCTTAGTCTCATCCGCCGCTGGTAAACCGGGATTGGTGGCACCATCAGACAAAGGTGTAATGAATTCTTCAGTGCGATGGGTTTCTTCTGGTTTGGGTACAACTTGCAGGCGCACCTTCGTTGTACGCCGGGCCAGGCCTGGCTTATTTTGCACAGGTGCAGCAATCTCCTCAGTTGCCTGCGCTGTCTGCACCGGCTGCAATAATGTCTCTTCTACTGAAGCCGAAAGGTCCAACCGTTTCTGTGCAACACGTGAATGCCACTGCTGCTGTGCTTGTCCGTCAAGTTCATCAGACCAGGCCATCGTCTACCTCCACTTTAATATGCGACGCGCTATCGAAGATTGTGATACAAGGTGAAACACTTAAGTACAGTATAGCAGGCTATCCCTAGCAAATCTCAAGAGTAGCACATTTGGGGCAGGACTTTTCACAAGCTCTCAAATAGAGATTGAGGATGGTATTTTAATAATCGCACAAACCATCTCCTCAGCCGGTGGTACCAGCATACCATCGCGTTCAACGAGCCAACCTTCCAACAATTGGCGCAATTGAGTGCGCGTCTGCTCATCAGCAGGCAGGATGAGTTGCTCTAGCAACTCATCGACAGCTATATCGAGTGAAGGAAAACGCATACTTACAGGCAATTTCACAATCTCTACATCTGCATAAATTCCCATCTCAAATAGCACATCAAGTGCATGAATGTAGCCGGGAGGCAGGCAACGCTCATCACCATGAAAGTGCCGCCAGATATGAGCAGTTAGAGCATCGATGTGGCTAGCGCGCAAATAGAGGTAGCAAGTACGGCGCGTAGCTGCCTGAAGCTTTGCCAGGAAAGGGGCTACCTCCTTGATAGGGTAGAGTACATGACTACAGATCACAATATCAGCGGTAAGGTCACCCGGAGCATCCTCCCAGCTCGTTTGTACAATAGTTATATTGTTTAGTCCCTGCTCGCTCATATCCTGGTGTAAATAGCCCAGCATGGCAGCATTTGGCTCAACGGCAGTAACATGTTCTACGAGTGGCGCCAGCGCCAGGGTAAAGCGGCCAGTACCCGCGCCAACGTCTAATACAGTTGTCCGCGGAGTGACCTCGCGCTGAAGCCTCGAAAAGAAAGGATCACGGGCAACGGTATCTCTGGTTGAACGATGAAACCCACGTGCCCGGCGATCCCAGAAATCACCACTGGTACGCCCAAGACGAGCATAGGCAGCGTCCATCTGCTGCGCCCGTGCCTGGAGGAGCGCATCCCAACGCTCAACAGCTGTTTCCATCGAGATTACCCGTTGCCACTGCCTGTATCGGGAGCCTGCAACCTCGTTTTCAGACAATTAAAAAATTGTCCTGTAAGTTTTTCCGCAGTGCCTTGCAGGAGGCGTGCTCCTACGCTGGCGATAGTGCCGCTCACATTGACCATTGCCCTCCATTCCATTTGCGTCTGGCTGCCATCAAGGGCAGAGAGATGCATATCGCCCGACATCTCAACTGCGCTACCCGGGGCTTTCCCCCGACCCTTCACAACCATATGATCAGGCTCGTGCATCTCCGGTCGCGTTACATCGAACGTGAACTTAGCCTTTATCGCTCCGACACCTGCGCTGACAACGGCCTTCCAGTGTTCGTCACCTAGTTCTTCCAGGCTCTGAAAACCAGGTGCGCACGCGGCTACCTTGTTGACATCGAGCAGATATGCCCAGACTTTCTCGATAGGAGCTTCAATAGTTTGAGTGCCAGAAAATTCCATAAGTAGCTCTCACCTTCTTTAAAATACAAGATTTTTCTATGGATTGTGTCCAAAACAGTTGTTTCCGAGCAGGACAGCCGAAATAAAAGTCTTGACCTTCGAGATTGCTATGATGCCGGGCACTAACTGTGTTCTCTATCATACCACAGAGCAGGATAAGGAAATCCTTACGCATCTCTCACTTTTCGGGCTTCACGAGATACTCTTGTGGATTGCGTTCAAACAGTCGTTTGCAGGCAGGGCAACAGAAATAGAAATCTCGACCTTCGAGGGAAGTGCGGTGCATGGCAGTGGCTATTTCTACTACCATGCCGCAAACGGGATCAATAGCAGTAGCGGGGGCAGCAGATGTTACAGTATTTTCTGCGGCTGGTTCGCTTATAAAAATTTGATCGCTGCGCTGTTCGACTGTCGAACCTCGACGCCGGACTTGCACGAGTTCGGCCAGTATGCTGGCCGCAATTTCATCAGGCGTGACTGCTCCAAGGTCAAGCCCGGCGGGTATGCGCAGGCGTGCAATTTGCGCAGCTGTTAAACCGGAGCTACGCAGGTAAGCGCGACAAGCCTCCCCTCGTTTGCGACTGCCCACCATACCGACATAGCAGGCGGGACTGCGCAGGGCCTGTTCCAGGGCATCTTCATCATACTGTCCATGCGTGGCAACCAGTATATATGTCTGCTCATTGACCTTAATAGCGCTCAGGTCAGCGTGGTTCTGTTGTTGCACTGAAAAATTGATGACCGGGGCCAGGCGACTTAAGGCAACAATTACCGGCGAGTCACCAACCAGGACGAGTTGTGGTTGGGGAAGATGGGGTTCCATATAGATATCCAGCACTCCTCCACTGCTACAAGACATGGGGAAATCGTTTCAGATGCACCTAAGCGCAAGAGATAGGGGTCGCCCCCTTCACGCAACAGGCGCGCTGCCTCGCGTAAAACCACAGGCTGCGCACAACTCCCGCCAATCCAACCCGTCATCTCCCCGTTAGTCCGAACGAGGGCCTGGGCACCAGGTTTTGCGGAAGTAGGAGCTTCGCACCAGACGACTGTTGCCAGGACAAACGGTTCGCCAGCCTGTGTAAGTTGATATGCCAGTTCAAGTATGGAGTTAGACATAAATCTCTCCCGTCCCGCTCCAGAGCAGCCGCGAGGCTGCCCTGAGAGCAGGATCAGTTAATCCGAGGTCAAGCCTTTTTCTTTGAGGATATTCCACACCTTCCAGGGGGTGATTGGAATATCGATATGGCGCACGCCAACGTGAGCCAGCGCATCGACAACAGCATTGGCAATCGCCTGTGGCGCACCCACAGTAGGCGATTCACCGACGCCCTTGGCCCCGATGGGATGATGCGGTGACGGTGTAACCGTCTTGTCGGTCTCCCAGTCTGGCGTCTCCATGGAGGTGGGGATCAGGTAGTCCATGAAGTTGCCACTCAGGATGTTACCATTCTCATCGAAAGAGATCTCTTCGTACATCGCCGGCGCAAGCCCCTGGGTCAGACCGCCATGAATCTGTCCCTCCACCACCATGGGGTTGATGATTGTGCCGCAGTCGTCCACCGCCATAAAGCGACGAATATGTATCTCACCCGTGCCACGGTCGATATCTACGACACAGATGTAGCTTCCGAACGGATAGGTGAGATTGGGCGGGTCGTAGTAGTTCACCGCTTCCAGGCCTGGCTCCAGGTACGGGGGACAGTTGGTATAGGCGGCAAAGGCCAGTTCCTGGATGGTCTTGCCTTTGCCTGGCGACCCTTTGACGAAGAAGCGCCCTGGCTCCCAATCAAGGTCCTCCTCGCCCACTTCTAGCAGGTAAGCTGCGATCTTCTTTGCTTTGTCGCGCACCTTACGCGCCGCCAGGGCCGTTGCACCACCGGCTACAGGCGTACTACGGCTCGCATATGTGCCCAGGCCATAAGGCGCAGTATCCGTGTCACCGTGCTCGACATCAACATCGTCTGGCGACATGCCCAGTTCGGCGGCAATGATCTGGGCAAAGGTTGTCTCGTGTCCCTGGCCCTGCGTCTGCACACCAATACGGGCCAGAATCTTGCCCGTGGGATGGACGCGAATCTCACAGCTATCGAACATTTGAA
>WNFX01005675.1_pt1 | contig 11990 bp, 8 predicted proteins | sample 5400111 | NCBI WGS metagenome assembly WNFX01 (sample SAMN13153363, study PRJNA577476) | soil metagenome | isolation source: 40 cm soil or saprolite under grassland replicate 1 | place: USA:California | collected 2016-06-15
GTACTTTTTGCATGCGTTGGAGCTAGTGTATTGGCGAGTCATGGAAGTAGTCCAAATGCTTCTTCAACGACGAATTCGTCCTCATTAAATAGCACCGTCACATCTGTTTCGAACTCGACACCGGTACCCACCAACAAGCATTACAAGCAAACAGATGCTGTTCAGGTCGGTAATATATATTATATGGAAATCATAAGCGTTAAGACCTCGACTGGAAGCCAAATTTTTCAACCGAAAGCAGGAGACGTATTTCTTGTGCTCCTCATAAAGGCAAAGAACATTTCATCACAAGAGCAAGCGATAAGTAGCCTCATAAGCTTCTCATTACAGGACTCCAATGGGCAAAAGTACACCGAAACTATAAATCCTGATGCCGGAGCTACGATTGATGGTAAGGTTGAACCTGGCTCGTTGCTTCAAGGAAGTATAACGTATGAAGTTCCAGCATCCATGAAATCTTTCACCTTAGCATTTCAAGCTAACTTTCTTTCACAAGGGCAGGTAATCTGGGATATCAATATCTAAACATTCCTCGTTATGTCGATTCCTGATAAACCGCCTGGGTTTTGACCTCGGCGGTTTTTATATGCTCAACCAGAACCTAAGTAGTTACTCAGCCTGTAGCATTACGTCAAAATAATCAGATTTATTCAGAAATATTAATGTTCATGGAGAAGGAAATGACTGTAACTGGAGATCAGCTTCCAGACGAGTCTTCACGACCAAAGCATATAGAACTTACCGAGTTAGCTGAAGAATTGTTGAATGAAATAGATTCTGGGCATTCTATTACTTTCAAACCCAATTTTAATGTGGCAGCCGAAAAGGCAGCAATATCAACCATCCAACAATCTGATCCAACTGATTTCCAGGCGATCTCCGCATCCAAGCTAACCCTCAGCAACAGCTTCTATAACAACGCGCTTCGTCAGTCACAACAGAGTTTTCTCTGGTCAGGAGTTGATGCGCTCTTTATCATCTCGACTGTTACCCTGGTTATAGTTTTACAACCCACTATAGCCACTTCTGTCATCATAGCGTTGCTTGGTGGTACTGGTGGCATTGGATCATCTGCAATAGCTTACGCAACCCTTCAATTGTACAAACAGGCTTCAGAGCAAGCTGCCGCCTGCCATATTCGACTTGATAGAGCTTCAGACTTCATCCTCGCCAATAGCGCCTGCGAAGGGCTAAACGGTCCAGAGAAGGAACAAATGAGATCGGAAATCATAAGAAAGTTGGTCGAATAAGGCAGCGATGATGCGGAAAAAGATAAAAGCACACCCAAGAATTACTCTATTCATTTTATTCCTCATTGCCCTTACTGTGACAATTCTCATTGGAGGATACAGGCTTAATTGGGCTTGGACAGGCTTCACTGGAGACAAAGAAACATACAAAACCCTATATGACTGGATGCAACTGCTATTTATACCTGTAGTATTAGCTGTCGCTGGATTTTGGTTCAATCACAGAGAGCGGAAGGCAGCAGAGCTACGTGCTGAGTCTGAACAGGAAATAGCATCGGATAATCAGCGAGAAGTAGCACTGCAAGAATATATCAAGGAAATGTCAGAACTGCTACTGCATGAAAAATTGCTTGAGTCACAACCAGAAGATGAAGTGCGAAAGATAGCACGTGTTCAAACGTTAACTATTCTACCCAGATTAAATGGTGAGCGTAAAGGAAGCGTATTACGGTTTTTGTATGAGGCTAAACTACTTGACGATGTTCCACCTATTATTGATCTGCATCACGCCGATTTAAGAGGTGCGCATCTGGCATTTGCCAATTTGCACGGCGCTGATCTAAGCGGAGCTGATTTAAGCGGTGCTAATCTGGACTTTGCCGATTTATCAGGTGCCGACCTGGATGATACCAAGTTGGAAGATGCCAGACTTTCACTTGCTAATCTAAAAGGTATTTACCGCTCACCAGACGACTTGTAAATGTGAGGACGCGTGTAATTAGTTACGCACTCTGCACAATGACAAATCACTCAAAGGCGCAACCATGCCTGATGGGTCTATACATCCGTAGCCAGCTATAGCGTGTATCATGGCCCACCTGCGCTAGTGGTAGCATTACCCAAAACCCAATTCTGCTTGTTCTGCCTCTGCCTGTTTGTCTACTTTTTGCGCTTGCTTAAACGTGCCAAATTGCGGTGGCATTTTGACTTCAGCACTGTGTAAAAGTTCATCTATGGTAAGTATCTGAATATGTGGCTATGCAATACTGATTAACCCTGCTATACTGGCCTAGCCCACATCATTCATAATAAAGAAAACCTATCATGTACTGTGCTGGAACAATGTAGTTTAGATTTGGTAAGTACACTCCATCGCAACGATAGCAGTAGTAAAGCTGTTGCCATCTGTGAATAGCTTTTTCCCACGCATGAAGTTCTTTTTTGAACCGAATTTGCTCACTCTTGTTTAGTTTAGTATAGCTATTTGATGTCCAAATAGCTATACCAAGACATAGTAGGCCAAAGAGCAATAAAAATATTCCGAACTCAAATTGACTAGCGAAGATGTTATCAAATCCAATACAAATTATTAACAATCCCATAATACCTGATACTATCATGATTAACAAAATTCCACCAAAATATTTTGCACTTGGCTCAATTGGTGGAGATAAAAACCAACTTAACTCAGTCTGGCTACTACCTGTAATGGTAATAACTTCATCCATTACTATCATTCCATGAGCAGAGTATCCTATACCATCTCCATAACCCGAAAACGTACCTGATGAGGTTCCATCGCTCACTATTGCGCTTACTTTTCTTACGCTGTCTATTTGACCGCATTGTGGGCATGTTAAATTGATCGTTGCCATTACTATCTCATGCTATTTGAAGATGCGCCCTATAAATCACATAAACTTCATTGGTTCGCTGTTGCTGTGGATATTGCGGATAAAGGTTTGGTGGTTGTTGCATTGTTTATCCCCCTATAGCACATTCAATTAAACCGTGACCGCCCAGGTCGCTGCACTTCCATCGAGTAAGCTTCCCTGAAACTGGAACGTAAAGTCGTGCAGACTCTTTGGGACTTCATAGGAAATTTGCCCACGCAATTTGTCATTTGGCTGAAATGCAGCATTATCGGGTGGAACTCCAATTCCAGTGACTTTCTCGTTATACACTTGCCCAGTTGTGTCTTTCAGGGTAAACGATGCTCCACTTGAGACAAGTTGCGGACTTGCTGAAAGGTTTTGTGTGGTGACATCGACAACAAGAAAAATATTTCCTGCGCTAGGTTGAGCATAAGGGCCAGATGTCACTTCTTTGACGCTGTTCACAGTCACACTCCAAATTGTATTGGTAGCTGTATCACCAACCTTGAATATCGTTTGTGTTGGTACACTCGTTGGCTGGCTTGCAGGTTGTGTAGCAAACTGCTGCTGTGTAGTCGAGTTCTGATGACCAGCGGATACCAGAACAGCCAGAACCACTATACCGATTGCGAATGCAGCCATAATGCCGCACCCGATGCCCAGACCTAACTTGAATGCATTATGTGGCTTCTCAGGTGGTTTATATGGTGGGGGATAATACGGTTGCTCCCATTGCGGAGGTGGCATCTGTTGTGGATATTGAGGTTGAAGTGGTTCGTATTGTTGCCACTGCGGAGTTGACTCCCAGGATGTATGTTGTTGCCATTGTTGCTGTGGATATTCCTGGTTTGGCGACTGTTGCATCGTGTATCCCCCTATCAACGTGACACAATACACTCTCGATTCAGTGTGTATATTTAATTAAACGCAGCCAATGATTGTCAGTAACTACCCGTGTACCTGTCAAGGCGGATATCACAAATTGGGGAAAAACTCTATCGACAAATTGTGTGTGTAACAAATTTGTTACAAAAATAAAACACAACCATTTGTACCCGTGCGTTTTTGGACAAAAAGTTGTACGTACATTACCGCCGCCCGACCATGCTATCCTTTCTGTTGCACCCCGTTGTTTTGTGGCTATCATCCTGTACAACGTGCGACTATCCCTCCCCTACTGCATAGCCCGATGCCCATAGCGCGGTATACCCCATAAGGCTTTGGACTGGCCGCGTTGATAAGACATTGTTGTATGCCAGCCCATAACCAGACATGCCACTACAGCACATCAGGATACTACGTGAGACAGCCAATTGATAGGGGTTGTTATGGCTGTGCTTGCAATTGCGCTTCGCTGCTGCTATGCTTAATTTATACAAGAAATTGGGCGCGATGGTTCGTGCCCAGTGATAAAGACTGACCCGCGTCGAGCGAACAAAGTATGAGATTGGCGACCAACAGCGATCCGAAACAGAGTGGAAGTTCGGAATGGATACACATCTCAGAACGCATTCGTGAGCGGCTGGCCGAAGAAAGCCTTACTGGAAGATATTCGATCAAGTTTCTTCTGAAACAAGGCAAGTAGGAACAGGTGGATGGTTCCCACGCAGCGTAACAGCCATGGAAAAGCGGCCTTTCACGCTTTCAACAGCGTTGTTGTTAAGGCGTCGCCAGCGTAAGGCATCTCCACGGAGAATGAAAGGCAATTAGGGTGGCACCACGGGTATGTAAAGCGGAATAGAAATTTCCCCTACACTCTCGTCCCTTCAATGTCGTCAAAGGAAGGGACGGGGGTTTTTTATTGCAGTTGACTAAATCTCTCTCCCTATCCTCACCACCCTCATCTCGAACGTTGAGGGAGTTATGGGAGATCAGCTATGACGAAGCTCTGGCAAAAAGGCTATCAATTGAATGAGCAGGTTGAACGTTTTGAAGCAGCCCAGAATAGCCTGCTCGATGCACGATTTATTCGCCACGATGTGTGGGGATCACTTGCTCATATCGCTATGCTGACAAAAATCGGTGTGCTGACTGATTCCGAGCACAAGATATTGAAAGACGTCCTGCGCAATATCTTAGAGTTGGAAGCAGAGCACGCATTCACCATAACACTGGAAGATGAGGATGTGCATACTTGCATAGAGAATTACCTGGCAGTACATGCTGGAGCAGCGGGTAAAAAGATACACATGGCACGCTCACGCAATGACCAGGTACTTGTTGACTTGCGCCTGTATGGTAAAGAGCGACTGCATAACGTGGCAACTAAACTCTCTCATCTGTGCTCGGCATTACTAGCATTGGCTGCTGCTCATATCCACACACCCATGCCAGGCTATACCCATATGCAGCGAGCAATGCTATCTTCGGTTGGTCTATGGGCAGCAAGCTTTGCTGAAGCTCTGCTCGATGATGAGCAACTACTCTCGGCAGCGTATAAGCTCAACGATCAGTCTCCACTTGGTTCTGCCGCTGGTTACGGTGTGCCAATCGCCATTGATCGGCAGTATTGCGCAGACCTGCTGGGTTTCTCGCGCGTGCAGAACAACGTCATTTATGTACAGAATAGTCGTGGCAAGATCGAGGCAGCTATAGTGCAGGCGCTGGCTCAAATCATGCTCGACCTGAGCAAATTAGCGCAGGATGTCCTGCTCTTCACAACCGTCGAATACAGCTTCTTTCAGATACCGCAGGAACTCTGCACCGGTAGTAGTATCATGCCACAGAAGCGTAACCTGGGAGTGATGGAACTGGTCAGGGCGCGCACGCAAACAATGCTAGCTTTACAACAGCAGATTTTAGGTATTGTGAGTGGCCTACCATCTGGCTACAACATGGACTACCAGGAGACAAAACGCCCATTCATAGAAGCGTTGGACCTGGTTCAGGAGAGCCTTGACATATGCACGCTGGTTGTCGGCAAGCTAGAAGTCAATGCAGGACATCTAACCGCCGCCTGCACTTTTGAGCTTTTTGCCGCCGACCGAGCCTATGAACTTGCATCCGTTGCAAAGCTGCCATTCCGTGATGCCTATCGTATCGTGGGAGCTGAGGTAACAGCGCAATTGGATCGTCATCTCCCTTTGCCGGTAGAAAGCCAGGAGCAGCTTGCCAGCCGGCTGGCTGCGCGTAGTCACCTGGGCGGTGCCGGTAATTTGGGATTGGCAATGTCCCAAAAGCAGCTAGATGAAGCCAGGGAAGTGTGGGAGAGACGTGTAGAAACTTTTACAGCGGCAATACAACAATTGGTAGGCAATGAATAAAATGGTGACCAGAGATGTAGGGGCGACCCTTGCGGTCGCCCGGCACCGCCGGTCATCCTTGATTGCTGAATGAGATGTAGGGGCAACCTTGCGATCGCCTAGATATCTTCAAATACCTTGACAGGAGGAATAATACTATGCCAACAGTCGTATTAGCTTATTCAGGCGGATTAGATACTTCGGTGGCGATCCGTTGGATCAAAGAGCAATATAATATGGATGTGATTACAGTAACTATCGATGTCGGCAACGCGCGTGATCTCCCCGCTATTGCTGCTCGCGCTAAAGCGATTGGAGCGGCCAAAGCGCTGGTTGTCGACGGGCGCGCTGATTTTGTGCGCTACTTTGTGTGGCCAGCGCTGCAAGCAGGGGCAATCTATGAGGGAGAGTATCCTCTGGCAACCGCGCTGGCACGCCCATTGATCGCTCGCCTGCTGGTCGAGGTAGCACGCACAGAGGGTGCTGTTGCTGTCGCACATGGCTGCACTGGTAAAGGCAATGACCAGGTGCGCTTCGATGTCTCGATCAACACATTGGCACCTGACTTGCAAATAATCGCTCCAGTGCGAGAATGGAGCATGACACGTGATCACGAAATAGCCTATGCCACGGAACATCACATCCCAATTCAGGTGACCAATGCCAGCCCTTATTCGGTCGATCAAAACCTGTGGGGTCGGAGCATTGAATGTGGCATCCTTGAAGATCCCTGGGCCGAACCACCAGAAGAGGTATACGCCTGGACATCCAATCCTGATCTCAGTAAGTATAACAACGATTCACAGCCACTTGAACCTGCGTATATTGAGATCACCTTTCAGGAAGGAGTGCCGGTCGGGCTGAATGGTGAAGAGGTAGATGGCGTATCATTGATTGAGACGCTGAACAAGCTGGCAGGTAGCTACGGTATAGGACGTATAGATCATATCGAAAATCGCCTGGTAGGCATCAAATCACGAGAAGTGTACGAGGCTCCCGCTGCTGTCGTGTTGCATAGCGCGCATCACGCCTTAGAGAGTTTAACACTAAGTCGCGACCAGGCACGATTCAAGGAAATGGTGGCAGCCGAGTACTCGCGCCTCATCTATGATGGCCAGTGGTATAGCGCTCTGCACCAGGACCTGGCGGCATATGTTCACAACACCCAGCGTTTTGTGAGTGGAGTAGTGCGCTTGAAGCTGACACATGGGCATTGCATCGTTGTAGGACGCAAATCGGAGCATTCGCTTTATAATCTCAGCCTGGCAACGTATGACAGCGGGGATCAATTCGACCATAATGCTGCATTGGGCTTTATCAAGTTGTGGGGTCTGCCCCTCACCACTCAGGCTCAGGCGCAACTTTTGCCCGAAATTGGTATCGAAAACAACTTGCTGACTGGGCCTGTGAAGTAGGAGACAGGAAATGCTTGCGAACTCGGGCGAGGGCGACCACAAGGGTCTCCACCCTACTCCACACCACTCCCGCCCTTACAAAGATACGAGGGTAGCTAAGGGGTAAGACTATGATTTCGGTTTCAATTCTTAATGTGACCAGCTACACAGGCTTGGAGTTACTGCGTTTATTAGCGCAGCATCCTAAGTTCGAAGTCACATCGGTTACTGCTAGAAGTGCCATTGGAAAGCGGCTATATGAAGTCTTTCCGCAGCTTCGCGCCATGTCGAATACGCACGTTGATCCCCAGCTTATGATGACTGAAGAGCCAGGGAAGACCGATCTTGCTTTTGTATGCCTGCCACATGCATCAGCAGCAGAGGCAGTTTTAGTCCTGCTCGATCAAGGCACAAAGGTGGTAGATCTTTCCGCCGATTTTCGTTTGCGAGACGTTGCTCTTTATGAGGAGTGGTACAAACATACACATCCAGCACCAGCATCATTGGAGACAGCGGTGTATGGATTATGCGAGCGCTATCGTACACGTATCGAGAACGCGTCGCTCGTAGCAAATCCTGGCTGCTATGCTACGGCTGCCATTCTTGGAATAATGCCAGCACTGGCTATGGGCATTATTGGCTCTGATATAATCATTGATGCAAAATCGGGTATCAGTGGCGCAGGGCGTTCTCTTACCCTCGGCACCCACTATACCGAGTCGAATGAGGATGTGAGCGCTTATAGTCTCACCGGGCATCGACATCTAGCGGAGATCACTCAGGAACTTGAGGCTGCGGCGCTGGCAGGAGACCATCCTGTTCAGCCACTGCGTATAACATTTGTGCCGCACCTGGTACCAATGACACGTGGTATTCTGGCAACATGCTATGCAGACCTGAATCAGAACCAAGTCTCAACGACATCAGAGATCCGCTCACTCTATGAAGAGTACTATGCCGGTGAGCCTTTTGTGCGCGTGTCAGATCAGCCGCCACACACGAAATGGACGTATGGCAGCAACCTATGCCTTGTCTATCCAATGATGGATACGCGAACCAGGCGTCTCCTGGTGATTTCTTGCCTGGATAACCTCGTCAAAGGAGCCGCAGGCCAGGCAATTCAGAATGCAAATCGGCTTTTTGGACTTCCAGAGACTACTGGATTATTGGCAGCGCCTCTCTACCCATAGAGGCGGCTCCGGGAGGTATTATCTTGGCTAAGGCTACTACTTTTTCGTTTACACCGGATGGGCATGTGCTCAATCAGCATCACCTGATCGCTAAGGTCCTGCGTGAGGCGCTTCCCTATATCGACTTTTTAAGAGAGAAAACGCTTGTCATCAAATTGGGAGGTAGTACACTCGAACACCAGCGGAGTGTCTTACAGGATATCATCTGGCTGCAGGCACTGGGCGCACACCCGGTGCTGGTGCATGGTGGCGGACCATATATCAACGAGTGGTTGGACAAACTCAATATGCCAACGCGTTTCGAGAATGGCTTGCGTGTCACCGATGCCCAGACATTGGATATTGTACGAATGGTTTTGCTTGGTCAGGTAAACTCAGGGTTGGTTCTGATGGCATCGCAGATGGGAGGTAACGCAATCGGATTGAGTGGTACTGATGGTAACATGATTCGCGCACGCATCGTTGACGAAAAGCTGGGCTTTGTGGGCGAAATAGAATCGGTTGATCCCACCCTGCTACAAACGCTGATCGATCAGGGATATATTCCCATAGTCGCGCCGCTGGGCCAGTCACAGAGTGGAACCTGCCTCAATATCAATGCCGACCTGGTGGCAGCTCACCTGGCGGGCGCGCTCAATGCCGAAAAACTCATCTTTCTGAGCAATGTTGTCGGCATCTGCCGCACCGACGGATCCTTGATCTCCGAACTGACAGAGGCAGAAGCGCTACATCTTATAGAGGAAGGCATCATCAGTGGAGGCATGATTCCCAAAGTTACTGCCTGCCTTGATGCCTTATTCGCCGTACCACGAGTGCATATTGTAGATGGAAGAGAACCACACGTGTTACTGCGCGAATTGTTTACAGACCAGGGCGCGGGAACGATGATTATACGTAAGTGACAATCAAAGCCTGCATGTTAAGGGATGAGATGCCCCTATAGTTTCATCGTCAATGGCTCTTCATCTATATAAAAGTTCTGCGCTAAAGGCATGAGCATCCACATAGTCACACGCCGTTCGGATTGTAGTTAGTCCCTTTTCGCCAGTGTCGCGTGGCAAAACGCGCCAAAAAGCACGCTGCATTCGACTCCACTCAGCTATAATCTGAGCGGCACGCCAACTGCGCGTCTTCTTGCGATGCCACTGAATAATCGTACGCAATGCCTCTATTTCGTCCGGATCGTGCATACGCTGCAATTCCACCAGTTCAGTATTGCAGCGATTAGGAAAAACTCCCGCTATATCAAGAACATATGCCACACCAGCAGACATCCCAGCGCCAAAGTTCCTTCCAGTTTCACCTAGAACAACCACTACACCGCCTGTCATATACTCGCAAGCATGAGCGCCGACACCTTCAACAACGGCTAGCGCTCCACTATTCCGAACAGCAAACCGCTCACCAGCACAACCAGCGGCAAACAATTGCCCACCAGTTGCTCCATAGAGAGTGGTATTACCAAGAATAGTGTTTTTGTGCGCAGCAAAACTCGCAGCGGATGGTGGGGTTACTATAATCTGCCCTCCCGTCATACTTTTTCCAACATAGTCATTAGCCACACCGTGAAGTATGAGATGCATACCCGGCATAGTAAATGCCCCAAAACTTTGTCCAGCTGCTCCTTGAAATTGGCAAGTAATACTCACACCCGGCAAACCAGTATTCCCATAGATCCGTGCAATCTCTCCAGCAAGACTTGCTCCAATTGAGCGATCATAGTTGAAGATGCGATGCTGTAGCAACACGCTATGTTCACCACGTAATGCAACTTCCGACTCAACAAGTAATTGCTCAGAAACTTGTGATTGGGGTGGCGAAGATTGTGATTCAGTACATCTCTGAGGCACTGCGATGAGCATTGGTTCAAGATCAATAGTTGTCTCCTCGATAGATTGCAGGAGGTCAGCTCGCCCCACCAGATCATCCAGACATCTTACACCTAACTGAGCCATCCATTCGCGGGTCTCCTCTGCTACCAGAGTCAGGTAATGAATGAGCATGTGTGGTGTACCTGTAAACTTCATTCGCAAATCCTCGCGCTGCGTTGCAATACCAGTAGGACACGTATTCAGATGGCACTGACGAGCCATATCACAGCCCAACGCTACGAGGCTAGCGGTGCCGAAACCAAATTCCTCGGCTCCCAGCATGGCCGCAATCACTACGTCTCGCCCCGTTTTCAAACCACCATCAACACGTAATCTGACACGGCTGCGTAGTCCATTACGCACCAGTACCTGCTGCGCTTCAGCAAGCCCACGTTCCCACGGGATACCAGTATGCTTGATGGACTGCATTGGTGAGGCTCCAGTGCCTCCATCATGTCCGCTAATCTGAATGTAGTCAGCATGAGCCTTAGCAACGCCTGCTGCAATTGTGCCAACACCGATGCTCGAAACGAGTTTGACGCCGACACGGGCGTTTGGATTGACCTGCTTCAAATCATAAATTAACTGGGCCAGATCTTCTATGCTATAGATGTCGTGATGCGGCGGAGGGGAGATCAGCGGCACATGCGGTGATGTATGGCGAAGGCGCGCGATAAAAGGGGTGACTTTGGCTGGTGGTAACTGCCCACCTTCGCCAGGCTTTGATCCCTGAGCCATCTTTATCTCTAACTCCTCAGCACGCACCAGGTACTCTGTGGTGACCCCAAAACGGGCAGACGCCACTTGTTTGATTTTACTGCTAACAGGATAGCCGTTGATTTGCTCATGATACCAGGCAGAGTCTTCGCCACCTTCACCAGTATTATTACGCCCTCCAATGCTGTTCATGGCAGCAGCAATGGTACGATGCGTCTCGGGACTCAGTGCACCAAGCGACATAGCTGAGATTACAAAGCGCGCGCGAATCGATTCTACCGACTCAACCTGCTCTAATGGAATTGGATTGGTTGGTACGAAAGTTAGTAGATCTCGAATGGCAGTTGGAGGACGCTGGTAAACCAGAGTCGTGAATTCCCTGTAGTCATCAATGTCACCACTCTGCGCTGCTTTTTGCAATGCGCGGATTATTAAGGGATTAAAGGCATGATATTCACCATCACGGCGGAAACGATAGCTTCCAATGTCGGTCAATTTGCGTCGCCGAATAATTTCAGTACCAACAGGCTTCTCTTCCGAAGAGGCTGCTGCCTGTTCTTGCTTTATCCCTTGAGACTGCGACTTAATGCTCTTAACCCGCTCGATTACTTGCCCGGCAATGTGAGTAATATTGACCTTGCCAGGATGAGCTAACACTATGCCTGAACCAGCGAAACAGCGCCGGACCAAATCAGGATGCAGACCAAATATCTCAAACTGTCCTGCGCCGA
>WNFX01006756.1_pt1 | contig 11990 bp, 13 predicted proteins | sample 5400111 | NCBI WGS metagenome assembly WNFX01 (sample SAMN13153363, study PRJNA577476) | soil metagenome | isolation source: 40 cm soil or saprolite under grassland replicate 1 | place: USA:California | collected 2016-06-15
CCTCCGAAAGCTGTGCCTGAGGCTGCCTCGGATGCAGATTCTGATTTAGTCGCCGGCATCGGCGGCGGGGACGATACCAAAGAACCGGCCATTGATCCCGAACGCGATGAGACGTTGAATATTCTAACCGATCTTGTCGATCTTTCGCGTGGACCGAAAACGGCCAGCGCGAACATTGATAAGCCGTCCGCGCAGCGCCCGTAAGATCTAGTTACATGGCGTTCGGTTTTCTGTAGTGGCAGCGCTGCCGGCTGCTTTATCGTGGGTCGCTACCCGGGTCATCGCCACCAGAATGGCGGAGGCGGAGCGAAGCGCTGATCAAACGGTGAAGCGAAGCGCGGGCCGGCAAATCCAGGAGGTTGTCTCGGCATTATGGACCGCGATTGTTGGGAATAGCGGCCAACCGGTGTCCTGCCAAACACAGTCACTGGAGTTCCGACGCTGACCGAGTTGAAAAGCGCAACCGCGTATTCCTCCGGCATGCGGACACAGCCGTGTGACGCAGGGTAACCTGGCAGATAGCCGGCGTGCAGTCCATCTGCGCCGTTGAAGCGCATAAAGTAATGCATTGGCGCAGGAATAAATTTTCCTCCTGGTGGCACGCGCATGTCCGCATCGGCGTCAGCCACGATTGTGTTTCCGCGCGCATCGACAATTTTCCCGTACATGCTCGAGTAATGGCTTCGTTCCTTCTCGAGAATTTTGAATGTACCTCTGTCGGTGAGGTGTCCGTAGCGACCGCTCGAAATTGGCGTCGCCAACACCGGCCGGCCGTTTTGAAGGAGGTAAGCAGTTTGCGCCTCTAAATCGATCTCGACTGAAGTCGCCGGATTTTGCCCGAAAACAGGGACGAGCGCCAGGAGCAGAATCGGCACAGTCGAGCCGATTTTCTGGAGTACGTTCACAACCTACTAACCCCCGGGATGCCTAAAAGTCTCACACTGCGATCGGCGCTTTGATTGACGGGTGCGGGTCGTAACCGACGAGTTCGAAGTCTTCGAATTTGAAATCGTGGATGTTTTTGATGTGCGGATTTAATTTCATCCGCGGCAAAGGCCGACAACCGCGAGTGAGTTGTTCGCGAGTTTGCTCGAGATGGTTTTGGTAAAGATGTAGATCGCCGAAGGTATGAACGAATTCGCCCGGCCTTAGATCGCATACTTGCGCGACCATTAACGTGAGGAGCGAGTACGAGGCGATATTGAACGGCACGCCGAGAAATAAATCAGCGCTTCGTTGATAGAGCTGGCAGCTCAATTCGCCATCTTGGACATAAAATTGGAAGAGTACGTGACAAGGCGGCAACGCCATCTTGCTGATTTCGGCCGGATTCCATGCGTTCACGATTAAACGACGGCTCTGCGGATTGGATTTAATCTTTGAGATGATGTTGTCGATCTGATCCACGCGCACTCCGTTTGCGCCGCGCCAATCGCGCCCGAACCGCGCTTGCGCGCCGAAGACCGACAATGTGCCTGTGCCGGTGCGATCCGCGCGAGGCCGGCCTTGGTCGAGTACCAGCCGGAGGAGATCGTGATACTGGCGCACGCATGAAATTATCGCCTCCCGCGTTTTTTTCGAAAATAAAAAAGCGCTGCCTCAACGGGTACGGCGAAACGCTGTCGAACCGGCCAAGCGTAAATTTTGATTTGCAGCCCGACATTCCTGGACGTAGAATGAGACTGCTGAGCTAGCGAGGAGGGGAGCGCCGCATTGGCTCAAACCTAGACTTCGCAGGGCTGGAATCGCGACGAAGTGTCGCAACTCATTCGGCATTAAGTCCCCGGATGAATGTATTAGAGCTTCGATGACAGGTATTTAGAGATGCAGGGGCGAGCTAGCTTGGCTCCTGCTAGGTAACGCACAGGAGGATTATACTCAAATGGCTAAAGTTTTAGGTATCGATTTGGGCACCACGAATTCCTGCATGTCCATCATGGAAGGTGGGGACCCTGTAGTTTTGGAAAATTCGGAAGGCGCGCGCACAACGCCTTCAATCGTCGCGTTTACGAAGAACGGTGAACGATTGGTTGGCCAGGCTGCGAAACGCCAGGCTGTAACTAACCCACAGAACACCGTTTTCTCGATCAAGCGGTTCATGGGTCGCAAGTTCGACGAGGTTCATGAAGAAGAGCATCGCGTTCCGTACAAAGTCGTGAAGGCGGCGAACGGTGATGCCCACGTGCAAGTGGAAGTGAACGGGCAGAAGAAAACGTTCTCGCCGCCGGAAATTTCCGCGATGATTTTGTCGAAGATGAAGGCCGACGCTGAAGCTAAGCTCGGCGAGAGGATCACGCAGGCCGTCATCACCGTACCGGCGTATTTTAACGACTCACAGCGCAACGCAACCAAAGACGCGGGCAAGATCGCGGGTCTCGAAGTATTGCGCATTATCAATGAGCCGACGGCCGCGTCGCTCGCTTACGGCCTCGACAAGAAGAAAGACGAGAAGATCGCGGTTTACGACTTGGGCGGTGGCACCTTTGATATTTCGGTTCTCGAAATCGGTGACGGTGTCTTCGAAGTCAAAGCAACCAACGGCGACACGCACCTTGGCGGTGACGATTGGGATGCGAAGATCATGGATTGGATCGTCAGCGAATTTAAAAAGGACACTGGCATCGATCTGACAAAGCAACCGGACGCGATCCAGCGCATCAAGGAGGAAGCGGAGAAAGCGAAGATTGCGCTCTCAAGTTCGCAGGAATACGAAATCAACCTGCCGTTCATCACCGCGGATGCGAGCGGACCGAAGCACATTCAGAAGAAATTGACGCGTTCCAAGCTTGAGCAGCTCACCGATCCGCTTTTCGAGCGGACGATCAAGCCGGTGAAGGACTGCTTGGCCGACGCCAAGTTGTCCGAGAAGGAAATAAACGAGCTGGTGCTCGTGGGTGGCATGACGCGGATGCCGAAGGTGATCGAGACGGCGCGTAAACGTATCGGCAAGGAGCCGCACAAGGGCGTGAACCCGGACGAGGTCGTCGCTGTGGGCGCGGCAATTCAAGGCGGCGTGCTCAAGGGCGACGTCAAAGACGTGCTCTTGCTGGACGTGACTCCGCTGACGCTTGCGATTGAAACCGCGGGCGGCGTAGCGACGCCGATGATTCCGCGCAACACCACGATCCCGACTCGGAAATCGCAAATCTTTTCAACCTACAGCGACAATCAGCCAGGCGTGGAAATCAAAGTGTTGCAAGGCGAACGGCCGCTGTCGCGCGACAACAAGAATCTCGGCACGTTCCATCTCGATGGAATTCCGCCGGCGCCGCGCGGCGTCCCGCAGATCGAAGTGACTTTCGACATCGACGCGAACGGCATCCTGCATGTCTCGGCAAAAGACCTTGGCACCGGCAAGGAACAGAAGATTTCCATCACCGGCAGCTCCGGGCTTTCGAAAGACGAAGTGGAGAAAATGCAGCGCGAAGCTGAAACGCACGCCGACGAGGACAAAAAAGCGAAGGAAGCGATCGAGATCAAGAACAACGCCGACATGCTCGCATATCAAAGCGAGAAGCAGTTGAAAGAACTCGGCGATAAAATCGCGGCCGACAAGCGCAAGCAGGTTGAGGACGCGATTGCCGCGGTCCGCGAAGCGATCAACAAGAACGACACCGACGCGATGAAGCGGACCTACGACGACTTGCAGAACAAGTTCCAGGAAATCAGCGCCGAGCTTTACAAGCAGGCGTCAGCCGGAGCAGGTGCGCAAGCTGGCCCGCCACCCGGACCGGAAACTGGCGCGCGTCCCGGCGCCGAAGAAGGCGCCGGCAAACGCGGCGGCGACGGTGACGTGGTCGATGCCGAATTCGAAGTCGTGGACGAAGACAAGAAGAAGTAAACGAAACAATTTGCCGATGGCTGTTGCAAGATCAACAGTCGCCGGCTCAACCCAAAAAAACAGTAAAAAAGAAAGAGATAACTTATGGCAGCAGTTAATGTAAAACCGCTCGGAGATCGGGTGCTGGTGCAGCCGATTGAAGAGACGGAAACAAAAAAGGGCGGGATCATTATTCCCGATACCGCCAAAGAAAAACCGCAGGAGGGCAAAGTCGTCGCTCTCGGCACGGGCAAGGTGAATGAAGAGGGCAAGAAGGTCGATTTCACCGTGAAAAAAGGCGACAAGGTGCTGATCTCAAAATACGGCGGCACTGAAATCAAGATCGACAACGAGTCTTACCTGATCATGCGCGAGGACGACATCCTCGGCATCATCGGTTAACCGGAGGAAGAAAAAATATTATGGCAGCTAAACAATTACAATTTGATGAAAATGCGCGGCACGCGTTGCTGCGCGGCGTCGAGAAACTGGCGAGGGCCGTCAAGGCCACGCTCGGACCGAGCGGGCGCAACGTGATTCTCGACAAGAAATTCGGCAGTCCCACGATTACGAAAGACGGCGTCACCGTCGCGAAAGAGATCGAGCTCGAAGATCCGTATGAGAATATGGGTGCTCAGCTCGTGCGCGAAGTCGCGTCGAAAACTTCCGATATCGCCGGCGACGGCACCACCACGGCGACGGTATTGGCGGAGTCCATCTATAAAGAAGGACTGCGCAACGTCACCGCCGGTGCGAACCCGACGTCATTGCAGCGCGGCATTAACAAAGCCGTGGAAGTGATCGTCGAGGAGTTGAAGAAAATCTCCAAGAAAGTCAGCGATCGCACCGAGATCGCGCAGGTCGCGACCGTTTCGGCCAACTGGGACAAGACGATCGGCGAAATCATCGCCGACGCCATGGACAAGGTTGGCAAGGACGGCACCATCACGGTCGAGGAAGCGAAATCGATCGAGACCACGCTCGAAGTCGTCGAGGGCATGCAGTTCGACAAAGGTTACCTGTCGCCCTACTTCGTCACCAACGCGGAAGACATGGAAGCCGTGCTCGACAATCCGTACATCCTCATTCACGAGAAAAAAATCTCGAGCTTGAAGGACATGCTCCCGCTACTTGAAAAAGTGGCGAAAGCCGGACGTCCGCTTCTCATCATTTCGGAAGACGTGGAAGGTGAAGCGCTCGCGACTTTGGTCGTGAACAAATTGCGCGGCACATTGCAAGTTGCCGCGGTCAAGGCGCCGGGATTCGGTGATCGTCGCAAGGCGATGCTCGAAGATCTCGCCGTGCTCACCGGCGGTCAGTGCATCACCGAAGACCTCGGCATTAAACTCGAGAACGTAAAGCTCGAGGACTTAGGGCGTGCAAAACGCGTCACGATTGACAAGGAGAACACCACCATCGTCGAAGGCGAAGGTAAACAGGTCGACATCAAGGGCCGCGTGGCGCAGATCCGTCGTCAGATCGAAGAGACAACGAGCGATTACGATCGCGAAAAATTGCAGGAACGTCTCGCCAAACTCGCGGGCGGCGTTGCTGTCATTAACGTTGGCGCAGCCACCGAGACCGAGATGAAAGAGAAGAAAGCGCGCGTCGAAGATGCGTTGCACGCTACTCGCGCCGCGGTTGAAGAAGGCATCGTCCCTGGCGGCGGTGTCGCATTCATCCGTGCGCAAAAAGCGCTCGACAACATCAGGGGCCTCGAAGCCGATGAGAAAGTCGGCGTGGCCATTGTCCGTCGCGCCATCGAAGAGCCGACCCGTCAGCTCGCCGACAACGCGGGCAAGGAAGGCGCGCTCGTCGTCGAGGAAGTGAAGAAACGCAAAGGCAACGAAGGTTACGACGTCTCGGCCGATGAATACACCGACCTGGTCAAGGCGGGGATTGTCGATCCAACCAAGGTCACGCGCAGCGCGTTGCAAAACGCCGCGTCGATCTCCGGTCTGTTGCTCACCACCGAAGCACTCGTGACGGAGCTTCCTGAAAAGGAAAAGACTCCTCCGATGCCCGGCGGCGGCATGGGCGGAATGGATTACTAACAAAAAATCTGTAGCGGCGGTCTATGACCGTCGGACAAAATTCAACAGCAGCCGGACTCGAAAGGGTCCGGCTGTTTTGTTTTTGCTGATTGCATTGGTATTAATCTCGCTGATCTGTCTTTTGAATTCGAAGGGGCATGCGACTTTGATCAAACTCGGTTCAGCTGACAACGCACCGTGGAGCGACGGCTCCTCTCGCGACGATAAGCTTCCTGTCCGACAGAGTGGGCTCTGGGCGCGTCAAAAACATCAGCATCTCACGTATTACGGAAAGATGTTCGCCACCGGCATGAAGAATAAGTTTGAAAACCGAGTTTATGTCGAACTCTTTGCTGGTCCGGGACGCTGCAAATTTCCAGATGGCGCAGAAGATCTTGGCTCACCATTGCAGATGATGGATCTCGAGTTCACGAAATTCATTTTTATCGAAAAGAATTTGCAAGGTGCCGCAGCGCTCGAAGCACGGATTTCAAGGCATCGAGCTGCTGCGAGCACGAGCGTGTATTGCGGCGATTGCGCTGATGCTGTCAATGAGATCGTTTTGCCAACATCGCGATGCTTAGCATTAACATTTGTTGACCCAACTGGGATCAGCCACTGTCCGTTCGACCTGATCAAAACGCTGAGGCAGCGCGTGCGAACAGATTTGCTTATTAACTTTCCGCACGGAATGGGCCTCAAAATGAATCAGCATCAATACACGGCGCACGAAAAATCGATCCTCACCCGATTCCTTGGAACCAATAGCTGGACCAAATTTATAGACAAGAAGCCGGCAGACTTTGTAAGAGGAGTGCTCGACCTGTACAAAGAGCAATTGCGAAAATTGGATTATCTCATCGGCACACACGAGGTGGTGATTCGAACTCAACAGAGCACTCCCATTTACATGCTCGTTTTTGCGAGCCGCGACCCGCTCGGAGTGAGATTTTGGGATGACACAATGAAAGGCGTGCAAGATCCGCAATTCCCGTTTATGCTCAAGTGAACATATGAGCGTTCCGGTCGCAGATTTCTGGCGAAACGCCGCGGTAATTTCGCCCAACAATTTCGTTCATAAGAGTCTGTCGAATTGGGCGTTCAACATCGCGATTGGATGCGCGCATGCGTGTCGATTTTGCTACGTGCCCAGCGCATCGACAATCAAACAAGCACCACGCCTTGCTGAGCATGGAGTTGTCGATCCTGATGCGGAATGGGGTAATTACGTTCTTCTCCGGCAATGGGATGAAGAGAAATTTCGCGCTTCGCTGCGGTCGGCGGAGAAAACTCCACGGTCTGAATTGAAACCGGACGGCAATCGCGCTGTCATCTATTGCAGCACGACGGATCCTTACCAAGTCATTAAGTCCTCTGACCCCGCAAAGCAGCGTGAGCTTGCAGATGCAGCGCGCATTATGATTCGGCGATCTCTTGAACTTATTCGCGATGAATCGACGCTCAATGTCCGGATACTTACACGAAGCCCGCTTGCGCGCCTCGACTTCGATTTGTTTAAAACATTTCGAGAACGGTTGGTGTTTGGCATGAGTCTTCCGACGCTGCGCAACGACCTCGCTCACGTGTACGAGCCAAAAGCGCCTGCGCCTTCCCAGCGACTGGCAACACTTCGAGCGGCTCGGGAGATTGGCCTTCATGTATACGTCGCCGTCGCCCCTACATATCCTGAATGCGACGAAGACGATCTACGCGCGACGCTGAAGGTAATCAGGGAAGTAGATCCGATAACGATCTTTCATGAACCCATCAACATTCGGGCAGAAAACGTTGCGAGGATAAAAGCGTACGCAGACGAGATCGGAACTTTGCTGCGTACAGACGTCTTTGAAACACGGGAAACTTGGCAAGAGTACGCTCTTGATTCGCTCAAAACGATGCATCACGTAGCCATTGAACTCGGCTTACGAAACAAACTTCATCTTTGGCCTGATCGTTCGTTAGGCACGCCGATCGCCGTTCGACGGATGCCTAAACAAAATGAATATGTGCGGTGGTTGAATCACTGCTGGTCTCGCGTCAGTGAGTGGCCGAAGGCGGCGTAGAGGATAGATTCAAGAATGCTACCGAACTACGCCGACTTCTTGATCAAGCGCTTCGAGCAGCCGGATGAGGTGCGCACATTCGAAAAGGGAAAATTCGAGACCGTGAAGATCGGATCGATGACAATTGGTCGCGCGAGGTACGAGCCGGGATGGAAATGGTCGGCGCACGTTGGACCAGCAAGCGGCGCGAGTTTCTGCGAAGTGGAACATGTCGGCATGGTTGTGTCCGGTTGCGCCGCCTGTCAGATGAAGGACGGGCGCTATTACGAAATGCGGGCCGGAGATTTGTTTTACATCGGCCCCGGCCACGACAGTTGGGTGGTGGGCGACGAGCCGTACGTGTCGCTGCATTTTCTCGGCGCGGAACATTACGCGCGGCACTGAGTAGCTGCGCCGACTTCATTTGGCTCTCTGATTTTAACCGCGGATGTCGCGGATTACGCAGATGAAATAATTGCGGTGTAGTCGCTGCGCGCTAGATTCCGTAGCGTGAGCATCGAACAAATCAAAGAAGCGATCGAACAGCTTTCGTTCGAGCAGCGCGCCGAGCTTGCCGCGTGGCTGCACGGCTGGAAAGACGATGAGTGGGATGAGCAGATGAAGCGCGACATCGCCGACGGAAGATTTGATGCCGTGGTCCGCGAAATTGATGAAGACATTCGCGCGGGTCGACTCAGTGGTATGCCGTGAATTCCAGAACGCATCGGCGTTTCTGGGATCGTTTCGATAAATTACCCGCTGACATCCAAGCGCTGGCTCGCGAGAAATACAGGCTCTGGCAGCACGACCCATTTCATCCGCCGCTGTAATTCAAACCGCTGCGTGCGGGCGTTTGGTCAATTCGAATTGGAATTAATTATCGCGCACTCGCGCGTCGCCGCGACGATCTCGTTGTCTGGTTTTGGATCGGCACTCACGAGGAATACAACAATTTCATCAAACAGCTTCGCTAAGATCGACAAGGACGTTTTAAGATTTTGCTTTCGGTTTTCGTTCGAGTCGGACATACCTCTCAGGTTTCGCGGATTTACAAAGATAAAGTTTTCATGAAAGAGGACATCTCGGCGTTGATGGCTGACGTTAAGGCGAAGAACCCGGCGGAGCCGGAGTTTCACCAGGCAGTCCAGGAGGTGGTCGAGTCGCTCTCGCCCGTTCTCGATCGGCATCCCGAGTATCGCAGGGCGAAGATCCTCGAGCGGATCATCGAGCCGGAGCGCGTGATCATGTTTCGCGTTCCGTGGCAGGACGATCGGGGCGAAATGCACGTCAACCGCGGGTTCCGCATCGAGATGAACAGCGCAATCGGCCCCTACAAGGGCGGGCTGCGATTTCATCCCTCGGTCAATCTTGGGATTCTTAAATTCCTTGCCTTCGAGCAGGTCTTCAAAAACTCGCTCACCACGTTGCCGCTCGGCGCCGGCAAAGGCGGCGCCGACTTCGATCCGAAAGGAAAGAGCGACGCCGAAGTGATGCGCTTTTGTCAGGCGTTCATGTGCGAACTATTTCGTCACATCGGGCCGGACACGGACGTGCCCGCGGGCGACATCGGCGTCGGCCATCGCGAGATCGGGTTCATGTTCGGAATGTACAAGAAGCTCCGGAATGAGTTCACCGGAGTTTTAACCGGGAAACGTCTGACCTGGGGAGGGTCACTCCTTCGCCCGGAGGCGACCGGGTATGGCACCGTGTATTTTGCGGCCGAGATGCTCAAAACTCGTCATGAAGAATTAACCGGCAAAACCTGTCTTGTTTCGGGCAGCGGCAACGTCGCCCAGTACACGATTGAAAAACTCATCGACCTGGGAGCACGGCCCGTCACTTTGTCCGATTCGACCGGCTACATTTACGATGAAGCGGGAATGACGGACGAGAAGCTCGCCTTTGTCATGAATTTGAAGAACGTCCGCCGCTGCCGGATTTCCGAGTACGCGGACAAGTTCAAGGGCGCGATCTACACGCCGGCCGATCCCAAGCTCGATCACAATCCGCTTTGGAATCATAAGGCGCAGTGCGCGTTTCCGTGTGCGACGCAGAACGAAATCAACGCCAAGGACGCCGACAATCTCCTGAAGAATGGAGTTTACGTCGTGTCGGAAGGCGCGAACATGCCGACCACGATTAACGGCGTGCATCGGTTTCTCGATGCAAAAATTCTTTACGGTCCCGGCAAAGCCGCGAATGCAGGTGGCGTCGCGACCTCGGGGCTGGAGATGTCGCAAAACAGCGTGCGCCTTTCATGGACGCGCGATGAAGTCGACACGCGGCTGCACCACATCATGAGCGTGATTCACAAGATTTGCAGCGAGACCGCCGAGCAGTACGGCACCCCCGGCAATTACATGAACGGCGCGAACACCGCTGGCTTCCTTAAAGTCGCCAACGCGATGATGGATCAGGGATTGGTGTAGGGTTGTAGTCGCCCCGCTCTGTCGGGGCGTTGGTCTGTGGCTGCGCGGCGGCAGAGCGCCGCGGATACAACATTTGCAGAGCATGTGACGTGAAGATTACTTTGCAACCATGATGAGCTATCCAAAAAGCCCGAAAGAAATGACCGGAGGGATGATGTATTTCCCGCGGATGTTGGACAAGATTCGGCTGCACGCACGCGGCGAGTTGTCCGAGGATTATCACAAGAACCTCGGCGCGGTGAAGGCAGCCGACGGCGCGTGCTGCAATTTTCTGCGCGTGCATTATCGCGATCTGTGCGAGCGCGTGCTGCAAGGCGGCGCTGATGAGGAAATTCTGGAGTGGTGTTTCGAAAAAGGGCGGCGGCTCAATGAGGGCGACATCGTGATTTGGAACGGGTTCAGTTCAAAGCTCGGCTGGAAAGATTTCGGGACACCGATGCTCGAAGAGCTAAAACAGAAGCACCGAATTGCGAATCGCACTGACATCGAAACTATTGGGGACCTGATCGATTTCGACGAAGGGCGAAAAAGCTGAGCGTAACTAATCGGGACAAAATAGCTGCAGAGTCGAATGGTCATTTGTTACGGCTGGCGCGACGCAGCTTCGCCGACTTCCTCTACGTCCTGATGATCGCGCCTTTTGAAGACCGACAACCTTGTGACAAAGTGCGTGCGATGTTGAGGCTGCGTTTTGTCTTCCCAACCAGCGTGCTGTTAATGCTTTTCTGCGCGCCGCGTTGTCATACCCAAGAAGCGCAGAACTCGCCACAAATAATCAACAGATTCGCGATGATTTTTGGCGCGAAGATTCATTATGTCGATGTCGGAAGCGGTCCGCCCGTGATCTTGCTGCACGGCCTGGCTGATGACATCGGCGTTTGGGCATCCGTTATTCCCGCACTTGCCGCGAAACATCGCGTGATCGCGTTCGATCAGTTGGGATTCGGCCGTTCGGATAAACCGTTGCTCAACTATCGCGTCAGCACTTTTGTCGATTTTCTTGACGGTCTTCTGAACGAACTGAAAATTGAGCGCGCGTCGCTGATCGGTAATTCGTTTGGTGGATGGGTCGCCGCCGATTTTGCTTTGAAACACCCAGATCGAGTCGAACGCCTTGTCCTTTCCGATGCACCAGGCTACGCGGCGGTGGCAAAAAGTATGGACCCGCGCGCCTTGAGTGCGCTTCGATTAGCCAGCCGCGACAACATTCGATATCTCGGGCCGCTGACATTTCACCAAAAGCGCTTCTACGAAGATGTCGATCTTGCATTTAGACAACGAGTGACGGCAGGCGACAGTTACACGGTCAGCCGAATTCTCGATTCGATGATTCGCGGTGAGGATGCCCTTGATAATCGGCTGGCTGCGATCAAACAGCCGACACTCATTCTTTGGGGCCGCGAAGATAGACTGATTCCGCTCAGTTTCGGCGAGCGGCTCAATCACGAAATAGCGGCTTCGGAACTGCGCATCATCGACAACTGCGGTCATATGCCACACGTCGAATGCCCGGACCAGTTTAACGCCGCCGTGCTTCAGTTTTTTTCCAAGACAAAATGAAAGCGTGGATTTTCGGACTCTTGCCGCTGTTTCTTTGTGCAGTGCGTTGTGAGGCACAATCGGCAACGCCGGCACCGTCGCCGACGCCGATCGTTTTTTCGCCGCA
>WNFX01021335.1_pt1 | contig 11990 bp, 13 predicted proteins | sample 5400111 | NCBI WGS metagenome assembly WNFX01 (sample SAMN13153363, study PRJNA577476) | soil metagenome | isolation source: 40 cm soil or saprolite under grassland replicate 1 | place: USA:California | collected 2016-06-15
GAGATCGAGCTCTTCGCCGGCGATCTGCAGGAGACCGGTGGTGTTGCCCTGGCCGAATTCGCCCTTGCCGAGGTACACGGTCGCGGTGTTGTCGGCATGCACGGCGATCCAGGAATCGATCGCATTGGGATCGGGCGGGCCGGCAACGTCTCCGTGCGCGGCCACCGCCGGCGGCGGCGAGCCCGCGATGCTAAAGCCGATGACGAGCGCGCCGCCACCCTTGAGCAGATCGCGGCGGGAAAGACAAAACGTGTCGGTGTCGTTCATCGCGTCGCTCCCGCCATTTTGGTGGACGCAAGCTGGATGGCCTTCATCACGCGCGGATAGGTTCCGCAGCGGCAGAGGTGACCGTTCATGTGGGTGCGAATCTGCGCTTCAGTGGGCCGCGAATTCTGCGCGAGCAGTTCAGCGCCCTTGATCAGCATCCCGTTGTAGCAATAGCCGCACTGCGGCGCTTGCTCGTCGATGAACGCCTGCTGCAGCGGATGGAGCGCCGGCGCCTGCGCGAGCCCCTTCTGCTGCGCATAGAGCGCAGCGAGGCCCTCGAGCGTGGTCAGCGATTTGTCCGCGACCGCCGCAACCGGCGTCACGCAGGAGCGGATCTCGACGCCGTCGGCGAGCACCGAGCAGGAGCCGCATTGCGCCAGCCCGCAGCCGAAGCGCGGTCCTTTCAGCTCGAGCTCGTTGGCGAGCACGTAGAGCAGCGGCGTGTCCGGGCTCGCCGCAACCGGCCACATTCTGCCGTTCACTTTGATCTTGAGCTCGTCCGCCATGCGCATCCTCCCGTCGACCAGATGCGATCTGTCGCCATTCGATTGCAGCGAGGCTATCGGAGCCCCTTGCTGCGAACAAGCAGCAGTGCTGCCGAGTCGCCACGTCATTGCCGGGCTTGACACCGCAAGTCGGGTTTACCCGACTTGCGGCGCTTAATAATGCGGAACTCGGGCAAGCCCGAGTTCCGATGCAATCCATCATTCTTGCGAAGAAGATGGACCCGCGGGTCAAGCCCGCGGGTGACCCAGTCGCGGCGCAAACAAGCGCTAGCCGTCGCTTCGATGCGCCGTGCGGGACGGGTCGGCGCTGCCGCGTCTAGGCTCGCCGTTCGCACTCAAGCCGCTTGCTCGGGCCTGCGAAATGCCAGCAGATTGGCGATCATGGTTTGCACCGGCTGGTCGTTCTGATTGAGCGTCGTCATGCGCACCCGCACCGTGCCGTGCGCCGGGCGCAATTTTGATTCCTGGACGTCGATGATCTCGCAATGGAGCCGCAAGGTGTCCCCCGGCCGCACCGGACGCGGCCAGCGCAGCTCGTCGACCCCGCTGCCGATGATGCCTCCCGACAGCGGCAGCGTCTGGATGATGAGCTGCATGGTGAGCGCCGTTGTGTGCCATCCGCTGGCGACCAGTTCCTTGAAGAACGTCGAGCGCGCGACGGTCTCGCTCAAGTGCCACGGCTGCGGATCGAACTCGCCGCCAAATCGCTTGATCGCATCGGCGTCGACGACGGTGCGCGCGTCCGAGGTGAACACCTGCCCCGGAGCGAGGTCCTCGAGATAAGCCTTGTCCACCGCAGTCTCCTTCGAGCAGCCGCGCGCCGGCGGCATGGCAACCGGTCGCGAACGGCGCGATGCCGGGCCCGGCTTTGCGCGGACGCAACACTATGAACGCCGGATTGTTCTCACCCATGTCGATGCGATGCAAGTGCGGCAGCAGCGGCGGGTGCTCGGGCGCAATTGACTGGATTCCCGCTTGCGCGGGAATGAGCGGTGGAGATCCGGTGATTCCGCTCGTCCCCGCGAAAGCGGGGATCCAGATTCCAGGCGGGAATCTAATTCAGGCCGCGACGTTGTCGTCGAGCGCGAGCCGAACGATTTGAAACATGCGCGCGATCCTCGCGAGGGATTGGTTGGCGTCTGCGGTACACCCCATCCGTTGCGGGAGTTTGACAAGGCCCGCGAGGCCCGGCGGCCGCTATGACGCGTCTGACACAAGGGGGCATCGGTGTGCGCGCCCCGTGTCATCGAACTTTCATATCGCCGGCGCTATTTAACAATCGTTAACAACGAATGGCTTTTGGCCGGAACTTTCCCTCGACGGCGATGAGCGAGCACGAAAGATTTTCGGTGCCGCACGAGATCGACGAGATTCTTGAGCGCCTTCCACCGCAGGTGACGCTCAACGTGCCGGACCATATTCTCTCGCTCTGGTTCCCGCCGGGGCCCGTCAACGGCGTCATGGAAGGAGCAGCGCTCACGCGCGCTGAAAGCTACGCGCAAAGCTGTGCATGCCGATTCGCATATCACGGCAGCGTCCGTGAAGGGATCTTCCATAAGCCGATACCGTCGAACGACTGATCCGGCAAAAAGCCGCGTCGGGCTCGCGGACGGCAGGTTGCGGCCGGACGTGATCATCAACAATGTCGGCGAACCCGAGACCGGCGCACGCAAGCTCGTGGACACCGTTTATGCCACCGGCGTCCTCGCGGGTTGAAGGACGCCCCCGTAGCCGTCAATGCGCGGTTGGCGCAACCCGCATGCTCGGTCCCCGCCGCTTACCGTTATTGTAAAGATACGGCTTGATGCACTTGTCGCGCGCGGATTGCTTAGCTGCCTTGAGCGCGACCGGACCCACATTCGCGAGGAACACCTTTTCGTGAGCGCGCGTGAGGATCTCGACGGCTTGTTTCAACGGCAGCCATTTGATGGCCTTGATATCGTCCATCGGCTCGCGCATGGGTCCGCCGATGGCTCGCATATGCCAGAACTGTACGATCTTGATCCGGCCATTTACCGAGTACAGCATCGATCCAAGAAAACCATGGACGGAAACCTGGTGTCCGGTTTCTTCCAACACCTCTCGTCTGGCGGCAGCGAGCGCATGCTCACCTGGATAGAGCTTGCCCTTTGGCAGGACCCAGGACTTGTCCCTTCGCAATCGCACGATTGCGATGCGAGGTCTGGTGCCTTCCCCTAAGACAATTCCGCCCGCGGCCAGAATGGGCGATGAAACCTTCGCATCGGGTAGAAGAGTCATGGCGCTTCCCCTTGATCGTGAGCGCCGCACATGCTGGCTCGGCATACCTAACGCGGGGTTAACGAGTAATACTATAAATCCAATGACTTATATTGGCTACCCGGTTAGGCACTTCTACTGTATTCTTTAGGGTAATTCTGCCGTTGGCTAACCGCTTTGCAGTTGAATCGAAGTCATTTTGCTTTGAACGTTGCATCGCCCGTGTCATGTTCGCGGGATGGCACCCGAAGAATTACAGGGGCGATTAGCTGACGCACGATCGAAATCGCGCACGTGAAGATTACCGAGGCAGGTCGGCAAGTGCTCACGGACAAGCCCTGCTTCATGATGGAAAAGAAGCGCCGCCTCTAACGATCCTTTTCCAGCCGGGCAGCATATGACCTAAGCGCCGAAGTAGTTTGGTAGCCAGAGGCTCCGCAATGAAGCGCTCCAGACGCGCAACCTGCGCTAACAGCTCCATGATTCGCGCGGTCGCCGCCTCTCGTTCCGCCGCATGAATTAGGCTCATTTCGGCCATGGCATCGGCGTGACTTCGCTGGAACCGTTCCAGCTGCTCAAACCTGAGGGCGCGAAGCCCGCCAATCATCCGCAGGCATTCCGTGACATCCGCTGTGTTGCGCGCATTGGGCGGGCGATGCAGCAGCTTTTCGACCGCCGTGTCCGGATCGAGGCGATGGCTGAGAAGAGGTCTGAAATACTCGGCCAGCTCGACCGCGCAATCCATCAAACCGTGCAGCTCGAAATTGATCATGCTCTTGACGATCTTGTCCGTCGTCGGGTCGGTCACCGCGCCTGGCACCTTGGCAAGGTGCATTGGTGTGACTTGTTCAAAAACAAAATCACGGCAGAACAGCGCATCAATGGTTCCAGGTGCTCCGACATCCAAATCAGGAACATCTTTCGTCGGGTCCGGAGTGGGCCAGGGATGCCGGGCCTTGGCGGCGACGTAACTGGGCCGGGCTGTGCGCATGAGAGCGAGGTCGAATACGCAGAGTCGGTGGGCAGTAAGAATGTCGCTGATCGCCACGAAATGAGATCTGGGATATTGCGGAGAAACGGTAAAAGCCGTCTCGATAGTGACGCACAGCACGTTCGATTGGGCCAAATACTGCGATGCCCCACGGATGACCTCCGGATCGTGCCCCTCACAATCAACCTTGATGTGGTCGGCCGGAGGGATCACGCCCTTGGCGAACAAAGTATCCAATCGGGTAATCGGAACCTTACTCCGCACTCTCGGCTGGAACGCGTCACTGGGCATCTCGTAAAGAGAACTTCCGTAGTACGAACTTCCGTTGCCCCTTACATAAAAATCCCGAGTTCCTTCTTCGTCGCCCAACGACGTGGCAAAGTAGGTCTCATTTGGTTGCTTTCGTGCGTTCAATCCTTCGACGACTTCCGGGATCGCATCGAACCCATAGATGCGAACCTTGTCCTTGAGATGTTTCCAACGCGGATGTGGGCCTCCCTGAACGCCAACGTCGATCACTACGAAGGGTTCTTCGAGCAAGTCGTTCTCGATCACCCACGTGGTAAAGGCAGGCAAGTCATTATTGTATAGATCCATCGCTTGCTCCGCTGCCGGCGCGGGCCATCCGACATCGCGTAGCGGAAAAAGGCGGCACCGGCTGGGACATCATTGATGAAGGCTTTGCCCGGAGCAACAAGAAAGCAACCCGTTTGTGTGCCCAAGACCCGAGGCCCCGGCCCTATTAGGCGGGGTGGCGGTCCAGCTCACTGAGTGCTTGCTGTCTCATTTCGTCCGTAATTGGCAAAAGGCAATCAGGGTCGATGTCCTTCAGGACAAGTTCTGCAAGTTCGTGAGAAGATTTGATGCTGGAAAAGTCACCGGGCTTACCGACTTCTTGTTTCTCGACCACGAGGCCAAGAATCTTCGACTTCGCCTGGACCGCAGCCACAGCAGCCGAATGCGCGCGATCTTGGCGGGCGTCCTGAAGGATGTCGTCTAATTCGCCGGTAATTTTCTCGACGCTTTCCCCGGCCTTGGCAGCGGCCTGTTTCTGGAACTTCTCTCACCCGCTCGATGATTTCGGGGGCTATTTTCATGAGACGAGCGGAATCGGCACGGCGAGACCAGTGAAGTCTTTGCTGGCGGCATTTACCGAAAATTGAGTGCTGTCACTTCTGAGCGATTTTGAACAGCGGGTTTTCCAACTCTTGAATCCGTAACGAGCTCTTGGTGAGAGCTTCGCGTAGACCCGCAAGCTCTTCATCCTTTTCATTGAGCAAGTGCGCGCGTTGGGTAAGAACTTCGCGTAGACCGGCAAGCTCTTCATCCTTTTCATTGAGAAAGTGCGCGCGTTGGGTAAGAACTTCGCGTAGACCGGCAAGCTCTTCATCCTTGTCATTGAGCAAGTGCGCGCGTTGGGTAAGAACTTCGCGCAGACCGGCAAGCTCTTCATCCTTGTCATTGAGCAAGTGCGCGCGTTGGGCGAGAACTTCGCGTAGACCCGCCAAGGGCGCGCGTTGGGTGAGAACTTCGCGTAGAGCCGCAATCTCTTTATCCTTCTCATTGAGCAAGTGCGCGCGTTGGGTCGCAGCTACCTCAAGCTCGCTCTCGCGCTTGCGTGCAGACTCGAGTGCTTGTTTCAAATGGGCCACTTGACGTTCCAATTGAGCCACTTGATCTTCGACTTCTTTAATCCGCTCCGCTTTTTTTCGCGCGGCATCGGTTAGAATGCGGTTCATGTTTTCCAATTCTGCGTTTCGACGGCTGAAAGGCAGCTTCATTAGCTTGCTCCGTATTAACGCGTCCACGGACACAGCAGCTTTAGTGGGGTGCTCGGGCAACTGGCCGCCTCTCATAATCAAACCTGTGTCCTTCGAAGCTTGCTGGGTATCAGCCCCGCACCGTCGGCGGCAAGATCATGATGCCAGCCGATCTAAAGCCTCTTCATAAATACATGCTCGATATCGAGCGCATCGACCACATCTCGGATGAAATGCGGGCCGTGGTTGAAAGCGAGTGGCCCGAGTTGGTACACAAGCTGCCGCCGAAAGAGCGGCACTGATCCAAGGGAGGAAAACATGCGAAGAGTGTGTTTGGGCGTCTCTGCCATATCTACATTTCTATTCGCCAGCTGGCCGGAAAACCCCGCCAATGCGATGACGCTGGGTGCTCCAGCGGCCATGCGCACTGCGATCGTAGACATCGCGGTTACTTATCGGGCCCACTGCCGTCCCGGGCGGGTGCACCATCGATATTGGCCCTATGATGGATGTGCCCAAGGATATGTCAGTCCCTCCTATCATTATCGTTATTACCGCCGCGGCCGGCCATCAGACTCGTCACACAACAACATATCTCACACCAAGTCGGGCTCAATGGGAGGCCACAGTGGCGGGCACAAATAGGGTGGCCCCTATTTGAAGTATAGACGATCCGCGTAGTGCGCTTTCCGAGAGACTCGGCTCTCAATCAAGCGTAGGCTTTCATCCATCACCGACAGCGGCCCTGCGCCAGGCGTCGGTGGCTGAGAGACCGATCGCGCTCCCGCCTGTACAAGGAAAGGAGCCGCAGATGGCCTCCCTATTTTTCACCTGTCCGACAACACACCAGCAAGCGCCCACCGGCATCGAGACCGATGTGCAAAGCCTTCGAGCCGCTTGGAAGGCAACGCTCAACGTCAAATGCCCACACTGCGGCGAGGTGCACGAAATTTCAGTGCGCGAGACGTATATCAATGAAAACGTGACGCGGTGGCGTTGCGGGCGGGCCGTCATTGTGTTGGCGTTCTACCTCGATCGGGCGGGAATATCGGTCTACCGATGGAGCGGGCGGCGCCTGTATCGAAATTGTCTCATCCGCATTGGCCCGCGCGGCAGCAATATCTGCCTCACTAGGACGTGGGACGCCAAGCTCGCCCTCGAAGTCACGGCCAAAATGGCTTCGCCTCAGCGAAGGCGCGGTAGGCCCGGTCTGCCTCCTTGAGCACGGACGCGACGCGCGCCTCCTCGCGGCCAGAAAGACGTCCCGCAGCGAATGCCTTCTTGGCGCGGCCTTCGCGCTGTTTGCCGCTGGCGTCGTGCACATCAACGATTTGCTCGCTCAGTCCCTCATGCACCGCGATGTCGTTGAGGTCACCGAGGGCGTCCTGTAGTTTCTCCAATCCTGCCACGAAACCTTTTCGTCGCCGCATAGCCTTCTTGCCGGGGAACGCGCCGCCAAAGAACTCCGAGGCGTACCGGAGTTTCTTGGCTTGAATGCGCATCTTATGTCGACGCTGTGGGTCGAGCTCGTCGAGCTGCGCACCCGCTTTCAAAATCTTCTTCCAGCGTCGCCCGAGCTCGTCGGCGGCAGCACCGACAATCGGCTGCTCTCGCAGCAAGCGGCTGAAATCGTCGGGGTTGCGCGTCCAGTCGCCGGCTTCGATCCAGCACGCAGTGTCGAGAACAAGACTACGAAAGCGTGTGGATTCGACGGCCCCGCAGGCGCGGGCAAACGCCTCCTCACGTCTTCGCTGGAGGTCCTTGGCGAGAACCGCCACTCCCGGTCCATTCGGCTTGCCATCCGTGACCGGCCTCACAACGCGCTGGATGAACACATCAAGTTCACGCGCCGGGCCTAGTTCCTGAGTGATCCACTTGAACTGGGTCTTCATCTCCTCCGTCTGCGGATCAACAAGCATGTCGGCAAACAGCGAGACCGCCGCCCGCAAACGCCGAAGAGCGACCCGCATTTGGTGCAATCCCTCGGGGTCTCCCCCTAGCGTGGCGGGTTGATTGGCGACGAGTTGGCGCAGACACGCCCTGGCAATGGCTTGAAATGCGGCTTGCCGGCTACAGTCGGGCGTGAGCGCGACCGGTGCCGCCTTTACCGCCTGGGGCGCCTCGCCGGCGATGAGCGTGTACCCGCGCTCGGCCTTGCTCTTGACCGCAAGCTGAACTGGCACTTCCTCGGCGAGCATGCGCGCGAGCTTGAAAAGCTCCGCGGATTCGCCGCGCTTGAGCTCCAATTCCACCTCGCAAAGAGGCGAAGACTGGCGACCCGCTTCGACCTTCCCCTTGTCGACGGTGAGTTCGATCTCGCTAACTCCACTTTGGATCGGATAGACCGTGCGGCGCACGCGCGTCTCGAATATCGGCTTCAAGCCGCGCCGCATCTTCTTGCCAAACACGGGTCCGAGCGCGGCGTCCTGCGCGACGTCGAGGTCGGGCTGCCTGCCGCTGATCGGGTGCTCCCATTCGTCGCGCGCAAATAGCGCGGCGCTTTCGCCGCTTTCTCGCTTGATAGTTTGGACGTGGCGGCGGCCGATGCGCCGCACTCGCAGCGATAAACCCTTGTTGCGCAGCTTCTGCTTGTCGGTGTCGAAATAGACCGACACCAGGGTTGCTGGCTTAGACGACTTCTTCCGCGCCGCCCGCAGCAATGAGCTGCGAGCCAGCCGATAGAAACTATGGGCCGGCACTTCGAGCTTGAGCTCGATTTCACGCGCGGGCGACATGGGAAAATCAGCCGAAATCGGTATCTAATTTAACATAATTGCCGATTTCGCCCGCAATTTCTAGAGGGGCTGCGAGATCTGGATACTCGTGACGGCTGCGGCTCTGCCCGCTGCGCACAACTCGAGCCGCTTCGAGCGATCGTTCGTTTGGACCGCCGATTACGCTCAATCGAGCTCCTGCGTCTTCTCGCCAGCGCCGGCCGGTGCGCTCCAAGACGCCGCGTGAGAACCACTGAGCCGTTTCGGAGCGCGCGACCGTAGTACGGGGCCTATCCATGCATCCTGGGACTCCCACTTGTGCATCTGACCGCAGGCCGGGCAGCGCACTGGAATAGGGACGCGTGGAAGGCTTTTGAGTAAAACCCACTCAGTTCTCAGACCCGTTGAAATTGGTGTACCCGTGCGCGGGCACTCAACGAATATGTCAGCCACCTGCGACCCCGTTGGTGATGGGACTAACATCCGCCGTTCGGTGGTCAGCGCGCATTTGCGTATCCAAACCTTGGCTTGGGCACAATTGTACCCTCACTACGGGCACCGACACGGCGGCACCCGCTTTGCAAAATTTTCCCACTGATTCGATTTGAGGGCGCCCAAAGAGTCCAGTGAATTCTTAAGGCCGGTGGATAACCCACGCAGACCTCGGCCGGCGCTGCACAAGGCCCCGCAATCGTAATACTGCAATCGATCCGCACGGTGCACGAAGCGGATGAGAGGATCGTGTGTCGCCGGTGGTCGCTTGAAACGTCAACGCGATTGTGTGCGGCCCTTCATCGTCATTGCGCGGACATCGAACCATTATAGAAGGGCCTTTCGCGTCGTGTCCCTCCTGCGGCTTGGATTGGTCCCACCACAATGGTTCATTCTAAACACACCACCAAAGTCTTCGACTCTGACCTGCAGGAACTCGCGCGGGCAATCGCCGAGATGGGTGGGCTGGCCGAGAGGCAGATTGCCGAAGCGATCGAGGCGCTGACGACGCGCGAAAGCGGTCCTGCACAGCGAATCGTCGCCGCCGACGCGACCATCGATGCCATGCAACGCAACATTGAGGAAAGGGCGGTTGAGACCATTGCACGTCGGCAGCCGGTAGCTGGCGACCTTCGCGAGATTGTCGGGATCTTGCGGATTGCGAACGAGATCGAGCGCATAGGCGATCTTGCCAAGAATATCGGCAAGCGGATCATTGCCATCAACGGTGAAGACGCGTCGCGGGGGTCGATGCGCGGGGTTAGTCAGATGGCTGCTCTCATGCTGGCTCAGTTGCGGGATGTCCTCGACAGCTTCGCATGCCGCGATGTCGCGAAGGCGGTCGAAGTTTGGACGAGGGATCAAGACATTGACCGGCTGTGCACGAGTTTATCGCAGGAGCTTCTCGCTTATATGATGGAAAAATCCGTCGCGATGTCCTTTGGCGCTCACCTGATGTTTTGTGCAAAGAATCTTGAGCGCATGGGCGATCACGCGACCAATATCGCCGAAGCCGTTCACTACATGGTAAAGGGCGAGACGCTTTTGAGGGAGCGACCAAAAGCAGATTTCACCAGCATGCTTACCGTAGGCATGTGGCGGACATGACAAAACCGACCCCTGTGTGTATCGAGAACTCCCTCCTTATTGATTGCGCGACCGCGTCGCCTGACGTCAACGGCGATGACTGCCGATCATGTCGGTCTCGAGCCCCGTCTCGCGGCGAGCGAGCGAGCGACACAGGTGCGCGGATCGAATGAACCGCGTCGAGGTCGCGGACGGCAAGTTGCGGCCGGATGTGATCATCAACAATGTCGGCGAGCCCGAGACGGGCGCACGCAAGCTCGTGGACACCGTTTATGCCACCGGCGTCCTCGCCGGTTGAAGGACGCGTAACCTCAAGTGAATCAACGCGTCCGACGTGCACGGGTTGGGTTGCAATGATTTACCCGGCGAGCGCGAGGACGGTTGGCGGGATCGTCAAGGCAAAAGCATTGCGCGATGCGGGCCCGGACGCCATCTTTCTGGCGCATGCCAGATTTGTCACTGAGACCCAACCTCATCCCCCTGCATGCTTGGCTCATCGAGGCCGGGACTAACGACGCAGCGACGGTACGGGTTCTGCGGGCGGTTGGTCGCGGCGGGCGTGCCGATCGCGCGGGGGTTTCTGTCCATCGCGGGGCTGCATCCGCTGCGGCGGGCGTATTCGCTCACGTGGAATGACGGGCGAATCGCCGAAGTCACCGATTTCCCCCATGCGACCATGGCCACGGCGGTATGGCAGGCAAGTCCGTTCCGCAACATGCTTGAAACCAAGACGCGGCGATTGCACCGACGGCTGGTGGGCGACGATGCCATGCTCGATTTCGAAGTACTGCGCGAGTTCCGCGATGCAGGGATGAGCGAATGGCTGGCTCTCATGTACGGGTTCGGCTGGAGTGCTGCGCGGCCAGCAACAAATCAGTTCGGTGTCGTTTTATCGTGGACCACTTCCGCGGCGGTCGGACGCGGTAATGGCTGGAGTGCCCTGGAACTGGCGGCGATCGAGGAACTGTCGGGGACGCTGGCGCTGGCGATCAAGGGCAATACGGCACCTGCCGCAGCGCACGACTTGCTCGCGGCCTATCTCGGCGACGATGCGGCCGACCGCGTCAGTGCCGGGCAAGTGCAGCGCGGCTCCGTCAGCCGGATCGCTGCTGCCATTCTCTGTGCCGACGTGCGCGGCTTTACCAACTTCGCTGAGGAGACAGCGCCCGAGGAGGTAACCCGGCGTCTTAACGGCATCTTCGACTGTCTCGGCGATCCGGTGCGCGCGGCGGGCGGCGAAATCCTCAAGTTTCTAGGCGACGGCGTGCTGGCCGTGTTCCTGCCACCAGACGGCGCAAACGTGGCAATCGGGACGCCCGCGGCGCTGGCGGCGGCGCGCGAGATACTGGCGCGGGTCGAGGCGCTCAACGCCACTGAGACGGCAGCCGGCAATCCGGCGCTCAGCTTGGACATCGCGCTGCACGCTGGGGAAGTCACGTACGGCAACATAGGCACCGCCGACCGCCTCGACTTCACGGTCATTGGCCCCGCCGTGAATGAAGCAGCGCGCCTCGAGGGATTGTGCAAAGTGTTGGGGAAGCCAATACTGATTTCCAAGTCGTTCGTGCAGGCCGCGGAGGGAGTGCGAGAGCCATTGTTGTCGGTGGGTCGGCACCCGCTGAGGGGCGTGCGCGAAGCACAGGAAGTGTTCACCATTTACACTTGACGCTGCAGATCGTGCCGCGCGCCGCCTAGACCATGACCGCCCCGCCAGCGACGTCAAGGATAATCCTGGTTATCCAGGCGGCGTCGTCGGAAGCGAGATAAAGCGCTGCGTGGGCGACGTCCTCGGGTGTCCCGGGCCAGCATCCGGCCTGTCTGTCTCAGAGTGGCCGCGAGTTCTTGCGGGTCGATCCCGTCCGCCTCCATAACGGCCCTGACAATGGGGTCGGACAACGTCTCCTCAAGCGTCGGTTCGCCCTGACGGAAATTCATC
>WNFX01005677.1_pt1 | contig 11989 bp, 13 predicted proteins | sample 5400111 | NCBI WGS metagenome assembly WNFX01 (sample SAMN13153363, study PRJNA577476) | soil metagenome | isolation source: 40 cm soil or saprolite under grassland replicate 1 | place: USA:California | collected 2016-06-15
GAATGGAGAGCTTCAATGCCATTTGTCAAAGTCGGAACTGAGAACAGCGCCGACGTCGAGATCTACTACGAGGATCATGGCGCCGGCCAGCCCGTCGTGCTGATCCACGGCTACCCGCTCAGCGGCCGCGCCTGGGACAAGCAGGTCCCGGTCCTGCTGGAGGCCGGGCGCCGGGTCATCACCTACGACCGGCGCGGGTTCGGCAAGTCCAGCCAGCCAGCCTCCGGGTATGACTACGACACCTTCGCCGCCGACCTCGATACCCTGCTGGAACACCTGGACCTGCGCGACGCCGTGCTGGCCGGGCACTCGATGGGGACCGGAAAACAGCGGCTACCCGCCCGAGGAGGCCAGGACGGCAGCCCTGACGGTGCTGCCCGACATCCTCCGCTACGACCGCACCAAGCCCGCCCATTACCCCAACGGCCGCGTCCCCACCGACGACGTCTACGGCATGCGCTTCGCCTGGCTGAGCCACGGCAAGGTCCCGCCGACCGGCCTCAAGCCGCACGACAACCTGCTGAACGAGTTCCCTTACCTCGGCCTCCCGAACTCCTAGCCGCCCAGGGCCGATCTTCTCCGCGCCAACTGCTAGGCCGCAGTTCCCCGGATGATCTGACACCCCTGTTGACCTGGGAAACGCGGACGAACATGACTATCGTAGACATGTAAGTCCGGTCCCTGGAACTCCCTGACCAGGGGAAACGCTCCAGCCTTGCCGGCGGTAGGCCGTGACCAGGCTGACGCCGATGCCCTGGGAGCCGCCGGTGATGATGGCGACCTTCTGGCCCTTATCGCTCATGGCGTTCCCGTCGGCGCCGTGGTCGGCGGGTACATGATGGCCGGGTCGCTGGGGTGCGGCGACAGCGGCGTGGTGTCCACGGTCATCCAGGGGGCCAGCGGCAGCGCCTCCAGGATCGCCTGCATCTGGGCGGCGTCGCGGGCTTGGTACAGGCCCAGCGCGCGCCCGTCTGGCCGGGTCCACAGCCGGAGCAGGTGTCCCTGGCCGGCCAGGTCATGCGCGGCCTGCGCCTGACGGTCCTCGGTGTCCTCCACCGTCTGGTCGGCCGTGCCCGGCGGAACGGCCAGCGTGAAGGTCACCAGGAACTCCGTGGCCGTGACGGCGCTGCTCGTGGGCGTGCGCGGTGGGTCGTTCGGGTGCGGCGAGAGCGGGGTCACCTCATCGGTGCGCCACACCCGCAGCGGCATCGAGGCGAGGACCTCCTCGAGCCGGTCGCCGTCGACGGCGGCGAACATCCCGAGGGTGCGCCATTCGCCTGGTTGCACCGGCGGGCGCCACAGGCGCAGCAGGTGTCCCCGGGCCGCGAGCTCGCGCGAGTGGGCGGCCTCGCGGGCGCGGATGTCCTGGACCGCTTCTTCCGGCGTTCCGTCCGGAACGTGGGTGGTCATGCTGACGAGGTATTCCATGGTCAGGCACCTCCTGGATTGTTGTTGATCGACTCGGTCATGCTGCCGGGGCCGGCGGGAGCGTTCGCGGAGGATTCCATGACTCCACCGTGCACCTGCCATCAGGACCGGCGCCACGACCGGCTTCCTCGCTGCTGGCAGGCGCAGCCTCCCAGGCGGCGCGTGGCGGTTAGCGCTGGCGGCGGCTGCGCGCTGCGGTGGTTCTCTGGACTTCACTGGCCGGGATGCGAGATCGTCGCCGGATCCTGGACAGGAGCGGAGGACCGATGGCACGGACGTCGTTGATGCGGGCTTTGCAGCGTCTTGCGTGGGAGCATCAGGCCGCGTCGCGGCTGGGGATCGAGGTTGAGGAGCTGCGGGAGCGCGAGCAGATGCCGGGGGTGTCGCGGCGGGAGTTCCTCAAGCGTGCCGGTGCGGCCGGGGCGGCCGCGGCGGTGGCGGGGCCGTTGGCGTTTGCCCGGCCGGCGCGGGCGGCGGCCGGGCCGCGGATCGCCATCGTGGGCGGCGGCATCGCCGGACTGGCGGCGGCGCTGACGCTGCAGGACAAGGGGGTCTACGCCGATGTGTATGAGTCGTCGGGCCGTCTGGGCGGGCGGATGCACTCCGATTGGCAGGAGTTCGGTACGAGCTTCTGGGCGAACGGGCAGCAGGCGGAGCTGTGCGGCGAGCTGATCGATAGCAACCACAAGACGATCCTCATGCTCGCGCAGCGGTTCAAGCTGGCGACGGTCGACCTGATAATGGCGCAGCCGAACGGGACGACGGACACGTACTGGATCTCCGGCGCACAGTACCCGTACGCGCAGGCGAGCAACGACTTCAAGCCGGTGCACAACACGCTGCAAGGGCAGGTGCAGGCGACCGGGTATCCGACGCTCTACAACAGCTACACGCCGGCGGGTCAGTTCTTCGACCAGATGACGCTGTACGACTGGATCACGAAATACGTTCCCGGCGGCCACGGCTCGCAGCTGGGGACGCTGCTCAACGCCGCCTACAACGAGGAGTACGGCGCCGAGACGACCGGCCAGTCCGCGCTCAACCTGATCTACCTCCTCGGCTACAAGGCCGGTCCCGGCACCTGGTCGATCTACGGTGCGTCCGACGAGCGTTACCACATCGTCGGCGGCAATGCGAAGCTGCCGCTCGCGGTCGCGGGCGCGCTCCCGGCCGGGAGCATCCACACCGGCTATGCGATGACCGCGATCGCGCGCAGCAGTGACGGGTCGGTCAACGTCTCGTTCGCCAACGGCAAGACGGTCACGGCCGACCATGTGATCTTGTGCATGAGCTTCGCGGTGCTGCGCACGCTCAACTACAAAAAGGCCGGCTTCGACTCGCGGAAGCAGACGGCGATCACCCAGCTCGGCTCGGGCCGCAACGCCAAGCTGAACCTCCAGTTCACTTCGCGGCCGTGGAACGCCTCCGGCAGTACCGGCTCGCTCTATTCCGACCAGCCGTTCCAAAGCGGCTGGGAGGTCACCCGCGGCCAGAGCGGCGCAACCGGGATCCTGGTCGAATACCCCGGCGCCAGCGTGGCACAGTCGATGGGCCAGTCCAGCCCCTACACCACCACCGCGACAAACCCCAACGTCACGACGTACGCGAACCAGTTCCTGTCCCAGATCGAGCTGGTCTTCCCCGGCATCACCGCCCAGTGGAACGGCAAGGCGATGCTCTCCACTCCCTTCACCGACCCGAACTTGCTGTGCTCCTACTCCTACTGGAAGCCCGGCCAGTACACCGGTTTCAGCGGCTACGAAGGCATGCGCCAGGGCAACATCCACTTCGCCGGAGAACACTGCTCCATCAACTTCCAGGGCTTCATGGAAGGCGGCGCCTCCGAAGGCGTCCGCGCCGCAAACGAAATCCTCACCGACCTCACAAAGACCTAGCCCGCAACCCACGTCAACCTCTTCGTCGGCCAGGATCGTGAGATGGACGGGCCGCCTGGGCCGGACGTACCGTCGGAGCCATGGCCGCTCCGACCTCCGCGCTTTCCACCGACGACGCTTTCTGGGCAGACGCCGACCGGCACTTGATCCGCTACGCCGGCGCCGGCGCGTTCACCCGCGAGGTCATCGACCATGCCGCCGGGAGCTTCCTGTTCACCGAGGACGGCCGCCAGATCCTCGACTTCACCTCCGGCCAGATGAGCGCGATCCTGGGCCACTCGCACCCGGAGATCGTCGCCACCGTCACGCGGCAGGCGGCCAAGCTCGACCACCTGTTCAGCGGCATGCTCAGCCGTCCCGTCGTCGACCTGGCACGCCGTCTGGCCGAGACACTGCCAGAACCGCTGGAGAAGGCGCTGCTGCTGACCACCGGGGCCGAGTCGAACGAAGCGGCCATCCGGATGGCAAAGCTCGTCACCGGCAAACATGAGATCGTCTCGTTCGCCCGTTCCTGGCACGGCATGACACAAGCGGCCGCGGGCGCCACCTACAGCGCGGGCAGAAAGGGCTACGGCCCGGCCGCGCCCGGCAACTTCGCCATCCCCGCGCCCTACCGCTACCGGCCTGACTTCACCACCGCCGACGGCGAGCTCGACTGGCAGCGTCAGCTGGATTTCGGTTTCGACCTGATCGACGCGCAGTCGGTGGGCAGCCTGGCCGCCTGCATCGTCGAGCCGATCCTCAGCTCCGGCGGCATCATCGAGCCGCCGCCCGGCTACTTCCCGGCGCTGCGGGACAAGTGCCGGGAACGCGGAATGCTGCTGATCCTTGATGAGGCCCAGACCGGGCTCTGCCGCACCGGCAACTGGTACGCCTTCGAACGCGACGGCGTCGTCCCCGACATCCTCACCCTGTCCAAGACACTCGGCGCCGGCCTTCCGCTGGCCGCCGTGCTGACCAGCGCCGAACTCGAAAAGGCGGCGCACGACCGGGGATTCCTGTTCTTCACCACGCACGTCGCGGACCCGCTGCCGGCAGCGGTCGGCACCGCCGTCCTGGACGTGCTGCACCGCGACCGGCTCGACGAGCGCGCCCTCCACCTTGGCGGCATCCTGCGGCATGGCCTCGAACAGATCGCGCACCGGCACGAGATCGTGGGCGACATCCGAGGACGTGGCCTGCTGGCCGGCCTGGAACTGGTCGTCGACCGCCAGACCAAACGCAGCTCCGACGAGCTGGGCGCGCTCGTCACCCGACGCTGCCTCGAACTGGGCCTGCACATGAACATCGTGCAACTGCCCGGCATGGGCGGCGTTTTCCGGATCGCCCCGCCATTGACCGCCACCGAGGACGAACTTTCGCTCGGCCTGGCGATCCTCGACCAAGCGATCAGCGACGCCACCGGACGACTCTGATACCCGTTCATGACCAGTACCGCCCGTGCGGGGAAGAGTACTCAGGACCGAATAAGCCGTGTCTCAATTGCCTGCCAGAGGTTCCGGGCCGCCGCGTCACGGCCGGGGTTATTCCGCGCCTGCCGTTGGGCTGGCGCCGGTTATCAGTGGTGGCGCGTCGAGGCCACAGTGGAGGCATTCCTCGGGCGCGGGTGCACCGGCTGGGCGCGCCACCCGCTCGGGGTTGGTGATCGTGAATGCGGCGAGCACCCCGCCCGCGGCGCACAGCGCGCCGGATATGAGCGTCGCGGTGCGGAAGCCGGCGGCGAGCGCGTCCGGGTGCAGGTAGGACGTGCCGGTGATGCCGGCGAGCGCCGGCAGGATGGCGACGGCCAGCAGACCGCCGAACCGGGCCACATCGTTGTTGACCGCGGACGCGATGCCCGAGTGTTCCGCGGGTGCCGAGCTCATCGCGGTTGCGGTGAGCGGCGCGACCGTGATCGCGAGCCCGAGCCCGAAGACGACGACCGCCGGCAGCACGTAAACCGCATAGCTGGTCCCGGACGTGGCCAATGTGAGCATGGCCAGGCCCACGCCGACCACCACCGGCCCGACGCTCATCTGCAGGCGGGGCCCGATCCGGGACGCGAGCTGCCCGGATCGGGCCGACAGCGCCAGCATGATGATGGTCAGCGGCAGCAGCGCGAGCCCGGAGCCGAGCGGCGAATAACCCGACACGACCTGGAGCACCACCGGCAGCAGGAAGGTCGCCCCGGTCAGCGCCGCATACACGATGAACGTCACCGCGTTGGTCGCCGCGAACTGCCGCTCGGCGAAGATCGACAGCGGCAGCATCGGCGAGGCCGCACGGTGCTCACGGATCAGGAACGCGGCCAGCCCCGCCACCCCCGTCAGCGTCATCGCGAGCACGGCGGGCGACGACCAACCGAGCGCGGGGGCCTCGATGAACGCGAACGTGATGCCGGTCAGGAACACCACCGCGGCCAGCGCACCCGCGTAATCGATCTTGCCGGTGGCGGTCACGTCACGCGACTCGGGGACATGCCGTACGCCCAGCGCGATCACCACCGCCGCGATCGGGACGTTGATGAAGAAGATCCACCGCCAGGACGCGGCCGTGATCAGGTAGCCGCCGACCAGCGGCCCGGCGGCGATAGCAACGCCGCTCAGGCCCGACCAGGCGCCGATCGCCCGGCCCCGGTCGGCGGGCACGAACGACGCTTCCAGGATCGCCAGGCTTCCCGGTGTGAGCAGCGCCGCGCCGACACCTTGGAGCAAGCGGGTGAGAATGAGGAACAGCGCGTCAGGGGCGAGCCCGCACGCCACCGAGGCCAGGGCAAACCACACGATGCCGATCAGATATACCTTCCGCCTGCCGAAGCGGTCGCCGAGCGAGCCGCCGATCAGCAGGAACGCGGCAAGCGTCAGGGTGTAGCCGGTCATCACCCACTGCAGGGCGGCTATGCCCGTGTGAAACTCGCGCCCGATCGTCGGCAGGGCGATGTTGACGACCGTGGCGTCCAGCGCGGCGATCCCCGACCCGAGCACGGTGATGGCCAGCACCCAGCGCCCCCGCGCCGAGGAGTAAGAGAGACCAGGAGCATCCGCTGTGGTCATGTCGTGCCAGCCGGTGCCTCGGTCCGCTCGAAGGCGGCGGAAAACAGGTAGCTGGTGGCAAGGCTGCGGTAGGGCCGCCATTTCTCGGCGATGGCCAGTACCTCCTCCTGGGTGGGGAGATGGTCGAGCTGATAGGCGGCCTGGATGGCCTTGCGAAGCGCAAGGTCGCCCGGCAGGACGACGTCCTCTCGCTGGAGCGCGATGAGAAGGGCACCCTGCACCGTCCAGGGACCTATCCCAGAAATCGCGGTGAGCTCCGCCATGATCTCGTCGTCTGGCAGGCTGCTCAAGACCTCCGTGTTCAGCCGGCCGTCCGACAGCCGCTCGGCGAGGTCGCGCAGTGTGCTGATCTTCCGCCAGGAGAGCCCGGCCTCGCGGAGCTTACCGGGATCTACTCCCAGCAGTTCGGTGGGTGAGGGGAGATGGCCGCCGAACAGGGCCTCGATGCGGGCCAGGATCCGGCGGGTCGACGGGACGGAAAGCTGCTGGCCGGTGACCTGGAACAACAGGGCACCGTACAGGTCCATCGGCGGCAGCTGAGCCAGCCACGCCCGGGGATCGAAGGCCGGCCGGTCGTCGATGAGCGGCGCCAGCACGGGGTCGCCGTGGCGAAGGTAGGAGCGCGCCTGCTGCAGCCACCTGGTGCGGCTGGAATCCTCGGTCATGGAACCTGCTCCCTTCCCCCGGCGGGCATGCCTGTCACCATCTTCGTGCTTGAGCTCGCGGAACCCCAGCCCGGTGTCCTGTCTGCGGCCAGAGCCGATGCGCGGCAACGACGCCTGGGGCTCCGCGCAGCCCCGGCGCCCGACCGGGTCTGGCCGCCGTGGATGATGTGGACGAAGGGGTGACACGGGAAGGACACCCACATGAGCACTTGGCTGTCAGAACGGTTCGGGCTGGATGTTCCGGTGGTTTGCGCGCCGATGGCGGGAGCCGCGGCGGGCGAGCTGGCCGCGGCCGTGTGCCGCGGCGGCGGGCTCGGCATGATCGGCGTCGGAGGCGCGGCCACGCCCGAATGGATCAGCGAGCAGTGCAAGATCGCCGGCGCGGCTGGCCGGCCGTTCGGGGTGGGCCTGCTGGCCTGGCTGCTGGACGGCCACCCCGGCCAGCTCGATGCCGTCCTGGCGGCTCGCCCGGCGCTGGTTTCGGTCAGCTATGGCCCCTACCCGCGCTACCTGCCGGCCCTGCGCGAGGCCGGGGTGACGGTGGCCACCCAGGCCGGGACCCTGGCCGAGGCCCAGGCCGCGGAGCAGGCCGGTGTCGATGTGATCGTGGCGCGGGGCGGCGAGGGCGGTGGCCATGGCCGCAACGACGTAGCGACACTGCCACTGCTGCAAATGGTCCTCGACACGGTAACCGCGCCGGTGCTGGCCGCGGGGGGCATCACCGGCCCGCGGGGCCTGGCTGCGGTGCTGGCGGCCGGCGCGGCCGGCGCCTGGGTGGGCACGGCGTTTCTCGCCTGCCCCGAGGCGACCACCCCGGCGGGCGCCCGGGAGCGGCTGCTCGCGGCCACCGATACCAGCACCGCCTACGGGCGGGTGTTCGACATCGCGCAGCGGCAGCCGTGGCCACCGGAATACGGCGGCCGCGCGCTCCGCAACCGGTTCTTCGACCACTGGGCCGGCCACGAGCGGGACCTCGAGACCGACGCGGCGGCACAGGCCGAGATGGCATCGGCCCGCGACCGCGGTGACTACGACACCGCCTGCGTGTACGCCGGCCAGGGCGCCGCCATGCTCACCAGACAGCGCCCGGCCGCTGAAGTTGTAGCCGATCTCGCCACCGCCCACCGCCTGCTCCAGCAGGCGGCGCGGTAAGCGCCGCCAGACCGGGCAGACGGGCCACAAGATTCCACCACCCTGGCCGCCTTCGGGTGATGGCCCGGCCCGGGCCTGGCTGGCGTTCTGTTCCGGTGACGGCGAAGGGCGCCCAGGATCGGCCGGGGTGCTCAGGTGGCGCTTGCGGCGGGCAGGAAGTCGCGGGCGGCGCGGACCAGCAGGGCAAGCTTGGCGCGTTGCGCGTCGGGGGTGATGGCGTTGCCGGCCACCGAGGTGGCAAAGCCGCACTGAGGACTGAGCGCGAGCCGCTCGGCATCGATCAGCGATCTGGCCTCACGGAGCCGGGCCTCGATCTGCTCCGGCGGCTCGACCTGTGAGGTCTTCGTCGTGACCAGGCCCAGCACCACTACCTTGTCGCTGGGAACCAGCCGCAGCGGGTCAAAGGTGCCGGAGCGCTCATCGTCATACTCGAGCAGCAGCCGGTCGGCGTGAACGCCGCCGAACACCGGAGCGGCGATCGCGTCATACCCGCCGGCCACCAGCCAGCGGCTGAGCTGGTTGCCGCGGCACAGGTGAAACCCGAACGTGGCTGGCCGCCCAGCGTCGATCACCGCGTTATCCAGCTCGATCCCATACTCCAGCCAGCGTTCCAGCGACCAGCCGCGCTCGGTGTAGAACGCGCGCCAGGCCGGGTCGATCAGCAGCGGGTAGTGCGGCGCGTCCAGCTGAATGTAGGTGCAGCCCAGCCGCACCAGCTCGGCGACCTCGTCCCGCAGCACCTGGACCACGTCGGCCATGAACGCATCCAGCGTCGGGTAAGCGGCGACGGACCGCTGCGGCGACCACAAGTTGGCGAACAGCGACGGGCTGGGCAGGGTGACCTTCGTCTGCCTGCTGGTGCAGCCGCGCAGGAACGTGAACTCCTCCGCGGCGAGGTTGCGGCGCTTGCGCAGCGGCGCGATGACCGCCAGCCCCGAGGGCCGTGCGATCGTGACATCGCCCACCTCGGACGAATGCCACTCACCCCACAGCCAGGCGTTGACGTCCACGCCGGTAAAGCCGTCGCAGGCGGCAGTGAGCTCACCCTGGAAGGACTCGCGCCGCATCTCGCCGTCGTTGACCACCGGCAGGCCGAGCTCCTCTTGCATGGCGACGATCTCGCGGACCGCCCGGTCCTCGGCCGCCTTGAACCCGGCAGGCGTGAGCGCCCCCCGCGCGTAGGCTTCGCGTGCGTCGCGCAGGTACTGGGGGCGGAGCAGGCTCCCAACGTGCTCCACCCGCGCATCCACCGCCATAACGCCCAGCGTCCCACACCGCGCCGTGCTCACTCACCGGGCATACCGCCCAACGTCCCACCCCGGCGGCGCGGCGTGCCCCGCGCCCGGCTGGCGGTCGCGCGTGACCGCGGGCCGTGACTCCCCCGGCGTCAGCCGGTGGCCGGGGCTAGCGCCCCGGTGCCCGGGGCGCGGGCGAGGAATCGCTCGTACGCCTCGGTGACCCCGGCGCGGTCCCCCGTGGCGAGCAGATCCAGCAGCAGGCCGCGGACCACGGCCACGGCGAGGCGCGCGTCGGCCCGGGCCGTCCGCTCGTCGGCGCCGGCGTCGACCAGGGCGGCGGCAACCGGCGCGACCCATGACTCGACGATCCCGTCGAGAAACCCTTCGGTGCCGGGGCGGCCGCGCAGGGCGTATGCGTAGAGCTCAAAGAACAGCCGCTCCTGAGGCCACAGCTTGGGGTCGCTGAGGCGCTCCCAGGACCGCCGGGCGTCCGGCGGGGTCGTGCCCGACTCCAGCAGGGCAGCCCGCTGCTGCTCCTCAACTGCCTGGGTGACCGCGACCAACAGCCCTTCGCGGGATCCGAAGTGGTAGAGGAGCATCCGGTGGCTGGTGCCGATCGCCGCGGCGAGCTGGCGCAGGCTCAGGTCAGCTATCCCGGCGTCGAGGGCATGGCGGACGGCGGCGGCGAGCAGGCGTTCCCGGGCTTGCGATGCGCGCATGGCTCAATGTACCATACGGTACATGTTCCATTTGGTACAAAAGGGGAGAGGGCAGATGGCTCAGTTGCACGTCGAAGCGGAAGGGGTGGCCCAGGCGGCTCCGGCGGCCGTATGGGAGCTCGTGGCCAACGCCGGCAGGTATCACGAGTGGGGACCGTGGAGCGCCAGCGGCTACCAGAGTCCGGGCGATCAAGCCGACGCGCCGGGGGTGATGCGCTGGATGCGGTATGGGCGCACGACCACGGTGGAGAAGGTGCTGGAAGCCGACAAGGGCCGGCGGCTGACGTACACCGTGGTGAAGGGCATCCCGGTGCGGAACTACCGGGCCGAGGTGACGCTGAGCCCTGAGGGGGAAGGCACTCACATCCGCTGGACGGCCAGCTGGGACCGGACCCTTCCCGGCCGGATCGTGCATCGCAGGCTCCGCGCCATTTATCCCCGCGTCGTCAGCCTCCTGATTGCGGCCGCCGACCGGAAAGTTCCTGCCGGTTCACAACGCGACTAGGGCAAATGACCGGCGCGGTGGGATGCGCCGGTCCGTCGGCCGGCGCGATGGTCAGGCCGAGGCGGTCCCCGGCCTCAGGGCTGCTTCACCAGAACGGCGCGGGCATAGAGCAAGTCGAACCCCCGGCGCTGCACGTTCTGCTGGGACTTGGACGCCGGCTGCGTGGTGACGACGGCGATGTCGCAGCCGGCGGCAGCCGCGTCGGCGAGCCGGGCCGACAGCAGCGCGGTCTGGACACCCCGGCGGCGGTGCGCGGGCGCGGTCGCCGCGCCGGTGAGCTGCGCAACGCCCTCGGCCAGGCGGAAGCTGGCCCCGCCGGCCATGACCCCGTCGCGCAGCGCGGCGTAGCGCACCACTCCCGCCGCCGCGAAGTCGCGCTCGGCCCTCACGATCGCCGCGCGCGGGAACTCTTCGTGGGAGCGCACCCCTTGGGTGTCGGGGTGGGCGACGCCCTCGGCCACGACGTCGAGCCAGGATTCGAACTCGTCATCGCCGCTCGGGCGGACCTCGACCCCGGCAGGCGTGACTCGCTCGGGCCCACCCGTGAGGGCCAGGCCGAGCACGTTCTCGAACGAGACAAGCCGGTAGCCCCGCCCGGTCAGCAGGGCGCCGATCTCGGGGTCGGCCAGGTGGGCGAGCTCGACCTGTACCGGGGCGCCGCAGGCGGCGAAGGCCCGCTCGATCTCGCCGAGGGCGGCCGCGCCCGGCGTTCCGCCAAAACCGAGCCCAGCGACCTTGTTGAACGGCGAGTCCTCCTCGGCGAAGCTCGCCACGCCGCCGGCGATCGGGATCACGAAGCCCCCGGCGTCTGCCCCGCGGCGGCGGGCGGCCTCGCTGGCCTTGGCGATGAGCTGCGCTTCGGCCCGCTCGATGCGCCCGGCCAGGGCGGTGTCGCAGAACAGGGGCAACCGGCCGGCGCTCACTGTGCCGAGCCTAGCGTCAGCCGACGCACGCCCGGCTGAGGCCGTGCGGGTCGGTTAAGGCCAGTACCGGCTGGTCAGGACCAGCCGGTACCCGGTCAGGCCCTCCAGCAGCCGCTGTCGCCGGGCGGCCATCCCGCCCGCGTCCATCGCCGGGCTGACCCGCGCGTAGAACCGCGCGAAAGCGCGGCTGGTTCTGTGTGCAGGCATCGGTTCCCTCGCTTCCGGCTCGCCGGCGGGCCCGCTGACCCGTGACGCGGGTTCGGTCAGGGCGGGGTGGTCCCGTCTGTGGTGTGCAGGAAGGCCCCGAACTCGGCCACGCCCTCGCGCAGCGCGTGGGCTTGCCTCAGGACCGTCCCGGTGACGCCGGGGCGGTGGCCCGCCCAGGCCCGGGCGGCCCGGGCGCTGGTGAAGAAGTTGATGTACCCACAGGTG
>WNFX01005686.1_pt1 | contig 11984 bp, 13 predicted proteins | sample 5400111 | NCBI WGS metagenome assembly WNFX01 (sample SAMN13153363, study PRJNA577476) | soil metagenome | isolation source: 40 cm soil or saprolite under grassland replicate 1 | place: USA:California | collected 2016-06-15
CCCGGCTTTCGCCATGCCGTCCCAGATAATGCGCTACCTCGCCGCCACCGGTGGAATGACCGACGTGCACGGCATCCTTCAGATCAAGATGTGCGGTCAAAGCCGCAAGGTCGTCGGCATAGTGATCCATGTCATGGCCGTCGCTCGTCTGGGTGGACCGGCCGTGGCCTCGTCGGTCATGGGCGATGACGCGATAGCCGTGTTTGAGGAAGAAGAGCATCTGCGTGTCCCAGTCATCGGCCGACAGCGGCCAACCATGGCTGAAGACGATGGGCTGTCCCTTGCCCCAGTCTTTATAATAGATGTCGATATTCGCTCCGTTTTCTTTCCCTACGGTTACGTATGGCATTGTAGTTCTCCTTTCTTGTTAATGGCTCACTGCCGACCGCGCTTTATCTCCGATAGAAACCAGGTGCGGCGCTCGGTTTCATCGATCCAAACCTCGATCAGACTCGCTGCGGCAACGTCACGATGCTCGTCACAGACGTTGTGTGCCTCGCGCAGACGTGCGGCCAGCGTTTTGTTGTCTTCAGCCAACTCAGCGATCATGTCCGATGGGTCGACGTACTCCGCGTCATTATCGAGAACACGCTGGGTGCGAGAAATGTGGCCGATCGATCTCAGCGTAAGCCCGCCGATCTTTCGAATTCGTTCTGCGATTGGATCGGTCATGGCGAAGAGCTGGTCGGCGTGTTCGTCGAGAAGCAGGTGGTAATCGCGGAAGTGCGGACCACTCATGTGCCAGTGGAAATTTTTGGTTTTCAGGTAGAGCGCGAACACGTCAGCCAGGATGGCGTTCATGGCCCCTGCGATGTCCTCGGTGGCCGAACGTGTGAGATCGGTCGGTGTTGCCAGTGGAGCTTCGCGTCGTTGCAGAAGCTCTGAATTTTTAGTCGAACTATTTCTTTTCATTATTGTTTTTCCTCGATGTTTAGTTTCCTCGTAAAATTCGCACGGTTTTAGGTATGTGCCGATTCCTCCACTAACAGCGGCGGCGACAGCTCCGCCGAAGGTCGTGGAGTTTTGGCGCGGCGCTCCTTGAACCACATGATCACGACGTAGAACACGGGCGTAAGAAAAAGACCGAACCCGGTTACTCCGAGCATGCCGAAGAAGACAGCGGTGCCCAGCGCCTGGCGCATTTCCGCGCCGGCGCCGGTGCTGAGAACTAGTGGGAGGACGCCGAAAATGAAAGCAAAGGAAGTCATAAGGATCGGTCGCAATCGTAGACGGCCGGCTTCAACTGCCGCGGCGAAACGGTCCTTTTGATCACGATCCTGGATTTGCTTGGCGAACTCGACAATGAGGATGGCGTTCTTACACGCCAAGCCGACCAGCACGACAAAGCCGATCTGGGTGAAGATGTTGTTTTCCATCGAGCGCAGCCAAACACCGTAGATCGAGCTGAACAGACACATCGGCACGATGAGGATGATCGCGAGCGGCAATAACCAGCTTTCGTAAAGCGCCGACAGGAGTAAGAAGACAAACAGGACACAGAGCGGGAAAATGTAAATCGCACTGTTTCCAGCGAGCTTTTGTTGCAGCGCTATCTCCGTCCATTCCGTGGTGAAGCTGCTGGGCAGAATTTCTTTGGCGAGGCGTTCGACGGCGGTGAGGGCTTGGCCGGTGCTCGCGCCCGGCGCTGGCTGACCACTAAGGTCGGACGCAGTAAACATATTGTAGCGCGTGATCTTGTCAGCGCCGCTTACTTCCTGCACGGTCGCCACCGAACCGAGCGGAACAATCCCGCCTGAAGCATTGCGCGTCTTAAGTAAGCGGATGTCATCGGGACTCAGGCGGAATTGCGAATCGGCTTGCGCTGTCACCCGGTAGGTACGGCCGAAGAGCGTTAGATCATTTACATATGTCGATCCAAGATAAGTCTGGAGCGTCCCGAAGATGTTACTGAGCGGCACATTCATGCTTTTCGCTTTGACGCGATCGACTTCGAGCCAAAGCTGCGGCACGTTGGCGCGAAAAGTCGTCAGGTTATTCGTCAAGCCGGGAGTTTGATTCGCTTTTGTCATCATAGCGAAAGCTTGCGTTTGTAGTTCATCGAGGCCGGCGTTGCCGCGATCTTGAACAAAAAGCTTATAGCCACCGGCGTTGCCAATGCCGGCCACTGGCGGTGGCGGAAAGGCTATGACAAGAGCTTCGGGAATCTCGGCGCGAACGCGCGCGTTTATCTTGGCCAGAATGGCCGGCATTCCCTGTTCGCGCGTGGTTCGCTCTGAGAATTCCTTAAAAGGCAGAAACACTGCGGCAGTGTTCGGTTGATTGCCGCCGAAGAGATTGAATCCCGCGAATTCAACCGTGTTGAGCACGCCGGGTGTTTCAAGCGCGATCTTCGAGATCTTGTCCACGACTGCCTGGGTGCGATCGAGCGACGACGCGTCTGGTAATTGAGCAAACACGACAGCGTAGCCGCGATCTTGTGTTGGGAGAAAACCGCCCGGGACAACTTTGAAACCGAGACCGGTGAGACCAAGTAAACCTGCGTAGATAATCAAAATGACCACGGCGAGTCGGACAAGACGCGCCACGGTGTTGCCATATGCGTTCGAGCTCCACGCAAACGCTCTGTTGAATCCTTTAAAGAGCCATCCCAACAGGCCGTCGAGTATGCGTTGAAATAAATCCTTCTTCGCGCCGCGCGGCTGGAGAAGAAGTGCAGCGAGGGCAGGGGAAAGCGTGAGCGAGTTGAGCGCAGAGATCGCAGTCGAGACTGCAATGGTAAGCGCGAACTGTCGAAAAAATGTCCCGGTGATGCCGCTGATGAATGCGGTCGGGATAAAAACCGAGCAAAGCACGAGCGCGATCGCGACTAACGCTCCGCCGACTTCGGTCATGGCTTTACGGGCTGCGTCACGTGGACTCAGGCCATCTTCGATGTGATGCTCAATCGCTTCGACGACCACGATCGCGTCATCGACCACAATGCCGATCGCAAGGACGATGCCGAAAAGCGAGAGGTTATTGATTGAGAATCCGAAGCCTTTCATCGCCGCGAACGTACCGATCAACGAAACGGGGATCGCGATAAGAGGGATGATTGCCGCGCGCCAGGTTTGGAGAAAGATCAGGACGACCAGCACGACCAGCGCGATTGCTTCGAAAAGCGTCTTCTGCACTTCGTGGATTGACTCGCGCACAGACACTGTCGGGTCGTAGACAATTGTGTAGTCGAGCCCGGTGGGGAAGCGCTGCTTGAGCTCAGTCATTTTTTTCCGCACGGCGTCGGAGGTGGCGAGTGCGTTCGAGCCCGGGAGTTGGTAAATGGCGATCGCGGTCGCAGGTTTCCCACCGAGCTGACTGTTAACCGTGTAGTCGCGGGCGGCGAGCTCAACTCGCGCGATATCGCGCACGCGAGTCACTTGTCCGCTCGCGCCAGTCTTGACGATGATGTCGCCGAACTCCTTTTCGTCTGCGAGCCGGCCTTGCGTGCTGACCGTGTACTGAAATGCAGTTGCGCCTTTCGGGACTGGCTGCGCGCCAATGATTCCCGCCGCGACTTGCACATTCTGCTCCTGGAGCGCTTGCACGACATCCTGAGCCGTCAGGTCGCGCGCCGCGGTCTTGTTAGGATCGAGCCATATCCGCATCGAATACTCGCGCGCCCCGAAAACATTGATATCGCCGACGCCATCGACACGGGCGAGTTCGTCGCGAATCTGAAGCAGTGCGTAATTGCTGGTGAAAAGGGAATCGAGCGACCCGTCCGGCGAAACGAGGTGGACGACCATGGTGATGTCAGGCGACTGCTTTTTCGTTGTCACGCCGATGCGCTGCACTTCGGGCGGGAGCACGGGGATCGCGATGGCGACTCGATTTTGCACCAACACCTGTGCGGTATCGAGGTTGGTGCCAAGTTTGAAAGTGATGCTCAGTGTCATGTTGCCGTCGCTCGTGCTTTGCGAAGACATATAGAGCATGTTCTCAACGCCATTGACCTGCTGTTCGATTGGCGTCGCCACCGTTTCCGATACGACCTTTGCGTTTGCGCCGGGATAGTTGGTCGTCACTTGGATGGTTGGTGGCGCGATGTTGGGATATTGCGCAATTGGGAGCGTTGAAAGCGCGATAACGCCGACGAGCGTGATAACGATGCTGATCACGCCGGCAAAGATCGGCCGATCGATGAAAAAGTGCGGGAAGTTCATGGCGAGCGCTATTGCGCCTGAGCCGCGGTCATTTTGGTTTTTGGGATGGAGATGGAGCAGCGCTTGGCTTTGCGTCTGGCCCGCTGGCAGGCGTTGACTCGGGCATAGGTGTAACGCGCATCCCGGGTTGCAACATTTGCAAGCGCGTGGAAACAACTTTCTCGCCGTCCTTAAGACCGCTCTTCACGATACGTTTGCCTTCGAAAATGGTGCCGGTTTCAAGGTTACGGCGCTCGACCGTATTATCGGATTTCACCACGAACGCGTATTTCAAGCCTTGCTGTGAGCTGATCACTTTGTCGGCAATGAGAGCGCCCCGATAAGGCGTCGCTCCGAGAATCCGCACGCGCACGAAGAGACCTGGGGTGATGAAAGCAGGATTCCAGTTTTTTAGGACCACGCGCGCGCGCACTGTGCCCGTGCTGGAATCGAGGCGATTATCGACGAAATCGATGGTGCCTTCGTGCGGAAAGTCCGTCTCGTTTCCGAGTTCGACCCAGGCCGGGATCTTCTCTGTGCGCGCGCTTACACGTTTTCCCTCGGCACTGAGCTTTACGTATTTTAGGACCGCGTTTTCGTCAGCGTCGACCTTTGCATAAATCGGATCGACCGAAACCACCGTCGTAAGCACGCTCTCTGGACCAGGGCCTGGTTGGACCAGGTTGCCCATCGTAATGCGCGCGTCGCTCACGCGACCGTCGATTGGCGATTTGATCTGCGTAAACTCGAGATTCAGCGCCGCGGAATTCTTCGCGGCTTCGGCCGAACGCGCGGCCGCAGTCGACCCCTGGTAAGTGGCAGCCTTTTGGTCGAACTCGCTGGCCGAGATGGTATTCTTAGCCCGCAACTCCTTGGCCCGGTCCAGTTCAATCTGCGACAGTTTAAGCTGAGCCTGCATGCGTTCGAACTCGGCGGCCGCTCGATCAAAGTCCGCCTGGTAGGGACGCGGATCGATCACGTAAAGCAGATCATCCTTCTTGATAATTGCGCCGGCTTGGAACCGGATCTCAGTAATGTAACCCGACACGCGCGGCCGGATTTCGACTGAATCGACCGCCTCCAGGCGTCCGGTGAATTCATCCCATTCGTTGACCTCCTTTTCGATCGCGGTTAGGACGTTGACCGGAAGGGCAGCTTGCTGCGGGGCGGTGGCTCTCCTACAGCTAACCTCCGCGACAAGAAAAAGCAGGAGACCGAGACGGATAAAAGGTTTCATCATATATCCTTTTTCTAACGGAGGCGTTGTCGCCGCCCAAGTGTCGTGGCCGGCACAATACCACGCCTCACTGCGGCATTTGTCACGTGCCGTTTTCGTGAATTTTGAGTTGGTTGAAAGTCCGATTCCACCCGTCGGCGAAGTTGAAGATCGACATGTTGAGCACAAGCATCGGATCGTGCCTTCGCCGGCGGCGCTGGAACATTTCTTGCCATGTATGCATGAGATTTTGTCGCTGAATTTTCATTTCTGTTTCTCGTTCCGTAACGGGAAGTCCACCATTCACTTTCTTTCTCGAGTTCATTCGTTTTGTTCCTTCTCAGTTAGCGAAGGCCGCCCGCGACCCTCAGCGTTTCACCTGTGATCCACGCAGAATCGGACGAAGCGAGAAAGACCGCGGCGGGAGCAATGTCCTCGGGTTGGCCAATGCGTCCGAGTGGCGTCTGTGCTTCAACGCTTTTGCGAAGGTCGCCTTGGTCGAAGCCCGCTGCGCGCACTCCCTCCGTTTCCACCATGCCGGGATTGATGGCGTTGACGCGGATTTTGCGCGGTCCCAATTCCTTGGCCAGCGTTCTGGTAATGGCGTCGACCGCGCCTTTTGTGCCGGTGTAAACCGACGAACTCGGCGGTGTCAATGACGTGACGGTCGAGCTAATATTGATAATGTTGCCCCCACTGGAATCGAATTGCTTGACCGCTTCCTGCGTGGCAAGCAGCAGGCCGAGAACATTCACGTCAAAATGTTTGTGGAATTGCTCCTCGGTGATCTCTTCAAGTGGCGACCAGTCGTAAACTCCCGCGTTGTTGGCCAGGATGTCGATCTTGCCGAAGGCTTTTTTCGCCTCGGCAAAGAGCCGCTCAACCTCTGCCTTGCTCGCCACATTTGCCTGAACGGCAACGGCCTTTCCGCCGCGCTTTGCAATTTTGTCCACGACTCGGTCCGCTCCTTCCTTGCTGGATGCATAATTCACCACTACAGCGGCGCCTTCGGCGGCGAAATGTTGAGCGATAGCGGCGCCGATTCCTTTTGAGGCACCCGTCACTACGGCAATTTTTCCTGCGAGTTTCTTTGTGTTCATTGTATTCCTTTCGTTGTTGGGTTTTTAAGGTTGTTTGTTCGTTTGAGTTGGCGTCGTTACCTGGATGCTGTGTGCGCAGGCAGGTTTCGTTCAATGCCTGCGGCCAACTCTAGAATACTGATCGGCTTGGCGAGAAATGAATGTCCTTTTGTCTGGACTAATGAGCTGGAAGTGAGCGTCGCAGTCGGCGCCCACTTCCATTGTTTCACGTCTGTCCTACCAACGGCCGAGTGTGGGATTCTCATCGAATAATTCCGGATTTGTTGTCAGTGGTAGAACAAGAGAAGGGCGAGAAAGCCGACCACAATGCCGAGCGCAGGGCTGAGAACAGCGAACCACAATGAGACGTTCCAGCCTAAGTCGGTGTTGGCATCAGATTGTGTCTTGGTCACTTTCTTGGTTTCCTTTGTTAGTTACTCGCCACTCGTGGCAACCCCAAGGCGCGCACCGTGTCCGTGTTAAGACTCCCGGTCACACGCAAGCCGTGGTCGCCTTGATAACGCATGATTGCGCGACGTGTTTCCGGGCCAAACACGCCGTCGATTGTTCCCCGGTAATAACCTTGTCGCGCTAATTGCCCCTGAGCGGATGCAACCGTGGAATCCGCGTATTGCTCCGATGAATCGTAGGCGCCCTGCCCGTAATAATCGCTGCCGTCGCCTTCGTAAACGCCGGGATCGAACTCATAGGGATAGTAATCGTCCGCGTAGTAATCGTACGGATACGGCCACCAGGGATCGAATCCGAAGTCGAAGATGAACCACGAGCCGTTAACAAAACGGCAGCGGTGTCCATGCCACCAGTGATCACGACTTCTGTCCCAGTCGCGCTGCCAGTCGGCCGAATGCTGCGCGACGACGTGATTTCGCCAGTCCGCCGGGAGACTGTTTCCAGTCCGGACCTGGCCTGCGCCATTTCTTTCGGGTCTCAGATTCGTGATTGCTTGATTTCCTCCGTCAGAAAATCGCGTGAGGCGATTGCCGCGGTTCAGCGTTCCAGTTGCAAACTGGCGACTGGGCGCAAAGGCGCGATCAGAACTACCAAACCGCTGCTGACGAAATGCCATCGGCGCGTGGTATGATGAGAAGCGCGGCCCGGGCGCCATGAAGCGTCCGCCGCCAAAGTTACCGCGCGGAGCGGAGTGGAATGCTGGAGCTCCATGCTGTGCGGGAGCAGGATGCGCGGCCATGGCGAAACCTCCGCCTCCGCCTCCATGATGACCGCCAGCTTTCGCTTGGGCAATCAAGGCCGCGCTCGCGAGAAGCGCGACCCAATAGAATTTAGTTTTCATGATTGGATTTGCTTTCTGTTGTTTTTTGTGTTTCGAAAAAATTTCTGATGACTCATTGCGCCAGATAACCTCCATCCACGACCAGTGACGTCCCGGTGGTGAATTTCGCGTCATCGGAACAGAGATAGAGAACCGCCGCTGCGATTTCTTCGCCGGCTCCAGTCCGTCCGACCGGAATATTAGAGGTGAGCGAATCACGCATCTCACCTTCCTTGCCTGCAAAGCGATCGAGCATATCAGTCGCGATGACGCCGGGAGCGACCGCGTTCACACGAATGTTTTGTTTGGCGAACTCGAGCGCGATCGATTTGGTCAGACCTTCGACCGCGTGCTTGGACGCAATGTAAACGCTGACCTGCGCGAGACCAACGTGCCCGGCCACACTCGAATTGTTGACGATCGCACCGCCGCCGGTTTTGAGCATGAGCGGGATTTCATGACGCATCGAATTCAAGACGCCCCAGACATTGATGTCGAAGACGCGGCGATATTCGGCTTCGGTTGCCTGATCGAGCGGGCCTGTCCATTCGACGCCGGCGTTGTTAAACGCGAGGTCGAGCCGGCCGTAGGTGTTGACGGTGAAATCAACCATAGCCTTGACGTCTGTCTCTTTCGCGACGTCGGCGCGGATAAACGCGGCCGCGCCACCGTCCTTTTCGATTTCTGCGACGACGTCCGCACCTTCTTTTTCACGTCGCCCGGTCAGAACGACCTTGGCGCCGGCGCGAGCGAATTCGATCGCCGTAGTTTTGCCGATACCGGAAGTTCCTCCGGTCACGAGTGCAACTTTTCCGCTTAGCTTTCCGTTTTTCATTTTGTTCCTTTCATTTTCCGATTTTCGTTACCCACATAGAGCAAAAGCGGGTTGATGATTGTCGATCTCTGGGAAGTGATGCGGCACTAGCAAGTCGTCGTGTTGCGTGTCGACCGGCTGGAGATTGAGCTTCTCGATGTGGACTTCGACCAGGTCAGGAAGAAGCAAATGCGGAAACAATGACAGCTCCCACGCCTTTGTTTCTTCCTCATCGAGGACGAGGTGAACGATTTCGCGCAAGTCTGGGTAGGCCTGCTCGTAATCTAGCTGTAACTGCTGTTTCAGTTGCGCGATGGCGACCGAAACCGTCTGGAGGAAAACTGCTGCTGCTTCTGATTGCTGGTCAGTTTTCATAGGGGGCTGAGTTTTTCGGTTTATATGGATTTATATTTGACTAGTCGTCTATAAGATTGGCAAAAAAAAGATTACGAGCTCGTTGCGTGTACGCGTTTGACGCCCAAAACATCCATAGCTACGTGTTTGAATTCTCGCAGCAAGTCCAAGTCATTTTGAATTCGCGCCTGCGCGAGCGTCCCGTGATAGCAGGCAAAGAGCGCCCTGGCCTTCGCTTCGGGATCCGGCGCCACAATCAACCCCTGGGCATGCGCATCGCGAATCGCCGAGACGAAATAGTTAATCTTCCGAGCCCAGATGCGGTCCACGGTAGCGCGCACGACTTGGTCCTGCGTGCTCATTTCGCTCCCGATGCTTAAGAGAGGGCATCCGAGGATGGAGCCGCACGCTTCTTGCAGTTCGGCCAGGCGCTCATGCACATGATCGAAGTAGCGATTGAACCGTTCGAGAGGGGGAACTGTTGGAGAAAAAAGGGCGTCCATGTTCGCCTTGTTTTTGTTCCATTCCGCTTCCAGTGCAGCGACGGTGAGCTCGGATTTCGACTTGAAGAAATAATAAAAGCTCCCCTTTTTCGCGCCGGCCCGCTCGCAGATCGCGTCCACCGAAGTGGTGCCGTAGCTGTTTTCCCACATCAAATCCAACGCCGCGTCGGTCAGGCGCTTCTTCATGTCACTTACTCTGGGCATGACGGACATTTACTCGTCTAGACTAATCAGTCAACTACTTTTCTGAAGTTTTTTTGCTGGCCCTTTTCCCTTTTGGAGGCGACCTGAATTGCGCTCACCGCCATTCCACTCCTGCAAGCTTCGTCGTCGATCTCTTGGAAACGGACACTGACTGGCAAAAGGTTGAGAGTTGATCGCGGCGGGTTGAGTGTTGGAAGAATGGCGGGCCAGGATCTAAACGCGATTGCGTTTCCGAAGTTGAGCGAGCAGATGGCAAGTTTTAAAGAAAATGTGAATTGATGTCTGAGGGAACCTGCACTCATCTTTCCGCAGTCACGACGATCAAGCATCCCGGACGCCGCGAGTGCGCTGAGTGCGTAAAGATCGGTGCGCGATGGGTGCATTTGCGGACATGTCAGGAGTGCGGCAGGACGTTGTGTTGCGACGACTCGCCTAATCAACACGCCAGCAACCACGCACGTGCGAGCAGCCATCCCGTGATCGCGTCGGCCGAGCCAGGCGAGCAGTGGCTGTATTGTTATCCTGACAATGCTTTCGCGGAATATTGACGCGAAAAAAGTAGAAGTCACGCTCGGCCAAATACCTCGCGCAATTCGTCTTTGGCTCGTTCCAGAACGCGCTTCTGCTTTTGAGGAAGAGATTTGCCGGCGCGATTGATGTAAAAATTCAGCATCGACATCGCCGATTGATACGGTGTGCCTTTGCGCCGCTTACTGGCCTGAGCAGAACGTTTGAGCGACAGGGCAATTTTTCTCGGATTTGTCGATCTAAAAACCTTTGGTTGGAGATCGAGCGCGTTGCTGCGCCGTGTGACCCTGGCCGACCACCGGCGGTTCTTCGAGGATTTCTTCGCCTTCGTGCCCATCGCCGTTGCAGAAAGAAAGAAGCAAGGCCCTCCATTGTTTCTTCCCTTGCGGGAGCCAATCCCGCCTTGGCGGGACCAGTGGAGTAACCTTGCTTACTATATTGTTTCGCGCGAAGCCGAAGATGCGCGCGTAATTTTTTTGGTCCGAGCCGGTATTAAAATCGACAAGATGATTGAGTCGGTACGGCTGGAGAATTAAGACGAGGGAAGGACGAATTAAGAACCGAAGCCTTCGCGGAAAACCAAATAATAAGTGAAGAGGCGATAAATGTTAAAAGATAGCAAAGCATTCAGCGGTTTTTCGGTCGATGACATCCAAAAGGCGAAAGAATTTTATGGCCAAACACTTGGGTTGAAGGTTTCGGAGTCTCACGGCCTGCTCACGTTGCACTTCGCCGGCGGCAATAACGTTCTGATCTATCCGAAGCCGAACCATGCACCAGCAACCTTTACCATCCTGAATTTCCCGGTGGGCAATGTCGACAAAGCCGTGGACGAACTCGCGAAGCGCGGCGTGCGCTTTGAAATTTATAACACGCCCGACATCAAGACCAACGAAAAAGGGATTATGCGTGGAAAGGGCCCCACCATTGCCTGGTTTAAAGATCCTGCCGGAAACATTTTTTCCGTGCTCGATGAGGGAACATGACGGCCCAGCCAAAAAATCTCGCTGTGGTCGGGCGCGCACGGACAATGCGTATCACATCTGTAGCGCTCTGCGCAGATGGGGAACGAGACGTTTGCTGAATTCGACGGAGTCGCCGGCGGAGAGGTGCGACCATTCGGGACAGTTGAAGCCGCTTAGCTCGGGAAAATCTTCGTAGTAAATTCCGGGTGCGCCCGTGCCTTTCAATAACGGGTCCCACGTTTGCGCGCGAGGTGTGTCTCGATCTTCGAGAGCTTTCAATCCGCCACTATCAGGAAGGCGGACAAAGACGATCTTTCCACCGCGGGCGCGAAGTTTTTGCACTGCCGCAGCAACGTCATGAAAACGTTGCTCAATCGCCTGACCCATCTTTTTGCCAAAGTCTTCTTTCGGAATGTAACTTGGCGGCGGAGGTGGAGTGAAAAGCGGGAGCCAGATTTGTTGAATCGTTCTTTGCAATTCGCTGCCCGGCCGGGCGCATTCCTCGATCATACGGGCGCGACGTTCCCGATCCAAAGTACCGAAGTACGGCGGAAGACGCGGCGGCACTTGCGCATAAGGACGATTGGGAATGGGCAGGCGTTTCAACAAGTCGTCGAGGGTAAGCTCCTCCTGTTTAAGAAACGCGACATGTTCTTCGAACGGCATGGCCAGATATTGGCTGGCACGTTGCGCGGGAGTTTGAGTGTGAGACCGGCGAACGGCTTTTTCGCCGCGCTCCATCGGGGGCGTACCGGGTGGCGCGAAAAACAAGCGCGGCACGACACTGCAAATAATCGTGCCGTGAAAATTTTCGTCGTTGGCGAGATCGGCCAGCACCGGATAAGCGCAGCCTCCGCCCATCGCCAGTTGCACGGGACGTTTGCCTAA
>WNFX01005687.1_pt1 | contig 11984 bp, 9 predicted proteins | sample 5400111 | NCBI WGS metagenome assembly WNFX01 (sample SAMN13153363, study PRJNA577476) | soil metagenome | isolation source: 40 cm soil or saprolite under grassland replicate 1 | place: USA:California | collected 2016-06-15
GCGATCACTAATTTTTTTGAAATTATTAATGGAGAAACAAAAGCTGATAGCGGCAGTTATGAATGGGGCACAACTATTACGACTGCGTACCTTCCACTGGAAAACAGTAAATTTTTCGGGCACAATCTCACATTAATGGATTGGCTTCGTCAATGGGTACCTTCCTATATTACGGACGTAGATGAACCTTTTCTTCGCGGGTTTTTAGGAAAAATGTTATTCAGCGGTGATGATGTGATGAAGAAAACAAAAGTGCTGAGTGGCGGTGAAAAAGTGCGTTGCATGATCAGCCGTATGATGTTGCAAAATCCGAATTGTATTATTCTTGATCAGCCTACCAACCATCTTGACCTGGAGAGTATTCAAAGCTTTAATGAAAGCGCTGTGAATTTCAGAGGCATTGTACTTCTCTCTTCACACGACCATACATTTATGGAAACAGTTGCTAATCGTGTAATTGAATTAACTCCAAATGGAGTTATTGACAGGCTGATGGAGTTTGATGAATATTTGGAAAATGAAAGAGTGCACCAGTTGAGGGAAGAAATGTATGGACAAATGATAAATGGATAATAGAAAGAGGTTGTCCTAAAAATAATTTTGAACAACCTCCTTGATTTTTGTTTCTTCTTTATTATTTAGCAACCATCTTTATTACATCCGGCGGTGACACAGGCGCAGGCACTCTGTTGCTTATAGGCGGTAATGATTTTAAATAGGCAAATACAGCTTTTAGATCATCATCAGTTAGTTTCGCTACATAGCCCCATGGCATGGGTGGCAAAATATCACGGCCGTTACCCAGGTGCTTGCCGTTTCGTATTGTATTAATAAAAGTAGACTCACTCCATGCACCAATGCCCGTGGCAGAATCTGGTGTAAGATTAGCGGTATATGAAATTCCCCAGGGACCTACAAAAGCTGTAAGGTCAGGCGTAATGTATATCCAATTGCCCGGCTGCGTTGGTTTTGCATCTAAAGGAGGTAAAGGCTCATTGGCCGGATGACCGGACAATAGTTTAGTTGAATCTTCTACCGGCCCTCGGTTAGTCATTAATTTTGGTGAATGACAATCATTGCAGGAGGCTGTTGTTACTATGTAATCACCTCGTTTGACCATGTCTTCCTTACTCATAGTTTTTGCTTCAGTCCCATTACCCTGTTCTTTCTTTTCATTGGAGGCTGAATTGCACCCAATAAGATAAAAAGCAAAACCAGCAATAAGAATTGCGAAACTTAAATAAACTCGTTTTCTCATAATTGATTTTATTTGGGTTAATGAATAAAATTTTCTTGGTTGTTAAAATATTTTCCGGGTCCGGTGAAAAGTTTGTAAAGGGCAGAAGTAATATTGAAGCTAAAAATTAAAAATGAATTCGCAAAAATTTCTTATTTACTGGTTAAATAAATTAAAAGGCAAATTATTATTGTAAATAATAGCATCACCACAATTTTATATTTATTCCATAGAAAAGATCTTCTCTGGGCTGATAAAAAGTTTTCTATTTTTTGTATCCCTTCCTGGTCATTACCCGATAGTATTTCTACTCTTTTCAATAATGGTTTTACAAATTTTAATGGTAAAGGTTTCATAGCCTTTAAAATAGTAGTTATTATTTGCCGGTTTATCCCTGCCTCGTTAAACTGTCTCAGTTTCTCAATAGTGCCAGGTGAAAGTAAATCATCAATATAATTAGAAAGTCCCTCCTTATTCATTCGATGTACATCAAGTTTTGAAACATATTGGTCTAGCTCAAGGCTAAGCTTTAAAATGGAAACGGGAGTAACCACCCCAGCTGTTCTTTTTTTACCCATGCTTTGGTTGTACCAGCGTTCCTGCAGATAGCATTCCTTTTTAACAGGATTAGCCAGTATTTCATACGCTTCTTTTACCTCGTTGAATTGGACCCCGGTATAAGGATCATTTATATTTTTATCAGGATGATACAACATGGCAAGGCGGCGAAATGCCTGCTTAATTTCCGGAAGTGTCGCATGGGACGAAATCTGCAAAATATCATAATAATCCTTTAGCATAGAATCTTGCGAAGGTAGCAGCTAATAAAAAAATTGAATTCAGCCTGATTATTTCTGAAGCAAAAAAATGATCACCTGGCTAACAGCAAATCCGAGAGTAAAAAAGAAAACAAAAAGTACCAAAAAATGCGACAAAACGGCACTATTGGGAAGGTCTTTGGGTATTGCGTAAAATTGCCTGTACAGATTAATGACGGCTTTCATGACTATAAAAATAATATTTCATTGGCTAAAAAACAATAGTTTAAACGCATAATGTTAAGTTTTATTTCCTATCCATATTCTTAAGCTAATCTTCACATAAGAAATTGTAAAAGCAAGGCGAAAAACCCAACGCTGGCAAGATATTCGTTCATCTAAGGCATGATTCATTTTTACAAACAATAAATTACAATTTTCATGAAACGTATTTTAAATATGTGCTGGATGGTATTCATTATAATGCTTTTCAGTGCTTCAAAAAACAAGGCATCTGCGCAAGTAGAGGCCAGTGTTTCGTATCAAACCTTTTATAATGATCTGAGCCCTTACGGAGAATGGATTGATTATCCGGAATATGGTTATGTGTGGCATCCTGATATTAATGACTTTCGACCTTACAGTACCGGCGGCCACTGGGTATGGACAGATGGTTATGGATGGATGTGGGCATCTGATTACGATTGGGGATGGGCCCCCTTCCATTACGGCCGCTGGTTATATGATGATTTCTATGGGTGGGTCTGGGTACCTGGATATGAATGGTCGCCTGCATGGGTAGAATGGCGTACGGGGGGTGATTATTATGGATGGGCTCCGCTTGGACCTGGCATAGACATTAGCCTCAATTTTTCATTTGGCCGTTATTCACCGCCTTATAATTATTGGTGCTTTGTGCCCCGGAATTACATTTTATCACCACGGGTTTATGATTATTGCCTGCCACAAAGTCGAAACACAATCATCATAAACAATACCACGGTCATTAATAATTATTATCGTTCAGGAAATGTATTTGTGACCGGCCCCGGAAGATCGGAAGTTGAAAGATATACCGGAAGAATTAATCCATTTGTTCTTCGTGAATCTTCAAGACCGGGCAGACCAGAATTCAGACGTAATACGGTTAGCATTTTTCGCCCAAGCGTTCAAAGAAATGAGAACCCTGTTGCGCCAAGAAATTTCGAGAGATATAATGGGCAAAATGGAAACGCATTTCAAAGAAGGGAGCAGGATATCGCAAATAATAATGGAGAGAGAAGAAATGGATTTGAAAGAAGAGATCAAAACAATGGCAGGGTAGAACAACGTAACAATAACAATGTTTTTGAACGTCGCCAGCAGGAAATAAACAGGCAGCAGGAACAATCGGCTAATGAACAACGCAGAAATGGAAATCCTTTTGAACGCCGTCAGCAGAACATTAGCCGGGATAATAACACAAGAAGACAACAGGCGGAACAAAAAAATAATTTTGAACAACAGCAGCGTGAAAATGGGAATGCAGAACGTCGTCAAAATGAAATGAGGCAACAGCAGGAAATCCGGCGTCAACAGCTGGAACAACAAAATGATATTGTAAGGGAGCAACGGGAAAATCGTAATGTGTTTGAACGTCGCCAGAATGAAATGAGACAGCAACAGGAGCAGAGAAATAATTTTGACAGGCGTCAGAATGAAATGAGACAGCAGCAGGAGCAAAGAAATAATTTTGAAAGGCATCAGAATGAAATGAGGCAGCAAGAAAATCAAAGAATCCAGCAGATGAGACAGCAGCAACAGCAGGAACAAAGAAGACAAGTGGATCAACAAAGACAAAATAATGGATTTGAAAGAAGACAGCAGCAATTTAACCAACCGTCTCAGCAACAAAGTGGTAATCCTTTTCAACAAAGACAAGAACAATCACAGGGTAATGGTAACGGCAAAGGAAGAGGGCATGGAAGACATGATTAGTTTCGCACTGTTCTGAATATACAAAGGTCTCGATTCGAGGCCTTTTTTATTGAGTTTTTTGGAAGTGCATTAACACACCTGAATGCATACCAGACGAGTTTTGCTGCCTCTTTATTATATGGGTAGGGGCCATTAAAAACATATTTGATAATGAAATTTTGAAACTTATCTTTGCACCAGCTCTTTTATTTACTTATCAAGAAAGGCTGAGGGAGATGGCCCGAAGAAGCCTTGACAACCTGTAAATGCTAAATTTGAATTCAGCATAAGCAAGGTGCCAAATCCATCCCGATGAATCGGGGAGAGATAAGTCAGATTTTAGCTTGTAATAATCAATTAAAATATTTAAAAGCTCATCTGGTTTACCGGGTGGGCTTTTTAGTTATATTATTAAATAATTCATAAAAACGTCTGTTAGTTGATAATTTCTTTTTCCTGATAGAGGAAATTGCACAAAAAACGTTTTAATACTTTTAAAAAATGGAAACGCATAAAAAACTAGTGATTGGTCTTTTCGGTTTTGGAACAGTCGGAGAAGGTTTATATAAGATCCTGCAACAAACCCCTTCTTTACAGGCCAGCATTAAAAAGATCTGTATAAAGCATCCGGAGAAAAAAAGAAATGCTCCCGCAGAATTGTTTACAACGAACAAAGATCTTTTGCTGAATGATCCGCAAATTAATGTAATCGTTGAGGTAATCGATGACGCTGATGCAGCATTCCGCATTGTAACAAAAGCCCTTCATAATAATAAAGACGTGGTAAGTTCAAGCAAGAAAATGATTGCCGAGCATTTGCATAAACTCTTGCAACTGCAACAGCAAACCGAAAGATCTTTCTTATACGAGGCAGCGGCCTGTGCATCTATTCCGGTCATCCGTAATCTTGAAGAATACTATGACAATGATCTTTTACACTCTATAAAAGGTATCGTTAATGGTTCGACCAATTACATTCTAACCAAAATATTTGAAGATAAGCTCGAATTTAAACAAGCTCTTTTGCAGGCACAACAACTGGGTTTTGCAGAAAGCAATCCGGCCCTGGATATCGAGGGCTATGATGCCGTTAACAAATGGGTTTTATTATTAGCTCATGCTTATGGCATTGTTGAGATCACTCAAAACATTCTGTTCAACGGTATTCAGAATATTCAGCTGAGTGATGCAACAGTGGCCAGGGAAAAAAATTACGAGATCAAGTTGGTGGCACAGGCAAAAAAACTTAAAAATGGAAAAGTGACCGCTTTTGTATTGCCCCAATTTGTAAAGCATGATGATCACCTGGCTTTTGTAAAAAATGAATATAATGGCGTTGTCATTGAAAGTGGTTTTGCTGATCAGCAATTCTTTTATGGAAAGGGCGCGGGAAGTTTTGCTACCGCTTCGGCAGTTTTGAGCGATATTTCAGCTCTACGTTACCAGTATAAATATGAATATAAAAAGCTCTACCATCATCAGCCACACAAATTATATAACGATATTTTCCTTAAAATTTATGTGAGTTTTGACGATTGGGATATTGTTCCCCGCGAGCAATTTGAATGGATTGAAGAGTGGCATGCCGAACAGGATCGTAAATATCTGGTAGGTGTAATTGCTTTTGAAAATCTTAAAAATAATGAATGGTGGAAAGAAAATAATGTGTCCCTGATCCTGACACACGATCCGATCATTGAAGATATTGAAATACTAAAATTGAAAAAGAAAAGCCTTGAGCTGGCAGGGATCTTTGACCAGATCTAATCATTCTCATCCCACAAAAAAATCGTTGAATCCCTTAATAAGGAAAGGTGCTGCTTAAACTCTGTGTTTAGCAAAACACGAAACTGGTTCACATTGCTAATACTGTCATAAAACCTGCTGTAGTTTTTATCTGGTAAATAAACTGCATTTAGGTTCATAAAAACATCTTTATGCTCTTCTTTTTTAATTCCTTCGCGAAAACCGTGGTCTCCCAATAACATAATAACAGGCGGTTTATCTGAAACTGAAATGATCCGATCAACCAAGCCTAATATTTGTTGATTGCAATACTGCAGGTATTCAATATAATTGTCCCTGTCGGATTCCTGACCCGGGAGAAGTTTTTGAATAACCTGCGCTTCTCCTTTACTATTAAAATAATAAGGATAATGCGGCATCATCAGGTGCGCATACACAAATTTTGGTTTTATGATTTTTCTTGATGCTGCGAATTTTGTTAATCGCAAAATGTTTTCATTGCTGTGCAGATGTTCGTAAGTTCTTTTTTGCAGGCCCAGCTTTAATTTCCACTTGCCGGTAGAAATATTATAACTGATATCTTTCATAATCCTGCTAAAAAAAGTCTGTGCAGTGATCAGTGTGGTGCTATTGGGCAAAAAATTATCATAGCTTATTGCTGGCCGACCTTCAAAATCAAAAATGGAATAATTATAAAACTCATAGCCGTTGGCTATAAAATAATTTATGACACGGCTATTCTTTATTTGCCGGTAGCAATAATCAATATTTCCCGGTGCTTTTTTTTCCATGTTTAAGTCCAGGTAATTCATATTCAAAATGGAAGCAATTGAAAAAGGAGTGTAGTTATAATTGCTGCGACTATCTTTTGCAGCAGAAAATCCACGTTGGCGAAGTTGTTTTTCAAATTCGTCATTATCAAAATTAAAAAGAGTTCTAAGTCCTGCACGTCCGGAGTATTCATCGAGAATTATGAAAAAGACATCAGGTTTCTTACAGGTATCGCATAAAAATAAATTGTCAATGGAAGGCTTAAAGGGTGATCTTTTCTGACCTGTAATTATTTTCTCACTCAACCAAATAAAATCAATAATGAGAAATACTATGAAAAGAAGATTTAGATAAAATGTAAATTTTTTTAAGGAATCTTTTCTCCTTTTTAACCAGATAGTCAACCCCACAAAAAACAAAAAAAATAATGACAAAATGAAACTATATCTTGAAAAAAACCTACCGGAAAAATGACTACGCAGAAAATCCTGTATACTTCCGAAAAAAAAGAAAAAGGACATTATAAAAAAAGAAAGAAATGTGGCTTTGTTGAAATCATGATAAACAAGCCAGCAAATTCCAATAGTAATCCATGTACAGACTGTATATAATAATGCCAACAGAAAGGCATCTTGTACAGGAACAAAATTGTAATGCTCAACAAATCCATGAAAAACAAAAAAGACCGGTAAAAGAAAAATAAAAACTGCCTTGCTTTCTATAAATGATTTCATTTTATCAGGGTATAGAACAATAAATATCAGGATAACACGAAAATGCCCTTACTGTCTTTATTGGCAATATACATGAAATCTCCAATCCTCACTTACCTTTACTGCCCGGACAAGTCAGCAAAGGAAACATTCACTTTTCGGAAATATTTTATGCGGGAATTATCGGTTATTATAACTGTAAAAGATGAGGAGGAAAATATAAGACCTCTTTTAGAAGGCATCCGCGCAGCATTAAATGGAATTGATTATGAAGTTGTATTTGTAGACGATGGCTCTTCAGATAAAACGAAACTACAAGTATTGAATTACGCGGATGAAAGAACTATGCTTATTGAATTGAGAAAAAATTATGGCCAAAGTACAGCGATGACCGCTGGTATAGATTATTCATCCGGAAAATATATCGCACTCCTCGATGGTGATCTGCAAAATGATCCGTCAGATATTCCTTCAATGCTTGATTTATTAAAACGTGAAGACTGGGATGTAGTGGCGGGCAACAGAACGGACAGAAAAGACGGTTTTTTTCTTCGCAAAATTCCAAGCGATATTGCCAATATGCTTATTCGACGCATGACAAGTGTATATATTAAAGATTATGGCTGCACGCTAAAAATCTTTCGCAGGGAAATAGCCGAAGAGCTAAATCTGTATGGTGAACTGCATCGCTTTATACCTGTGCTTGCCAAAATGCAGGGCGCCAGAATTACCCAGGTTGATGTAAAACATCATCCGCGTAAATTCGGAAAAAGCAAGTATGGAATCAGTCGGACCTTTAGAGTTTTATCTGATCTTATTTTAATGGTATTTTTTCGCAGGTACATTCAAAAACCTATGCATCTTTTCGGTACCATTGGTTTTATCAGCTTAGGCATGGGCATCATCATCAATTTATATTTATTAATATTAAAAATATTGGGACATGATATCTGGGGCAAACCTCTCCTGATTCTTGGTTTAATTTTCTTGCTCGGCGGTATTCAACTCATTACTATTGGCATTCTTGCTGAAATCAGTGTTCGCACTTATTTTGAGTCACAAAATAAAAAAACCTACACGGTGCGTAAAGTGTACCAGTCAAAACAGGAAGTAAAACCTTCGTTGGAGATTACTGTATAGATTATTATGCACCCAGCTTTTAGCAACCGTGTTCAATGGCTGTTGGCCGATCGAATGACAAATTCGGGCGAGCGTAGCATTCTAAAACATTCTATTCTCTATTGAACTAATAAACTCCGATATTGGGAAAACCATTCATAAAATTTTTTCAGACCTTCATCCAATTTTGTTATTGGTTCATATCCCAGTAAATTTTTTGCTTTTGAAATATCAGCAAAGGTTTTGGGCACATCACCGGGTTGCTCCGGCAATTGTTCAATAATTGCTTTTTTCCCGATCATATTTTCGATGGAACCTATCAATTCCTTTAACGAAATAGTATAGTTATTACCCAGATTAATGATCTCAAAATTTGTTTTATTATATTTAGTCGCCCCTGCAATTCCATTTATAGTATCACTAATATACGTGTAATCCCTGCTGGTGGTTCCATTTCCATACATTGTAATAGGTTTATCATTCAGAATCAATTTTGTGAATTTATGAATAGCCAGGTCAGGGCGTTGGCCAGGCCCATAGACTGTAAAAAAACGCAGTGCAATAAATCGTATATCATATAACTTGCTGTATACATGACCAAGCATTTCACCTGCCAGCTTAGTCATAGCATAGGGACTTATAGGCATTAATTGTTCATCTTCTTTCCAGGGAAAATGATCATTAATTCCATACACGCTACTACTCGAGGCAAAAACAAATTGTTTACAATTTTTTCCCTTGGAAAAGTCAAGAATATTCTGCAGTCCCATCACATTAGCCTGCTGATAAGAGAGCGGGTCCAAAATACTGGGCCTTACACCGGCTTTGGCAGCCAGGTGAATGATCACGTCAATAGGTTCGATGATTTCTTCAGCAAGTCTTTTTCCACTAATATTGGAAAGATCATAATTCAACAGCCTGAAGACCGGATTATTTACAAATCCGGCAATATTCAGCTCCTTAATTTCTTTAGAATAGAAGGGGTCAAAATCATCTATGCAGGTAATAAAAATTTCTTTCTCAGCTCCCAGCAAATATCGGATAAGATTGCTGCCAATAAAACCAGCTCCGCCGGTAATGAGGTAGTGCATAGCACACTTTTAATTATTTAATCGGGCACAAAATATGCAATAAATGTTTTTTTATTAAGGATAAAGGCATCTTTTAGAGCCTGTTTTCCGTTCCAATAGAGAAGAAAAACAACGCATGAAAATCGGAATTGATGCAAAATGGCTGTTTACAGGTCATATAAGCGGTAAACTATTTATTCAAAATATCTTACCTGAGTTATTTGCTTCACATCCGGAAATTGACTGGCATGTCTTTCTAAATAAGAACGATAAACAATTTAAACATTATTTCAACAAAGAAAATATTAAGATTCATTATGTGTGGGCTGGGATCAATATGCTCTCAAATCTCTTTGTTCTTCCCAAATACGCAAGAATGCTAAATCTGGATGCTGTTTTATTTCAAACCTTTTCCCCAAAGGGAAAAACATTTAAATCCATTGCATTTATCCATGATGTTTTATTTAGAAATTATCCCCAGTATTTTACGTGGAAAGAAAGGCTTTATTTCAAACCGTTAAAATGGACGGCTCCAAAAGCTGATAGGGTCATCACCACTACTGAATATGTAAAAAAAGAGTTAATACAACTCTGTTATGTAAATATATCTCAGCTGGCTGATCTTGCTCCTTCAGGAATAACCAGTATTTTTAAACCCATTAATAAACAGGACCCTGCTTTTCTAAAAAAGGTAAAAGAAAAATATAAGCTGCCTGGCTCTTACTTGCTTTTCGCCGGTCGTTTAAATGCAAGAAAAAATATCCAGGGGCTTTTAAATTCATTACCATTCCTTGCTGATAAAAAGATTTCTCTTGTAATAGTCGGAAAAGAACAATGGAAAGCAGCCAAAATGAACAATTTGTCGGCAACTGAAAAAGAAAGAATAATTTTAACAGGTTCTGTACCTGATGATGAACTGGCTGCTATATATGCAATGGCAAAAATATTTTGCTTTCCTTCTTTTGCAGAAGGATTTGGCCTTCCACCTTTAGAGGCCATGGCCTCAGGAGTTCCGGTTGTTGTTTCAAACACTACCTCGATGCCTGAAGTATGCGGAAATGCCGCTCTGTTTATAGATCCGAGTGATCCAACAGATATTGCAGAAAAAATAAATGAGCTTTTAAAAAACAAAAATCTTTACGAGCGAAAAATAAAGGAAGGGCTAGAATGGTCAAGCCAGTATACATGGCAAAGGACTGCGGCAGGAATCATGAAGAGCATTTTCGCTGTCGTAGAAAATGTTGAAAAGAATAACTAATGAAAATAGGAATTCTTGGCACAAGAGGCATTCCAAATGCGTATGGCGGATTTGAACAATTTGCCGAACACCTCTCAGTTGGTTTACTTCGAAGAGGTCATGAGATATTTGTGTACAATTCAAGCCTGCACCCATATAAGGGAAAGGAATGGAAGGGTGTGAAAATCATATACTGCCGGGATTGGGAACATAAGATTGGTACAGCGGGACAATTTTTTTATGATTTAAATTGTATTAACGATGCCCGCCAAAGAGGTTTTGATATTCTTTTGCATCTTGGTTATACCAGTGATTCCATTTGGTATTGGCGATGGCCTAAAAAAGCCGTTAATCTTGTAAATATGGACGGCCTGGAATGGAAGCGCAGCAAGTATAACAAGGCTACGCAACGTTTTTTGAAATGGGCCGAATCACTGGCAGCAAAAAAAGCACATACGATGATCGCTGACTCACCTGGAATGCAAAAACATCTTTTTACTACCTATAAAAAAATACCTGTATATATTGCATATGGTGCTAATATTTTTTCAAAACCTGATTCTTCGGTACTTAAAAAATATAAGCTTCAGCCACATCAGTACTTTTTAGTGATCGCCCGCATGGAGCCGGAAAATAATATTGAAATGATCATTAGGGGTTACATGGCTTCCAATCATTCTTTTCCCCTATTCATTGTTGGAAACATTACCAACAGGTTCGGACATTATATCACATCAACGTATAATTGTTCATCCATAAAATTTTCTGATGCCATATACAACCAGCCCGAACTAGACAATCTTCGTTATTATTCCTCACTCTATTTTCATGGCCATACGGTAGGGGGTACTAACCCTTCACTACTCGAAGCGATGGCATGTGGTTGCCGCATAGCGGCACACAATAATCAGTTCAACAGGGCGGTGTTGCAAAATGAGGCTGATTATTTTCCTGAAGCAGGTGAAATAACCTCAATCATAAATACTCAGAAAGATGCTTCGGTAATTGATCAATGGAAAAAAATAAATCTTGAAAAGATCAGGACAACTTATAACCAGGAAAAAATTATTAATGAGTATGAAAATCTTATGTTGGATACTTGCGGGCAATCAAAGTTAATTATTCAATCATCAGTTGCCGAAGCGGTATAAACTCCGGGTTCTTCTTCCTGGCATCAAATTGATAAAAGACGTTTGTAAATGCCAAAATCCAGATCACATATTCAGCTAAATTGGTTATGAAACTACCCGTGAACTGGTAAATGAACATAAAGAGAAAGAGCCAAAGACGATAATAATTCATCCAAACTTTTGTATAAAAGAAAAAGAAAATTTCAACAAACATTCTTAGTATGAAACCAATCCATCCAAAAATGGC
>WNFX01016750.1_pt1 | contig 11984 bp, 10 predicted proteins | sample 5400111 | NCBI WGS metagenome assembly WNFX01 (sample SAMN13153363, study PRJNA577476) | soil metagenome | isolation source: 40 cm soil or saprolite under grassland replicate 1 | place: USA:California | collected 2016-06-15
TAGTACTCTGATTGAGGGGCCAGAGTGCCAGCCGCACAAGGACTCCAAGAATGACCAACACCCACCCATAGCTCAGACTGAGGCGGTTGTGCATCCAGAGCAGAGCCTGAATCACCTTCGAGGCGATTGGATGCACCACTCCCTGGAGAAAACGCCACCCGTAGGGATTCACATGATCGAAGTCCCTTCCCATTCGCATGAGACGCTGTGATTCCTGCGGCCCGGCATAGATCTCAAATGAAAAGCTGCCGCTCCGAATCTCTTCCACCACGCTTGCAGAAGCACTCGTCGCGATCTTCGACGTTCGTGCCCCACCAGTTAGTGTTACTTCGCTAAACGGAACACCGTTGGGCAGTGCAAGAATCCCGAACACGAAATATTTATTTTTTATCGCAACCCAGTTGAGTGGGCCCGCTTCGAGCGTTCTCTCACCCGGATCGAGACTGCCAAACAGAACGCTGCGCGCGTGATCACGCACTGGCTTGAAACTATAGGCCAGAGTCCGATGATCTCCAATCGTGTCGGCCTCAGTCGGCTGGAGAGTTCTCGGAAGCTCCGTGATCAAATATGCAGTCCCGTTCGTTCCTGTCACCCGGCCATCCACGCGAAGCACATAGCTCGCAGCTGTATCACTCGACACCGAGTACGTAACCGAGACCCCAAGCTTTTTTACCGACGCGCTATAGACGAGACTTTCCTCTGGCCTGGAGTTTTTGGCGCGCGTGAGCCTGAACGGTACCTGGGCGAGATCAGCAGTATCCGTCGGAGTGACGAGCCGATAGCTGACTAATGGTGATCCGGTGTCTCCAAGATCCACCAAGCCACCTCGGGCTGAGCGGTTTTTATAATCGTGAATCACGATTGATACCGGAGCCGCACCAACATTGCTGAATTTGTAAATCGCTTTTGGTGTACTAACGGTGGTTGTTTCGACAGCCGTACCCGTGGATCCAGCCGTCGTTGCTACTACCGCTCGAGTTTGCGACACCGCGGTCTCAGGTACCTGACTTGGAGGCGGCTGCGTAGCTGTAGACTGTGTCGAGGATGCAGTGGTTTTCCCACCTGAGGTAGAATCTGTAGCACGGCCCGAGGACGTTGGCTTTACGGTCGGAAACAGTAACTGCGAAATCGCAATCGCAATGAGCGAGAGAAAAAGAGCGAGAAAAAAACGCTTATCCATTCAGGGAACCGGATCGTAACCGCCAGGTCGAAAGGGGTGGCATCGAAGAACTCGGCTTACAGTCAGCCTCAGCCCTTTGACCACCCCATACCGCTCGAAGGCTTCGAGGGCATAGGCGGAACAGGTTGGATAGTAACGACAGCTAGCTGGAAACAGCGGTGATATGGCCAGCTGATAGCCGCGAATCAGAACGATGAACACTAAGCGCACGTTCAGCGTGACATGCTTGACGCCCAGTGACCGATCGCGGCTACATCGCCTGCGAGTCGGTCAAACGTAGAGTCATACGCTTCGGCTTTCGCGCGAATGAGAAGATCAATCCCCTCTAGCCGGGGTAGCAGCTTCACTCTCACGAGCTCGCGCAGGCGACGTTTCATACGATTTCGTTCAACGACCTTTCGCCTATGCTTTGGAACGACTACACCGACCTGTGGATGCAGCAACAGGGAAGCAGACGCCCGAGCCTCAAGAAGCTCAGTTTGCATTCGCTTCCCTGTACGTCTTACTCTCTCCAGATCAGTCTCGCTCCTCAGCCTGGCGCTCCGAGGAAACGCGAGTTGCTTACGCGCCGGCGTATTTCGTCGGCAGCTGGACGGTGAGCCGTTTACGTCCTTTCTTGCGGCGGCGGCTAAGAACTTCGCGACCCCATTTAGTAGCCATACGCAACCTAAAACCATGGGTGCGAATGCGGCGCTTATTACGGGGACGGTAGGTCGGCTTGCCCATTACTATACTCCAGAAACCAGGAAGAGCGGCTACGGTAAGAAGCGGCTAAAACTATTCCAGCATTGAAGATAGTTCAAGGCAGCTTAAGGAGTGCAGATCCCTTTAGTTTGACTTTTCCACATAAACTGGCTAGGGTAGCGCGCTATGTCGCTTAGTCCCGCAGAAGTTTGGAAGCGCTTGCTCGATCGTGCCCGCCAAGAGCTTCCTTACCAAACCTTTCAAGCCTGGCTCCAGCCTACTGAAGCTCTTTCTATGGAGGGCGGTACAATCTTCGTAGGAGCGCCTGATCAGTTCACAGCTGACTGGAATGACTCCAAGCATGCCGAGCTACTCTCGAGCTACGCCCCGATCGTTCTCGGTCACCCTCTTAACGTTGCATTCCGAGTCAACGAAGAGCGGAAAAAGCGGTCTCAGATGGATTTTTTCGTCAGCCCGCCCCCTACTCCTTCCAAGCCTTTCCCAGCACAGAACGGGGGCAGTTCTCCACCATTGAGTGAGCGTTACACTTTCGACCTTTTCGTAATTGGGAAGTCGAACGAGCTCGCTGCTGCTGCCGCCCATGCTGTCAGTCAGGCACCCGGAAAGGTTTACAATCCTCTATTCATCTATGGCGACACAGGGCTCGGCAAGACTCATCTCATGCAAGCAGTCGCACATGAGACACTTCAACGGAGCCCTAACACACGCATCACGTACGTAGGAACAGAGCAATTCATGAACGAGCTCATCGGCTCGATTCTCGACCGCACAGGCGCAGAGTTCCGCCGTCGTTACCGCGAAACTGACCTACTTCTAATCGACGACGTACACTTCCTAAAGGGGCGGAAGGAAACCACCCAGGAGGAGTTCTTTCACACCTTCAACGCGCTTTACGAAGCCGGTCGCCAGATCGTGCTGACCAGCGACCGTCCGCCATCCGAAATTGCAGGCCTCGAGGCCAGGCTAATCAGCCGATTCCAGTGGGGAATGGTAGCCGACATTAGCCTACCGGACTTCGAGCACCGCGTTGCAATCCTCAAGCAAAAAGCGCAACTGGATCGCCTGGAGCTTACAATCCCGGACGATGTCATCCATTTCATTGCCGAACACGTGCGATCGAACGTGAGAGAGCTCGAGGGATCGATCATCAAGCTGCTTGCCTACGCTTCCCTGAAACACAAAGACATAACAGTAGATGTCGCACGAGAGGCTCTCCGCGACAAACTTCGTGCAATCGAAGGCCTCGACCATGAGACAGGGATGTCGCTTACAATCTTCACAATTCAGCAGGCCGTTGCAAAGGAGTGGGGAGTTACAGTCGATGGCCTACGCTCAAAGACCAGAACCAAGACGCTCACCACCCCTCGCCAAATCGCCATGTACCTCACCCGTGAACTCCTCTCCACCCAGCTCGTCGAGATCGGCAACGCATTCGGCGGCCGTGATCACTCCACCGTCATCCACAGTCTCGAGAAGGTCCAGCAGGACATTACACAGGACTCAGATCTCAAATCGAGAATAAACCGTCTCCGCAATATGCTTCAGACTTTCAACTTCCGTTCACTCCAACGTGTGGAAACGACTAGAGCTTCCTAATTTCGATGTCGACAATCTTTCTCAACTGAGTTTACCAACATCCGACAACACATCAGCCGGCGTAGCGGAAACCCTACTGGCTCCGTAAGTTGGACTCACTCAACAGAACTCCACAGAACCTGCTACAGCTACTAGTGTAAGTCTCTAATCAGAGACCTACTCTTAGTACCTCACCCGAATTCCACAGGGGAAGGGATGCGGTTTACGATCTCTCGAGAAAAGCTTCAGGAAGGATTGGCTGCTGTCGCGGCTAGCATCCCGGCAAAGACAACGTTGCCGGTTTTGGCAAATATCCTTTTGGAAACGACGGATAAAGGGATCAAGCTATCCGGGACGGATCTGGATATAGCTGTGAGTACTGAGGTAATGGCAGATGTAGATGCAGCAGGAGCGGTAACTATTCCTGCAAAGAAGCTAAGTGAGATTGCTCGAGAATTGCCTCCGGCTCCGGTAAAAATTGCTGCAGTTGGGGAACAGAGGATTACCCTGGACTGTGGGCGATCGCGGTTCAAGCTGCTGGGTTTGCCTAGGGATGAATTTCCGACGTTTCCATCAGTTCGATTCAATGAGAGCTGGAGGATTCGATCAGGCGATCTGCAACAGCTGATCGCTCACACCTCATTTGCTGTTTCAGCTGAGGAGAGCCGCCCGATCCTCAATGGCGTATTGTGGGAGCTGAGGCCAGATAAAATGCGGATGGTAGCTACCAACGGTCATCGCTTGGCAAAGATGGACCTGCCAATTGATTCGGCTAATGCTCCCGCAAGTGACTTGATCGTACCTCCGAAAGCACTAGAGCAGGTGCGAAGGCTTTTTCCAGCGGAGGAGGAGTTAGAGATTGCCCGTGGTGACAACCACATCGGTTTCCGGTCCCCATTTACTGCGGTTTTCACTCGGCTGATTGAGGGACCATACCCGAATTATGAGCAAGTCATTCCGAAGGACAATGATAAAGTGGCTGTTGCGGACAAGATTGCTCTAGCCGGCGCGTTGAAAAGGATGTCCGTTATTGCGTCGGATCAGACCCATCGGATCCGACTTTCCTTCAACGCAGGTATGCTCAAGTTTAGTGTGCAGACCCCCGATCTGGGTGAAGCTCAGGACGAGCTTCCTATCCGCTACACTGGTGATCAGCTGGATATTGGCTTTAATGCCAGCTACCTGCTGGAGATTCTCCGCTACATCCCGACTGATGAAGTGCGTATGACGTTCAAAGCACCTGAACGTGCAGCAACCATGGAACCAGAGAGCTGGAAGGATCCCGGCTCATATATGTGTCTCGTAATGCCGCTTCGGCTTGTCGACTAACGAGCGAGATTGAAGTCTTGCTTCGAGTTCTGCTTGAAGTGATAAGTCCGGCCTGAAGCAGTGATTGCCAAGTTGAGATCCTGCCCGGTGCTAAGCCGCACAATGTGGCCCTCTCCAGGGCTTAGGTAATAGGTCGCTGTGCCCGTTCCAGAAACATCGAGAACTAGTCGATGCTGCTGCTGTGAACCCTCTCCATGCGCATGGATTGTGTCTACACGCTGGACTAACACAACTGGATAACCTTGGTAGGTGGCTTCGCCGGATGCTACGTAGGAACGGGTAGTTCGCGTCGTTGTCGGAATCATGCCTTGGCAGCTCGTGACCTCTACAGAGTCTCTCCAACCGTTGCCCTGTACGAGTTCGGCTGGAATCCTCACGAAGAGGTTATGAAGATCAATCACGAGTGCCGACTTGGCAGGGTTACAGTCTTCGGTCAGGCCATCGTTCGAGATGAGGAGACTGTCATTCAGAAACGAGCCCATTACCTGAATGGGTGCTTGCGTGGCCTTTAGTCCGCTAGTCGAGTCTTGAGTCGTCGTTGAAAAACTATCGATAGTAGCGGTAAAGCGGATCGTGTCTCCTGCTGATTCGACCCTAAGTGACTCGTGCGTTGTATTGGTAGAGATTCCTGAATGTGAGCCAGAGTCAGATTCGCTTTCTATTGCTGCACTTCTGGATATCTGGTATGACACTACGCCTGATGCATAGTTGAAGGCCCATGCCTTTGTACTTGGAGGAGCAGGGGGAGGAACTGGAACTGAAGGCGATGGTATTGGCGTACCAGTGGGGAGGATGCTAGGGCTGGCACAGGCTGCCAACAGACAGAGCGTGGAGAGCAAGCTGATCGTTCTTTGGTGCATCGTGCCTGGTCTTTAAGCGGGACTGCACTTTCAGGAAAACAAACAACCTCCGACTAAAGCTGGCGGAGGTTGTCTGTCGTTGGCAAACGGTCTATAAGCCGGGTTCTGTCGGACTACTCTCGTAATCCGGACGATCATTTCTCTACGAACATGGTCGCCCATGCTCTCTAGCGGCCTACCCGCGGTGTCTTGATCGAGGTGGACGCCTCTCGCCGCATATTTGGCCTTGCTCCAGCTGGGGTTTGCCGTGCCGCTCATGTTGCCATGAGCGCGGTGGGCTCTTACTCCACCTTTTCACCCTTGCCACCGTGCGGTGGCGGTCTCTTTTCTGTGGTACTTTCCGTCGCGAATTGCTCTCGCTATTCGCGCCCAGGTATTACCTGGCAGCCTGTCCACCGGAGCCCGGACTTTCCTCGAATAGGTATCGCAAGGATACCAAATGCGCGATCGTCCGACCGCTTGCTTCCCAAATATAACAGAATGACGAAAGTCCCGAGAGCTCGGTTTCAGTCTTTGTAGTCCATGACGATGATCTGACGGCTACCAGTATTGTTCTTCTCGTTGGTTTACTAGTTCCGTGAGGATCGCATGCCGTCCGATTCCAAGCCCCGCCCCCGTCCCGGTCGTACTCCTGTCTCGACGATTCTCACTCCGCTCGAGCGTTCCAGAGTTGATGCAGCGGCACATGGGCTATGTGCTTTCAGACTTGCGAGAGCAGAAGGCGAAACTGGTGCTGATTTCTGTTGCGTGCTACGGTTCGCAGAATTCAAGCCGGGTTGCAGCGATGGTCCGGGAATTTCCTAGAGTCCCAGCTGTCGCACTGTTGACCGAAACGCAGAGCTCAACTCCTCACACGACGCTTGCCTTGGGTCAACTTGGGATCCGGACACTCGTGGACGCGAGGATGCCAGCCGGATGGCAGACGCTGAGGAATATTCTCGCATCGCAAAGGTCGAGCGACCTACAGCGTTCAGCGCTCTCGCAAATCGGTCTTGATTTGCCTGGTGTGTCGAGAGACTGTTGGCGTTTTTTCGAGTTGCTCTTTGATCCTCCACCGAAGATCTCGACTGTCAGGCAGCTCGCGCGTCACCTGAATATTCTACCGAGCACGCTCATGAGTCGTTTCTTCCGTGCAAGACTGCCGGCGCCGAAGCGGTATCTATCGCTGGCAAGATTGATTCGTGCGGCACGCCTCTTTGAAAATCCCGGACTGTCAGTCGCGCGGGTGGCAAATCATCTCGACTACTCATCACCTCAGAGCTTCGGCCGGCATGTACGTACGGTGATGAAAATGTCTCCGGTGGTATTCAGGAGCACTTACGATGGTCAGGGTATGCTTCAGTACTTCAGGACTGAAATGATTCTGCCATATGTTCATATCCTGTGTGGCTTTAGACCATCGGCAGCCTATCCGGGCTGGATACCAAAACCGGGGTCTGGTGAAAGCTCTAGATCTCGAGAGCGCCAATGATCTGACCTACTCCGACGAGACTGATAACTGGGACTCCGGCTGCTTCAGTGCTTCGCGTCCACCCTCTTGATTATTCCTACTCGATCACCGTCTCTGAAAGGTCCCTCGATCATCTTTCCTGTTCCATGAGCCTTTGTCTCCTTTCGAACAGTGAACGCACGCAAGGGACGATCTGAATCCGCACTGGCGTAGCTGATTGCATAAGAGATTGGATCAGCGCCCAGTGTAAGGCCACCGATTGCGTCTATCTCCCATCCCGATTGCCTGAGTGCGGAAAGCGCTAGTGGGCCTATGAGCGAAAGCCCTTCCGGACTCATCGTCGTCAGTCTCGCATCGATGTAGTACTTCGACTGCTTGCCGGATGCAAGCATGAATTGGCCACGTTTCGTAGAGCGTTCAGCAAGTAGTGCAATCAGCGCGGAATGATCAGTCATGGTGCGGGAGGTTATGGATTCTTATGATTGGAGTCAATGCATTCGCTGTCGCAGATCGGCTTTGATCATTGGACTGGTCTTGTTGGGTGGATCGTCTCCGTAGCTACTGTGCTGGGTCTCGCCCTTGTTCTTCGTCATGAGCGGCGCCAGGCACGCAGTCTCGTAGAGCGGTCGAAGGAGCTGGAAAGACTCTCCTCCGAACTGCTCCGGGTTAACCGAATGAAAAGCGAGTTTCTTGCGAATGTCTCTCACGAGCTTCGAACTCCTCTCAATGCCATAGTTGGATTTGTTGACTTGTTACGGGAAGGTGTCTACGGGGAGCTTACTCCCCGGCAGGCGAAACCGGTGGAGCGGATCGAGGCATCAGCCAATCACCTGAGGCACCTTGTCGATCAAGTGCTGGATCTTGCGAAGATGGCCGCGGGTCGACTTGAGATTCACACGGAGACTATCGACCTCCGGCCTTTTGTCCTTGATGTTGCAAGCGAAATCGAATCGCTGGTAAGCGAGAAAGGGTTGAGCTTGTCTCTTGTCATGGGTGCAGCTCTCCCGCGGATCAGAACTGACCCCACTCACTTGCGACAGATCCTCGTAAACCTGTTGGGGAATGCGGTGAAATACACTAACGAGGGCGGGGTCGTGATCCGTACCCGGCTCGTTGATTCACTTCCTGATAGTGGACCTCCGTCCGTCAAAAGCTCCTATCCAACGAATCCCTGGATTGGAATTCAGGTGATCGATACGGGGATTGGCATTGATCCAGCAGACCAGACTCGGATTTTTGAGGAGTTCGAGCAGGTGGATGCCGGACCCCGTGGCAACTCTGCGGAGCGTGGAACTGGATTAGGACTCGCAATCTCTCGACGTCTTGCGGCCCTGATTGGTGGGATGGTCGAGCTGGAAAGTGAGGTCGGCAAGGGTTCGACTTTTACGCTTTGGCTTCCAGTCGATCCTGACGACCTAACGGTTACGTCTAAGTAGACCTTTGAACTTGTCGAGAATCTTTGGCTGTTCCGGTGTGATCTTGGCTGCTTCAGCGAACGCGTTCGCGAAGGCCATTACGCTGGGATAGCGATCTGCGGGTGAACGTGACAGTGCCCGCATCACTACGGTGTCGAGCTCCGGCGCAAAATCAAAATCGCCCTCTCCAGCGCTTCTTAGCGGAATGGGGGGCATGGTCAGAAGCTGGGTGAACATCTCGCGTGGAGCCTTCGCAGTATAGGGCAAACAGCGCGTTAGCAGGTAGTATGCAATCGTAGCAAGGCTGTACTGGTCGGCAGCAGCGGTCACGATTTCCCCTGAGAGAGCTTCGGGAGCGATGTACATCAGTGTGCCGACAAAGAATCCCGCCCGAGTCAGCCTTTCGTCGCTCGAGGCCTGAGTGTCAGTCGCGATTCCGAAGTCGAGCAGCTTCACGCACCTCGTCTTCGGATCGTACATGACGTTTTCGGGCTTCAGATCGCGGTGAACGATGTTGGCATCGTGGGCCGCCTGTACCCCTGCCGCTATTTGTGAGACTATGGCTGCGACCTCGTCTCTTGGCAGCGGAGCGTTCTGTTTGGCATAGCGCTCGAGGATCTCACCCTCAGCCCACTCGATAGCGAGAAAGTGAAGGCCGTTGTCGGCCTGTCCTATCTCGATGGTCTCTACAACGTTGGGATGTTTGACTCTCGCTCCGTACTTCGCCTCACGGACGAAACGAGTTACCGCTGTCTTGTCCTGGCGCAGCTTTTCCCGTAGCACTTTGAGCGCGACCGTGCCATGATTCGGATGTTCGGCCAGGTACACGGCGGAGGTGCCGCCTTCACCTACCTCTTTTTTGATGGTGTAGCCAGCTACCGGAGTGCCGACCATCTGCTCTCGAGACACGCCGCGAAGCTAATAGAAACCCGGAAGACCGGATAGGGTATCAATTGCTCATGCTGAATGTTTCGAAAAGCTACTTTGGTTTGTGTCTCTTGGGTTCTGCCGTTGTCAGTGGCTGCAGCAGCTCCGGCACGCGTGTCAACCCTGAGCCGAATCCGAGGGTGCTTCTTCCAGCGGGTATGCCGGCCCCCGATGTAAGCGATCTCTATAGGCAGATTGGACTGTTAGCTGCGCCAAGCCCAGTGGCTTTCGTCGGTAAAATCTCTTCCTTTGCTAGCGCGCGTCCGGATACGACTCTGGTTCTGGTGAGCATTTCCATCCCGAATCGTGCTCTCACTTTCACTAGAGAAGGCGACCGGTATCGCGCTCCGTATGAGGTAAAGCTTACCCTCAATCGTGGCGACACAGAAGCGGCAAGTGTCAATGCCATGGAGATAGTTCGAGTCGGATCATTTCGCGAGATAAATCGAACCGACGAGAGCATCATCTTCCAGCACTATTTTCACGTCGCGCCGGGCGCTTATGAAATCTCGGCTATGGTGCGCGATGTAGGCGGCTCCCGTGGTGCAACACAGCAAGCGTCGATAACTGTTCCCGCGCTAAGTGCGGGGCGACTGTCTACACCACTGCTCGTGTACGAAGCGACAGGGAGATCGACGCTTGACTCAGCTCCGGGCCTGCTCGCGAGTCCTCGCTCGAGTGCAGTCTTTGGTCGCGATAGTACCGTGGCGATTTATGTGGAAGCCTATGGTTCCGGAGCTCGCCTTCCGGTCGACTTCGTCGTACGTAACGACAAAGGGGCACAACTTTGGCGCGACTCTGCTGCCCTGTCCCACCGTGGTGCTTTGTTCAATGGAGTTGTAAGCGTTCCTATCTCGACCGTCGGCGTTGGTATCGCCCAGGTTTCTTTCACCCGACGGGATGGCTCCGATACTGTAAAGGCCCCGCTGTTTGTGAGCTTTGGCGAGGACATTCCTCTCATGTCGTTTGAGGACATGCTCGGGTACTTGCGATTCTTTGCAAGTCCGAGCCGTCTCAGTGCACTCAGGGGCGCCCCGCTCGAGAGGCGTGCGACAGTGTGGGCGGAGTTTCTCCGTGCAACTGATCCGATACCGGAAACAGCTACGAACGAAGACATGCAGGCCTATTTTGGTCGAATCCAGCTGGCGAATGCTCAGTTCAGGATGGATCGAAACCCAGGGTGGCTATCTGACCGTGGAATGGTGTTCGTAGCTCTGGGAGAGCCGGACCAGATCTTCGAGCGGAATGTGAATCAGGCGCTCTCGACCACGCAAATGTCATCCACTACCCGGCTTCAGATCTGGCAGTATCGTCAGTACAACTCACAGCTGGTTTTCTACGAGGAAACCGGAAGGTGGAGACTGACCAGACCGAGCGAGACTGAATTTCTTGCGCTAAACGCTCGTCGACAGCATTAGTACAAACGCCTCCGGCCGCACACTCATAATCGATGCTCCATCAGCTCCTCGTAAAACGAGGCCGCTTTATATTGACTTTATGAATGGTCCAGGCAGTCCGCGACTGTTTCTTATCGATGGCTATGCTCTCATTTATCGCGCCTTTTTCGCGCTGATTTCGCGGCCGCTGACGACGAGCAAGGGCGAGAACACTTCTGCCAGCTGGGGTATCGCCAATTTCCTGCGGCTCCTCATGACTAACCACCGGCCGGACTACCTTGGCTGGGTTCACGACTCTGGCCTCTCATTCCGACACGAGCGTTATCCGGCATACAAGGCGACGCGCGAGAAACTGACCGAAGAGCTCCAGTCCGATTTCGATCGCGGAATGGACCGCATCTCCCAGATTCTCGATGCGTATAGGATTCCGATCTTGGCACTCCCAGGTTACGAAGCGGACGATGTAATAGGAACGCTAGTGGCAAAGGGCGTCGAAGCCGGCGTAAACACTGTCGTCGTATCAGGCGACAAGGACTTTCAACAGCTCGTTCGACCAGGTGTGTGGCTTCTGAATCCAGGCCGCGGAGGCTCCGCAAACGTCGAGGAGCATTGGGTTGGAGTCGAGAACGCAGAGGAGCGCCTGGGTATTGCTCCCGAGTTCGTTACCGATTACCTGGCGCTGGTAGGTGACTCATCGGACAACATCCCCGGTGTGCGAGGAATCGGCGACAAAACAGCGTCGGAGCTGGTCAAGCAGTACGGACACCTCGAATCCATTCTCTCGCACGCAGCCGAGCTTACCAAGAAACGGCCGCGAGAGGCGCTTCTCGAGCACGCCGATAATGCGCGGCTCTCGAAGGAATTAGTCACAATTCGTGACGATCTCCCGATTTCATTGGATCTGGATTCGCTCAAGGTAAAGACGCCGAATTATCAACGCCTTCGTGAGCTGTTCATCGAGTTGGAGTTTCATTCGCTCGCCAAGGATACAGTAGTCCAGGCACCCGTTGAGCAGGCAGCGGAGGAAATGCTCAACTATGTAACCGTCGACACCATGGAGGGTTTGCAGCAGGCAATCCAGCGTGCACGCGAAGTAGGGGTAATTTCGCTCGACACCGAGGCACTCGTTGATCCGGACAGTCCTCA
>WNFX01005691.1_pt1 | contig 11981 bp, 9 predicted proteins | sample 5400111 | NCBI WGS metagenome assembly WNFX01 (sample SAMN13153363, study PRJNA577476) | soil metagenome | isolation source: 40 cm soil or saprolite under grassland replicate 1 | place: USA:California | collected 2016-06-15
TATCCACCATCGTGAGCTTGCCGAAACGGAGCGTCCCGCCGCGGTAATACATGTAGTTGGCGAAGCGGCCGTTCGCCGGCGTCAGCGGACGCTTCACCGGCGTTCCAAACTCCTGAACGACCTCACCATTCTCGATCCATGTTCGCGTGAGCCGGCCCTTGATGCGTGGCGGCGGCAGCAGGCGCTCGGGGTCGAGCAGGAGATCGTCCCCATCGATCGCGACGCCGGTCGCGGGGCTCACCTTCACCAGCCGTTCGAGGTCGAGACCGAAGAAGTCGAGGACCCGTTTCGACAGGAAGCCCGCCGCCTTCATCGACGTCGGGTGCAGACGGATCTTGCCGTCGGCCGTGGCGGCGATCGAAGCGCGAAGGCGAAACGACACCGGCACGCCGCCTTTTACGAGCACGCCCGACTGTCTCAACTCGTTGCCTTCGATTTCGATCTTCAGCTTCTTGAGCGGCGCGTCGGCGGCGGCGAAGACGTAGTTGTTCATCAGGTTCGTCAGGCTCGCGGCCGTCAACGACACACGGGCGTACCGGATTTCCACGACGTACGAGTTCACGTCGTCGAATGTCGGCGGTCCGGCTGAGGCGCTTACGAGATGGCCGTCGAGATCGTCGACGCGCATTTCGATCCCCTTCCCGAGGTGAAACAGCACGTGGCGCATCCTCGTGGCGACCGGCTCGGCGGCGCGGGTGGTAACGGACGTGAGACAACACAGCAATACGATCGGAATGACTGGCCGCATGCCTGAATCGCCCGCATGGATTGTGCCCGGTTACAATTCCGCCGTGTCCCGTCGCGTGTATATCGACTGGGCGCGCGGCCTAGCCGTGCTGCTGATGATCGAGGCCCATACCGCCGACGCGTGGACGCGCGCCGCGGATCGGCATTCCCTCGCGTTCCGTGACGCAACGGTTCTCGGCGGTTTTGCCGCGCCGCTGTTTCTCTGGCTCGCCGGGCTGGGTGTGGCGATGTCGGCATCGCGGACCGCTGAGCGCACCGGCAGCCGGGCCATGGCGGTCGAAGGCGCGTGCCGGCGCGGGCTGGAGATCTTCATCCTCGCGTTTCTTTTTCGCCTCCAGGGTTTCGTCATCACGCCTGGAGGCTCGCCGCTGACGCTGTTCCGCGTTGACGTCCTCAACATCATGGGGCCTGCGATGGTCGCGACAGGTCTGCTGTGGGGGCTCGCCCGCGCGACCGCGGGCCGGGTGCTCCTCTACGCCATGGCCGCCTCGAGCATCGCGATGGTCACGCCGCTCGTGCGAACGACGAGCCTGGTCGGCGCGCTGCCTGTCTGGGTGCAGTGGTACCTGCGTCCGGCAGGAGACTTCACGACCTTCACGCTCTTTCCGTGGGCCGGCTTCGTCTTCGCGGGCGGCGCCGCAGGCGCGCTGATCGCCGCGTCGAGCGGCCAGCGCATGGAACGCCGGCTGCACCTCGTCCTGGGAGCATGCGGCGCGGCGCTGATCACGTTCGGGTTCTACGCCGCGGGCCGGCCGTCGATCTACCGTGTCTCGTCGTTCTGGACCAGCTCGCCGACGTGGTTCGCCATCCGGGTTGGAATCATCATGGTCGCGGTCTCTGCGATCTTCGCCGTGTCGTTGATCCAGGCCTTTCCTGTTCCTGCCTTCGTCTCTTCGTGGCAAAGACGCCTGGCGGTCCTTGGCCGCAGCTCCCTGTTCGTCTACTGGATCCATGTGGAACTGGTCTACGGCTACGCCACCTGGCTCATTCGCGGCCGCCTGCCGCTGTGGGGCACGGCGATCGCGTTCGTCGCATTTTGTGCGCTGATGTATGGCGCAATTGTGCTAAGAGATCGTGTGGTCGGTACCTGGCGCGCCCGCCGGGCAGGCCCGACCCCACAGCCGGCCCGCCAAGCCGAAGCTGCGAGCGAAGCGAGCGTGTAGCGAAGGCTGGCCACCGTGTAGGAGGCATTCATGAATCGTCGCGAGTTCGCCCGGCTTCTCGCCATCGGCGGCGCCGTTCCATTCGTCACGCCGGAGCTGACCTGGGCGCGCGGCGCCAAGCTGCCGCCGACGCCGGCGTCCCCCGACGAAAAATTCTGGCTCAGCGTCCGCGAGCAGTTCGTCATGCCCAAGGATCTGACGATGCTCAACGCGGCCAACCTGTGTCCGTCCTCCGGTCCTGTGCTCGAGACGATGTACAAGATGACGAAGGACATGGATCAGGATCCGTCGCAGGACAATCGGGTGAAGCTCGGCGACGGGCGCGAGAACACACGCAAGCTGCTCGCCGAGTTCCTGAAGGTGACGCCGGAGGAAATCGTCATCACGCGGAACACCAGCGAGTCGAACAACCTCGTGTCCACCGGCATCGACCTCAAGGCGGGCGACGAAGTGCTGCTGACCGCGGACAATCATCCAAGCAACCACACGGCGTGGCAGGAAAAAGCGAAGCGATTCGGCTTCACCGTGATCGATCTCCCGGTGGCGAACCCGCATCCCGGGTTCGATCACTACGTGGACGCGTTCAGGAAGGGGATCACGCTGAAGACGAAAGTGATCTCGTTCACGCACCAGACCAGCACCGTGGGCGATCTGTTTCCCGCGAAGGAGATCTGCCGGCTCGCCCGCGAGCGCGGCATCCTGTCGCTCGTGGACGGGGCTCAGTCGTTCGGGCTGATGGATGTCGACCTCAGCGACATGCAGCCGGACTTCTACAGCGGCAGCGCGCACAAGTGGGCGTGCGGGCCGAAGGAAAACGGCGTTCTCTACATCAACAAAAGCGCGCAGGCGAAGATCTGGGCGAGCATCTTCAGTGCCTATCCGGGCCGCGTCGGCGTGTCGCGGACATTCGAAGGGTTTGGCCAGCGCGACGAGCCGGCGATGATCGCGTTCGGCGAGGCGCTGAAGTTTCAGACGCAGATCGGCCGCGCGCAGATCGAGAAGCGCTCACGAGAGCTGACACAGGTGTTGTTGGGAGGACTCAGGAAGATTGACGGCGTGAAGATCTGGACCAGCCCGGATCCGTCACGGACGGTCGCCGTGGTGTCGTTCCAGCCGGGGAGCCTGGACGCGCGCAAGCTGGCGACGGCGCTCTACCAGAAGGATCGCATCGGCTGCGCGACGCGCGGCGGCCAGGATCGTCCGGGCATCCGCCTGTCGCCGCATTTCTACAACACGCATATGGATATCGAGCGGACGGTCGCCGCGATCAAGAAGTACATGGCGACTGGGGTGTGAGAGAGAACCGCAAGGCCGGAAGGCAGCAGTACAGCAAGTCGGGAATCTAGAAAGAGCTTTACAGTATAAAGATAAATGCTCTAGAATGGCGGCCATGGTGAAAACAGCCCTGGCCGCCATTTGCGTCTTCACCCTGCTCGCGACCGCGTATCTGTCCGCGTCGCTGCTCATCCTTCGCCCCCCGCGCGCGAACTATCAGCAGTGGGCTCTGATGGCGAGCGTCATCGTGGCGCAGGGAGCGCTCACACTCACGGCGCTCTGGTCGGGTTCTAAACGGCCCTGGCTCGCCGAAGCGCCCGGGGCGCGAAGGCGGCTGGGCTACGTGACAGCGGCGGGCGGTGTGGTCCTCACCGCGCTGGGCGTGTCAGCGGTGTACAGCACCCTGTCGGGCCCGCACTTTGAGGGCTACGCGCTCGTGCTGGGATCGGCGATGATCGTCCAGGGACTGATGACGGTCGCCGCGTTCCTGGCCGCTGCATCGTTCAAGATCGCTCGTTCGCACTGACTGCGGTTCGCGAAATCATCCGGGCGCAGCGCTGCGGAATCTGCCTACATCGCGGGCGCGAGTAGTGGCAGCTCGGGGTCAGACCGGGGCCTGACCCCGCTCCGACCCGGGTCAGATCCCCGGAGGACACCAATCGGGGAGAGAATCCGGTTTCCACAGCGCTCGATATGCTGTCTGCCGATCAATCGGCGTCCTTCCGAGGCTCAAATACAACGGATGAAGGACGAGCCAGTCGCTCGGTTCGCCAGCGGCGTGGACACGGTAACTCGTCCATCGGTAACTCTCTGGCGTTTTGACGATTCCTGCTTCCACCGGATTCGCTTCCACATACCGCAGGCAGTTCAACCAGTACCGTTCGTCCTCGATCGCCTTCGCCCGATATCGGCCATTCCAGAGTGTACCGCTCCGGCTGTACTTGCGATTGAAGTAACTCGTGTACTCGCCGAGAAGATCCCGCATCGCGTCTGGCAGCGACTCCTTTGTCTGCGGCGTGACGACAAAATGATAGTGATTGCGCATCAGCGCAAATGCGTGAACATCGACACCGTAGTCGGCCATCGATTCTCGCGCTTGCAAGAGAAAACGGCGGTAGTCGATGTCGACTGCGAAGATCTCCGTGCAGTTATGACCGCGCTGGTAGACGTGGTGGCTCATGCCGGCGGCGAAGATTCGAGGGCGTCGTGGCATTGGTGGGCCGGACGACGCCATAGCAAATTCCGTACTGGCGGAAACCTGGCGAGAAATCTAAGAAACGGCGAGGAGCGCCCAGAAACGTCGCAGAATTTGCCTATGTCTCGAATCCGACTTGTTGCAGCCCGGGGTCAGACCCGGGCCTGGCCCCGCTCCGACCCGGGTCTGACCCCTCTGACGCTGACTACCTTGCCGGGTTGTCCGTCGTGGCTGCGGCCGCAGCCGGAGTCTTGATGTCGTTGTAATTCAACACGGTGTTGAACAGCATGTTGAACTCCCCGAAGTTCTGCCACCGGTAGCACGGATTCCCCGCAAACAGAATCACGCGCCCCTTCCCTGACGGCTCGTCCACGATCGCCGCACGGTTGCGCACCTCGTTGGCGCCGCGCATCAGGCCGCTCAGCACATGGTCGTCGCCGCCGGGATACCGCATCAGGATGCTCTGCGCCGGCGGTGGTGGCGTCGCGGGCGGACCATCGAACGGATTCGCACCCGTCTGGACGCTCAACAGCGGCCCGTTGCCGTATCGCACCGGCACGATCTTTTTGTCGTAGCCGTAAAAAATCGGATGCTCGGGCTTGAGGATTTCGGCGTCGATGATCGGCCCGGGCGCGTAGAACTGGCCCGACGTGCGCGCGGCATCCACCTTCAGCGCGAGGCCGAATTCGGCTGGAAAGTAGCTCGCGGTGCCCAGCGTGACCAGCACGCCGCCGGCTTTCACGAACCTCTCGAACTCCGCGACGCCCTCGAGTCCCATGCCGCCCGTGATGTCGTCCGACTCTCCGTACATCCCGAGGTTCTTGAAGCGCTCGCTCTTGCTGTACGCGATCGGTTGCCCGCGATTCTCGATGTCGAACACGACGCGCTTGCCGCTGCCGCCCTGGTTCGGCAGCACAATCAGATCGTACGCCGCCTTGAGATCTCCCTTCTTCACGCGCTCCTTGAAGATGAGATCGTACGGCACCTCGAACCGATCGAGCGCGTACCGCACCCAGCCGATCTCCTGTGTGTTGCCCCAGATGCTGTAGACCGCCAGGCGGGGCAGATCGAGATCGTGTAGCGCCACCTGCGGTGCGGCCTGCAGCGCGACGGCGGTCAGTCCAAGCTTCTCCACTTCGCTCTTCACCCGCGCGGCGTCGCCGGCGATGACGAACGACCCGGCGGGGAACGTGACGTCCCCCTGCTTGAACTCTTTCTCCGCAGCCTGGATCTTCAGATCCTTCAGCCGGTAGCGCAGCGTGATCATGTTGTTCGAGCCGTAGTGGGCCACCGCGATCGTCGACCCCATGCCGGCCAACGACCCGGCCAGATGGATTTCGGTCTCGTTCACCGCTTCGACGGCGACGTCGAAGATCTTCTTGTCCGCGATCTCTTTCACTTCCGCGTGGCTCATCAATCCCATCGTCCAGGACGTGTCGTCGTAGGTGCGAAGGTTCTGATCGGGATAGACCTGCTTCTCGAGCAGCGTCTTCGCAAGGCGGCTGTACGGCTGGTCGCGTTTGACGACGAACGAGCCGGCGGGGAAGGTGCCCTCCGATAGCTTGACCTCAGAGGTGGCGCGGCCGATTTCGATCCCCTGCAGCCGAAGGAGGTTGACCAGCCGTTCGACCCGCGTCATGTCCCGCTGACCCGCGGGGATGACGTAGCCCGCGACCGTTTCCTTGTGGCCGGTCGCCACGGAATTCCTCGACTTGACGTAGAAATTCTCGAGGATGATTTTCGGGAACTGAGACGTGTACTGCAGCGCCGTCAAGACGCCGGTCTCGCCGTAGTTCGTGTTGTTGCGCAGCGACCAGTCGAACTCGCCGGTGGCCGGCAGCGGCCGGAACCAGTCGCGTGTCGCCTGGTTGCCGCGGCCCGCCGCCGCCGCAGCCGGATCTGGCGTAGCGCCTGGCCCCGCGGGCGCAGCCGTGGGCGGCCCGCCACGCCCGCCACCGGCAGGCGCGGCGCCGCCGACGCCATTGGCCCCCGACCCATTCGGGTTCCCCAGTCGCATCTTCTGCGTGTTCGCGCCGCTGAACCCCTGTATCTCGTACATCCGGATCATGCCGTTGTGATTCGACGACATGAACGCGAGATATCCCGGCGACCACATGTCCACGAAGCCGTGGGTCCAGACCCCGGGCATCCCGTACTTCGTCATCTGCGACATCTCGAAGTTCGCCATCGCCGGCAGCTCGCCGTACAGGATCGGATCCAGATTCGGATTCTGCGGAGCCTGGCCGCTGAACGTGTAGAGCAGCGTCTGCGCCTGATGCAGGTCGTGCATGATCGGCGGGTGCCACTGGAGGTACCAGTCCAGCAGCGCGCGCATCTCGACCTGCGAGTAGTTGATGTCCCGGTTGTCGTCGTGGAAGACGTACTTGCCCCAGTAGGGCACGCCCGCGCCCGTCGTCCGCCCCTCGACTTCGTTGATGCCGTACTTGTAATACCAATCCACGTTGCGGTCGCGCCCGTCCGGATCCGCCACCGGCGTGATCGAGACGATGACGTTGTCGCGAATCTGTTGGACCAGCGCTGAGTCTTCAGTCGCGATGCGGTAGGCGAGCTCCATCAGCATTTCGGACGGACCCACTTCGCCGCTGTGGAGTCCTCCCGACAGGTGGTAAATCGGCTTGGCCTTCGCGATGACCTCTTTGGCCTGTGCGTCGGTGACCTTACGAGGATCGGCGAGTTGGGCCAGATACCCTCGGTAGGTTTCGAGGTTCTTGATCGACTCGTCCGCTCCCACGAATACGACCACGAGGTCACGGCCTTCGTTGCTCTTGCCGATGCTGATGACTTTCACCCGCGGCGTGGCGGCGGCCAGGGCGCGGTAGTACTTGACGATGTCGCCGTAGTACGTGAGCTTTTTTGGTTCACCGATGTGATGGCCAAGAACGTCCTTGGGCGACGGAACCCCGCCCACTTTGGGCAGATGATCGACCAGCGGGCTGCTGAACTCGGGTTTGGTGGTCCACTCTTTTACCGCGCGCGCGAAGTCGGGGTCGTCCGGCGCGACGGCTTGTGACCCAACTGCTTTATTTCCAGTAGATTGCGCGATTATTCCTGAGCCAAGCATCGGAATCAGCAGCACCAGCGAGGCCAAAAGCCATGAAAGGCGCCTCCGCAGAGACATGACAGAACTCCTTATTTACGTGATACTTGGCTAGTACGAGGGGAAAAGTTGTTGTACAATTCGCCGTTTTTAACAGGCGTTCGGGACTCAACCTATGATCAATGTTGCCGCGATTCGCATGCAGCAGTTCGGCGTGCAATTCTACCAAGCTTCCCTGACCGCCAGTGACATAGATAAGCTCGTCCGGTTCGAGGTTTTGAGCTACGGCGAAGGCGGGCAGCCTGGTGTTCGCGGCGGCCGACAGAAGCCGGGGATGCCGGCGCCGTCGAAAGTGAACTGGGACTTCCTCGAGCGCCGCATCGCGTCGAGCGACAAGGCCTACCAGCGCCAGATCATCCGGAAGAAGATCGACGAGCTCGTGCAGTACTACGAGCAGTGCCGGCAGGCGCGCGATCTGCCGTCGATTCCGGGCGCGGTCATCATCTCGTGCGACGAGAAGCTGTCATTTCAAGCCATGGACGGCGACGTGCGCGTCGGCATCCTGAAGGTGCCGGAGCGCGAGGGCATCCTCCGCGCGATCGACGGCCAGCACCGCCTCCTGGCGCTGCATGCGGATATCGAGCGCTTCAGGGACGAGGACTTCAGCGTCCCGGCGATCATCTTCGACCGGCTGCCCGAAGATCACGTCGTGCAGATGTTCGTGACGATCAACGCGAAGCATACGCGGTTGAACGCGTCGCACCTCGTGAGCCTGTCGGGCCGCCAGTTGTACCGCGACGAGGCGCTCGCGACGGCGCACGACGTCGTCCGCGCGCTGAACGATCGCGAAGACTCGCCGCTGTACGACGAGATCAAGCTGCTCGGCGTCGGTCGGGGGCGGGTGGCGCAGGCGCCGCTGGCGCAGGAGCTGAAAAAGCTGTTCGCGGCCGACGGCGTGTTCAGCGGCCGGCGCTCGGCGGACATGCACGAGGACGCGAAGAAATTCTTCGTCAACTACTTCAAGCAGATTGCGCTGGTATTCCAGGGCGCGTGGAACGGACGGAAGTACAGCATCCGCAGCGCCTCGGCGCTCCGCGCGTTCATCCGGGTCGCGCCCGATGTCGTTCGCCGGCTCGATCAGGAACACGCCGATCGCGGCGATTTCCGCGCGATCGGCCGCGTGATCGCGCCGTGGGGGCGCCGCATCGGCGACCTGCGGTTCGAGACCGAAGGCGCGTGGAAACGCAGCGGCACCACGGTCGATTCGCTGGCGAAGGAGTTGCGGCTGGCGTTGATGTACCCTGAAGGAGCAGCTGTCTAAACTTAGAACTTAGAACTTAGAACTGAGAACTCGGACCGGCTGAGCATTAGTTCTAAGTTCTGACTTCTAAGTTCTAAGTTCTGTCATGGCGACGCTCTTGATCACAGGCGGCGCCGGGTTCATCGGCTCCAACCTCGTTCACTACGCCCTCGCGCACACCGCCGACCGCATCGTTGTCGTCGACAAGCTCACCTACGCGGGCAGCCTCCTGAACCTCGAGTCGCCGCTCAAGGATCCGCGCGTTACGTTCGTGCAGGCCGATATCGCGGATCGGGACGCGATGGCGCGCGTGTTCTCGGAGCATCAGCCTTCGGCGGTGCTGAACCTCGCCGCCGAAACGCACGTCGATCGATCGATCGACGGTCCCCGCCTCTTCGTCGATACGAACATCGTCGGCACATTGACGCTGCTCGAGACCGCGCGCGAGTTCGTCAGCCGGCTTCCAGCGGCTGCCCGCGACACGTTCCGTTTCCTGCACGTGTCAACCGACGAAGTGTATGGGTCGCTGGGAGACGATGGCCAGTTCAGCGAAGAGACGGCGTACGCGCCGAACTCGCCGTACGCCGCCAGCAAGGCCGGCGCCGACCATTTGGCACGCGCCTACGTCCACACCTACGGTCTGCCGGTGCTGATCACGAACTGCTCGAACAACTACGGGCCGTTTCAGTTTCCCGAGAAGCTGATCCCCTTGGTCATCCTCAATGCGCTCGAGGGGCGGCCGCTGCCGATCTATGGAGACGGCGGCAACGTGCGCGACTGGCTGCACGTGGAGGATCACTGCGCCGGCTTGCTGCTCGTCCTCGCGAAAGGGCGCGTCGGCGAAAAGTATAATGTCGGCGGTGGGAACCAACGGACCAATCTCGAGATCGTGGACAGCATTTGCGATGCCATCGACGAGCTGCGTCCGACGACTCAAAGCCGGCGTGCGTTGAAGACGTTCGTTCCCGATCGCCCTGGCCACGATCGGCGCTATGCGATCGACGCCGCGAAGATCCGGCAGGAGCTGGGATGGTCCCCGCGCCACACGTTCGAAACCGGACTGCGCGATACCGTCCGCTGGTACCTCGATCATCGGGACTGGTGTGGTCAGGTGCAGGCCGGTCGCTACGATCGACAACGTTTGGGCCTCGGATGATCGTGTTTTCGTGTTTTCGTGGCGATCCGGTGTCCCGGTGCTGAAAGGGATCATCCTCGCCGGCGGGTCCGGATCACGGCTGCATCCGCTAACGCGCGCGGTCAGCAAGCAGCTCGTCCCGATCTACAACAAGCCGATGGTGTACTACCCGCTCGCGAACCTGATGCTGTCCGGCATCAGGCACGTCCTCGTCATCACCACGCCGCACGAGCAGGAGGGCTTTCGGCGGTTGCTCGGTGACGGCGCAGAGATTGGCCTGCAGATCGAGTACGCCTCCCAGCCAAGCCCCGATGGCCTGGCCCAGGCGTTCATCATCGGCCGCGAGTTCATCGGAACCGATCGCGTGGCGCTGGCGCTCGGCGACAACATCTTCTACGGGGGACACTTTTCCGAGTACCTGCACATCGCGTCAGCGCGCGAGACGGGTGCCACCGTTTTCGGGTACCAAGTGCGCGATCCCGAGCGCTACGGCGTCGTGGAGTTCGATTCGTCAGGCCGACCGGTCAGCCTGGAGGAAAAACCGGCAAAACCGAAGTCACGGTTCGCGGTCACCGGGCTGTACTTCTATGACAATCAAGTCGTTGACATTGCCGGTCGGCTCGAGCCGTCCCCGCGCGGCGAGCTCGAGATCACCGATGTGAATCGCACCTACCTCGAGCGCGGACAGCTCCACGTCGAAAAGCTCGGGCGCGGCATCGCGTGGCTCGATACCGGCACGCACGACTCGCTGATGCAGGCGTCCAATTACATCCACGCGATCGAAGAGCGTCAGGGACTCATGGTTGCGTGCCTTGAGGAGATCGCGTACCGCATGGGGTACATCAACGCCGGCGAGCTCGCCCGGCTAGCGCATGCCATGAAGTCGAGCGCCTACGGCCAGTACCTCGTCCACTTGCTCGAGCACGACGGCTGACATGCGCGTCGTGCCCTCGATCCTGCCGGGCGTGCTGGTCATCGAGCCCGACGTCCACGAGGACGGCCGCGGGTTCTTTCTCGAGACCTATCACGCCGAACGGTATCGCGAGCATGGCATCGTGGCCCCATTCGTCCAGGACAACCATTCGCGATCGATCGGCGGCACGCTTCGCGGCCTGCACCTGCAGCTTCGGCGGCCGCAGGGCAAGCTGATTCGCGTCATCGAGGGGGAGATCTTCGATGTTGCCGTTGACGTGCGCCGCAGCTCGCCGACGTTCGGTCGCTGGGTCGGCGTCCGCCTGTCGGCTGCGAATTTCAAGCAGTGTTTCATTCCGCCTGGATTTGCGCACGGATTCTGCGTCGTCAGCCCCGTCGCTCAGGTCGAGTACAAATGCAGCGATCTGTATGACCCTTCGAGCGAGATCGGCATCGCGTGGAACGATCCCGCGATCGGCATTGCGTGGCCGGTGGCGGACCCCACGCTCTCCCCGCGCGACCGCCGCCATCCGATGCTCGACGCGGTCAGGGACCAGCTACCAGATCTGTAACTCGCGAGACGAAGTCGTCGCTTGACCAGCAGCCCCATTCACGAGATCGGGCCGCTTTCCTAAGAAAAGGACCGGGCATCCGCCTTGCGAATCTATGGGGCAGGTCGCTGGTCTGATTACGGCAGGGCGCCGTGAATGCTGGGGGAGCCAGACCAGTGGAGCAGAGGGGCATCGCAATCACGCGGTGCCCTTTTGTTTTGTACGGCGTAAGATCCGCGGCACATGAAGAGCCGCAGGCTACTCCTCACCCTTGCAGTCGCGCTCGGCTGCGCCCCCTTTGCCCTCCGCGACCGCGTCCAGGCGGATGTAGGCCGCCCACAATCGCTTACGGCCATTGTCGGCGCGCAGGGTCTGACCCGCGACACGAACGGGGACGGCCTTCCCGATGCGGTCGCGGCGCGCGTCATCGTGCCCGCCTCGCCGACGCTGGGCGACGTGGAGGCCGCCACGAACGTGGCCGCACGTCTTGGTTATGAAACAACCGCACTGACCTTACCCCTCGTCGTTCGCGACAGCGACGTGGCGCAGCCAGGGTCGATTGGTGTGCCGATTCTTGTCGGGCGCACGAATCGCTTCGTCCAGCAGCTGGTCGCCGCCAAGACGCTCGAGCTCGCTCCGCTCAAG
>WNFX01005693.1_pt1 | contig 11980 bp, 12 predicted proteins | sample 5400111 | NCBI WGS metagenome assembly WNFX01 (sample SAMN13153363, study PRJNA577476) | soil metagenome | isolation source: 40 cm soil or saprolite under grassland replicate 1 | place: USA:California | collected 2016-06-15
GTGCAGCGGGACGAAATCCCTATTTGCTCATTGGCCCCTGGGTACACGGGGATATCTCCAGTTACTCCACGATGACACGTGAAACCCTGACCTGGTTGCAAGCCCATCTCAAGGGCAACACAAGCAAACTTCGCGAGGCACCGGTTCGTCTGTTTGTGATGGGGACAAATCAGTGGCGCGACTTTCCCGACTGGCCTCCACCTGTACAGAACGAACGCTGGTACCTGCAGCCCGAAGGTGCGCTGGCTCCCACGCCACCTCCCATCTCAGAGCCAGATCGCTACCGCTATGATCCCGCCGATCCGACCCCGGCTTTCGGTGGAAACTCTCTCGGGTCAAGGAAGCATATGGGGGTAAAGGACAACCGCAAACTGGAGGCTCGTGCGGATGTGCTGACCTACACAAGCGCTGTACTCGAGCATGATGTGGAGGTCATCGGCCCCGTCACAGCCGAGCTTTACGTTCGCTCCAGCCTGCAACATACCGACTTCTTCGCCAGGCTATGTGTCGTACAGCCATCGAGCAAATCCATCAACCTGTGCGACGGCATCATTCGCCTGACCCCCGATTGTGTGGTTCCGCAAGCAGACGGGAGCTTATGCATCCAGATCGACATCTGGCCGACCGCCTACCACTTCCGCCGTGGTCAGCGGATTCGCATACAGGTCTCCAGCGGTGCGCATCCCCGCTTTACCCGCAACCTGGGGAGCGGAGAGCCACTCGCCACAGCAACAAAACTGCGAGTCGCTGAACAGAACGTATATCATGATCCGGAGCATCCTTCGGCTATTTTGCTTCCAGTAGTACAAGCATAAGCGTAATAGTATGCAGAGTGAACTGCTGCTCATCAGGTGGTGGCTCACATTTGCATTGGAGGATTTCATGTCGCTAATATCTAGCATCCGCGACTTCTGCGATGAGTCACATCGCTATAGGGAACTTGCTGAAGTTATAAACAGGAGAAACATTGAGATCACTCTCTGGTCTATGCTAGGGAGTATTTTTATGCAAATAACCACAAGATAAAGACAATCGTGTTGCCGCTTCACAGTGAAACTAAACTGCTATGCAATACTGCCACTGTTTGCTATACTGGCCTGAATGAAATCATGTTGTAACAGAGGTGGCGCAATGAGAGCAAGGTTTCGTTCATGGTGGCAGAAAATAAAGCAACATCCATTCATCGTTTCAGGAATTATAGGGTCTATCGTCCTTATTTTCTCAGGATACTGGTTTCATTGGTCGTGGACTGGTTTTAATAAGACCTTGTGGGATTGGATGCAATTACTTATTATCCCTATTGCACTTGCGCTCGTAGCTATTTGGTTCAACCGTAATGAACGCAAAAATGAACAGAAAATTGCATCTGATAATCGGCAAGAAGCTGCACTGCAAGCGTATCTAGATCGCCTCTCAGAGTTGCTCATGAAAGAAGGGTTACGCACCTCCAAGCCAGAAGATGAGGTTCGGATTGCTGCCCGCGCTAGAACACTAACCATATTACGTCAACTAGATGAACTTCGGAAAGCAGATGTGATTAAGTTCTTATATGAGTCAGACCTTATTAGTGTCGATGCTGATAAATGTGTTATCGACTTAGCAGGAGCCAACCTTCGTGAGGCTTTTTTCTTTTTAGCCAAACTGAGCAGGGTCAACCTCATCGGGGTGGAACTTGACTTTGCTGAATTCTCAGTTATTGATCTCTCTGAGGCTAATTTAACTGAGGCCAATCTCGTCGGCGTCGAGTTTTTTGAAACTGACCTCAACAAGGCTACACTTTGCAATGCTAATCTCTGCTATGCGAAGCTTGATGAAGCTGAACTTAGTGAGGCTAATTTCAGTAAGGCACTCCTCAATAGAGCCGACCTGAGCGGGGCTGATCTCAGTGAGGCCAAGCTCAACGAAGCTGACCTTAGCGAAGCCAAACTCATACGAGCTAATCTTGGAAGAGCCGACCTGAGTGAAGCGGACTTAAGTAGAGCAGACTTAAGTGGGGCAGACCTAAGCGGAGCTATTGTCACCACTGAACAACTGGCTAAAGCCAAATCACTCAAAGGCGCAACCATGCCTGATGGTTCTATACATGAGTAGCCAGCTATAGCTTGTATTGTGGCCCACCTGTGCCTGTGGTAACTGGCAGAAGATAATATCACCCGAAGCCCAATTCTGCCTGTTCTGCTTCTGCCTGTTTGTATACTTTTTGCGCTTCGTCCGTACTCCTTTATGTCTGCTTATCGACTGAAAGAATCAGTTATCTATATGATCGCGACGGAATACAAGCCTCCACCAGCATGTGCCATTTTTTGCGTGAAATCCCCAACCATCAGAGGTTAGCTTGGTTATAAGTTCATCCAAAGCATCTCTAGACTTGCTCCCTTCATCGGGCCAATCGCCTTTATTTGTCGGGTGGGTCCCAAATGTCTTCGTAGACCGTGCCACTACAGTACCGCTGTGAAGGCCTACTAATCGTGCCTCAAAAAAGCTCTTACCTCCTATCCAGCCGCCACTTTTACTGTCAATCTCACAGAAATCACCCTGCGGATCAGTTGCGTAGGTGCCTTCACCAGAGAATTGGTTCAAAGCATCAAATCCTGTTTTTTCGTAAATGAATTTCCAAGGATCACTCATTATCTTTCCCTCTATTCGTCTATTAACTGATCGTGTACGGTACAATACAAAGCTTTTCGCCATTTTAGATCACCCAGCCTATCATTGAGAGCTTTCCTTTTCCTATTTTCTTGAAAAAGCGCTCTATATGAAAGGTAAAAGTAGGCTATTAGCAGAGGAATACCTGTAGAGACCAGAAGTATATATACTACTACTGGTGTAGAATCACGTTCTGGGGCATTTCCTACTGCGAGATTGATAAACATCCATATAATCAATCCGATGCCAACGAGAAAGATTTTGATTTTTTCTTTCTCTGGCACAGGCGCGAAGAAGACTAGTATTGGCCAGAACCCAATCCATGGAGCGCATCCCCACAAACCAATCTCTCTGGGCATATCGTATAATCTTTTCACGCTGCACTGGTCGCTGACGCTGTACTTGCTACAGCGTAACGGTTCTGTTTGTATGGTAACTCCTTTTTTGTTGTTCAACTGAAACCGACAATAGAAATCACAAGGCTTAGCGGAAACGTTCTCTTGCAGAGCGAAGCTCCAACTGTGCGGGGAAATAGTCCTTTCTTTTGGATGTGATGAACCTTATCAGAAACAACTGTCAATTATTCTTTTCAGTCTCTTTTGTTGCTTCCCGTAGGTTCAAGGATGTTGTGGTAATTCTTTGTATTACTGCTCTTACTCTTGTGGATTAAGCAAGAGATACAGGAGTACAGGTATAGCTGCGCTAATAAAAGAAAACCATAGCGCCAGCCTCCATCCAGGTTGATCTCGTTTGTAGGTAAGGTAGAGGCACCATATCCAGGCGATGGCCAGGAATATGAGACCTACAATTCCCATACCAGCCATAGTATTGGCTAAAACGGGGTTAGTTGCGCGAAACCAATCCCCCGGTGTGAAATACGGAGCGTAACTCGATGGCAAGTTTGCTTGATATATAGCGATACCTAAGCCTATCAGCACTACGGAGAGAGCGAACATGATACGTGGAATTAGGATATTTCCCTCAGGTTTCATCGCCTTCTCCCCTTTCGTAGAGCGGACACTTGTCTACCTCAACAGTACCATTACACAGGCAAAATAACAAGGTTTTGGAGTAGCAAATTACACAATAAAATGATAAATCGCAACCGATTTCGAATAGCGTTTTTGAGGGAGTGGTAATGTTTTCAAGTAACAAAAATACAGAAATGCTAATCAACACTTTGCCCTGTGAACGCTAAATTGATACTATCCAACCCACTCATTTTTCATCGAAATAGTATATTTGGTGATGAAACCCTTGCCATCTGAAAAGCTCTATGATACTGTTGAGGTAGATGAAGTTTTCATCTTAGATTGTATATCAAGAGCAGAGCATTCGATCTTTATTAACCTTTCAAGGAGTAGAGAGATGGCAATTTACTGTATGCAATGCGGCAAGGAACTCCCTGACGATGCAAAATTCTGCTTGAAATGCGGCAATCCAGTAGGAAGTGCTGTGAAGTCAACACCACAACCAGAGCAGAAATGGGAATATTGCGAGATTGTTTGCAAGGCCGGCGGCTTTTCAGGCCTCAAAAGCTATTTTATGGCACAGGCTACAGGGTCCCACGGGGTGTATATAGCGGCGCGGTCGACAAAAACATTCTATGGCATTGACGACACGGGAGGGGATTATCCAGATACTCAGGCATGGGGTGGTGAGAAAAAGGCGAAAGCGGCTTTGGATGAGATGATATCACTGTTGTCCGCAGATGGGTGGGAGTTAACTGGAGAGAAAGGCTCATGGTGGCAATATAAATATCGGCGCCGAGAACGCAGTTGACCTAGATGAGCTTTGGCAATAGGTTTGATATTCTGTCTCAGATAACCCTGCTAGAACCGAACAGCGTGCCTTGCTATCGCTACTCAGTAGACCAGCCTAACCAGCGTTTTTTCTGATGCCCAGTGACTTTCTATTGTCGGTTTATCGAACAGAAAGAAGATCACCTACATGAGTTGTTGCTTAATGTTGCTCCTTCTTTACGTGCTGGTTTCAGGCATAGGAGGAGTTGTTCTAAGCATTCTTTTAATAGTAGGTGTTCATCTGACAGGACTTGATATCTCACTTGCGCCTGTATTGTTTATTGTGGGCATCATATTCATTATTATAGGTTTCATAGGCTTAAAGCGAGTATTGTCTGCCTAGATAAGTAAACCGACACAAGGAGTACGGACGAAGCGCAATGCGCTTCACGCTATTTAAGCGTTACCATGTACTCCTTTTTTCATGTTTTGACCAGGTTTCCATTATCGGAAGGAAGAAGAAAGGAATGTCCTTTAATGACTGATTAGGGCGGCTTCCGTTCCTCAGAGTATGACTTCAAATGGAAGAATTCATCTACAGCCAACGCAAAGAACGTAGCACTATTTTGAATGTATCTTCTGCTAAGTCCGCACTGGCATTACGCCAGATCGTCCAAATAATTGATGGTGAATCATAGGGGCGCAAAACATACACCCTTTCACCATGACGATGAGCAGGGCTTTCATAAATAGCTCGTGGAAATTTCATCGCTCGCTCCCCGACAAGAGCCCATTCCATCGAATATCGCCTTACGAGAGGAGATACCTTTGAAGGACCTCTCATAAGCTTATTCATATCCTGCTTAATGAATTCGTTAAGGTCATTGCCTCGAAAGTTGTACCCTTCCTCTGTACGATCCCAGCGTGTTACTGAAATCTGCCAGGGGTAATTACCAAAATCGACAAAGCGACTGGTATCCTGGACGCGATTATACATAACATCTAGGTCTTCAGGATAAGAAAGACTTAGGGGAAATCTCGGATCAGTAGAAGAGTATCGTTTGAAACCACGCAAGGAGTAATCTGGCTCTAAAGTGAAATCTTCCATCAGGGACTTCCTTTCTTTACCTACGGCATGCAAATTGAGGAAAAACACATCGGTTTTGTGGAAAGTATACACAACATTTAGTAAAAATACCATTCTTTTGAAGCAAATTTAATTGAGGAGTAAGAAAATCGGTAATCTACACAATGCTATCGCTTATCCATCTCAACTAATCATGAGAATACAGTGGGGGTGTTTTCGGTGATCGGTTTCATGCGTCACCCGCGTCCATAAAACTTCATCGGCGGTATAACAGAAGTTAAGTAAAACTCTATAGGCATTAGGGGCATGTAGTCTCTTTTTTCTGAGGGACATGTGTCCTGGTGTATACTTTCTTACATGGAACACTCACCCGCACTTGAGATATATATGTTACGGCGATTATTAGAGTATACACAGAGCCATAAAGACGGGTTTACTTCATGGAATGATGTGTTACTTGTGCTGTGGTTGGTGTGGTTTTCTGTGCTATAAAGCTCTTCTATAAAGTGCATTGTGCTGCATTTTCGGAAAAAGAAAGATAGCGCGTTTAGATATGCGTTTTTTAGCATCATAGTATAGCGTGAGTGTCATCAAAATGAAAAAGAGCTATAAGAGAGAGATTTGATTTTGAAGCATGTCAAAACGTACATCCTGAACGCTAATAGAATAGAAGAGTTAATAATAGCTCATATGACTAGATAGTCTCTGCCATAGTGTACGTAGCTAAAAATATAGGTTGTATGTTGTGTGAGAAGCCGCGCTCCCTAGTTTTGCTTCAATCGTCCCTAGCTTTAATTTGGTGTGCTACTGTCGGGTAGTGTCCTGTACGACACGTAGCTATAGCCTGTGGAGTCATCCTACATAGAGGCGTTACGTATTAAAGTCTTGACGTTGGGCCGATTGCAAAAGAGATATAGCCTGTGCCACCAGCCAACAACTACAACCATCCTACAATGGGTACTGCATGGTGAAGTAGAGTGATGATGTGTGAGAATAGGCAGTTGAAGATGGCATTCTGTAGGCTAACAGTGTAGGACATGTGTGCCAAATTAGGTTCCGTTAAGTTTCATACAACGATGTTGAATATATTCTATAAATATCAAACCTTTGAATAACTTGTCTTTCAACCTCTGACCATTTCTTCTGCATCACAATCTTTCACATACAAAGGTGTCCTCTTTAGCTCGATTAGCCTCATTAATGCAATTTAAAGTTACACGTCACAGCGTATGTACTATAAGCTATACGTTCTAATACTAACGCTAGCATCCAATTCTGCAAATCCATTCGTTCTGATACACTTGGGCTAAACGTACGAGGAGTACTGTGCAAGATACGACTGAGAATTAAAGAGGTTGCTGAAGAAAAAGGCATAAGCATAGCTAAACTCGCACGGAAAGCTGATTTAGACTCTAAAACCGTGTAGCGCATTGCAAACGATCCGTATGCAGAAATTAGCACTATCACTTTAGGTAGATTGGCAGAGGCACTAGGAGTATCGGTGAAAGACTTAGTTGAAGATGCTCCTTACCCAGAGTAGTTATTTCTAGCGTGTGTTCCTATCTCCATTTACTTTATAGTAATATTTTGTGTATAGCCTGGACTTGAGCATTTGCAAGGAGTGCTAGCCATGTCAGAGGCCATTGATATTTTCTATTCCTATTCCTATTCACATAAAGACAAAACACTTCGTGATAGACTTGATACTCATCTAGCTATGCTAAAGCATGAAGGCTTAATAAACCAATGGCAGGATAAGTTTATCTCTCCCAGTCGTGAGTCAATCATAAACTACACATCTCAATTCTTAATGGAGGCATAGCTGATCTTAAATGCTCATCGTACCTTTTGTAAGAGTTTACAAAGCTCATCTCTCATCCCCTCAAAACATACCCTCCACCTACCCAACACGCACAAACCCCTCCCCCGGCCGATAATCAGGCGACTGATGCCGAAAATACGTATTATAGAGTTGAGCATATTGACCACCCTGGCTCATCAACGCATGATGATTACCTTCCTCGACAATCTTGCCACGATCAAGAACGATGATGCGGTCCGCATGTCGCACGGTAGAAAGCCGATGTGCGATCAGTATGGCAGTCCGGTGCTGCAAAACCAGGTCAAGCCCTTCCTGGATTTGTGCCTCAGTTAGTGGATCAACACTCGCGGTCGCTTCATCCAGGATGATGATCGATGGAAAAGAGAAAATGGACAAAGCAAGATGAAGGATTAGTACATGTATTCTACCCTGAACGAGAAAACTATTCTTCTCTTACCTCAATCCGTCCACGATACTTCCTGCTTTGTGGAAACCAGCACCGTCCCTGGGATATATGCCAGGCCCAGAGGCCCGACAGCGTAAGCTGGTGTTTCAACACCAAATCCTCGCAATGTGGCTAAAGGGCCCTCATTAGATGGAAACCCAGCTAACGCGGTTGCCTGTTCATTAGGAGGGAGACCTGCATGTCCAGCTTCTTCATCAGGTCCGCCTTCCTCGTTGAACGTCATGATGCGTCCATCAGGAAGAGGGATCATCTGAATCGTTCCCTCAACGATCTGCACCAACTCATCAATCTCGAAGTGATCGCCGTTGGCTGGGTGAACTTCCTTGCTTGTCCCATCAGGATAGAGTATCAGTGCCATGTTCATTCGTCCTTTCTTATTAACTTCCAGATATTCTCTATCGGCCAACGCCTTGCCCATGCAGTCTCAGCTTCGTCCCGGTAGGTGCTGGCCACACCCTCAGGAGGCTGCGGCTCGATCAGATATTCCACCACGAAGCCCGACCGCCGGAAAAGGCGAATCCACTCACCATAGGTCAATTGGAAATTCACCTCGTCCTCCCATTCCAGGCGTCGCATCCCAAAGTAGTCGTTAACTAAGTGATCGGTAAGTTGGTCCGTCTTGACATCCTGGCAAAGAAACTGGATCGGCGTGCCAGTCGCGAAGGCGAAGAGTCCACCTGGCCGCAGCATACGTGCCGCCTCCGGAACAGTCCGCTGTGGATCACAGAAAGTCATGGCTCCCCAATCGCAGAAGACAATGTCAAAGCTGGCGGCGTGTAATGGCACGTCTTCGGCATTGGCCTCGATCAGTGGGAAGTCAACTTCTGCTTCATCCATAAGTCGTCGTGCGTACTGGAGTTGCCGCGAGGAGAAATCAAGGCCAACAGGTCGTGCGCCACATTGAGCGAGCGCAATAGACCAACGAGCTGCGCCACAGCCCAATTCGAGAATATCCCTCCCCGCCACCTCACCAAGTACCTGTAGTTCTTCTTCTGGAATGCGCCACATGCCCCAGGCCATTGCCTTCTCTCCTGAGAGCGCTAACGCGTGACGTTGTTCATACCTATCACTGCTCGCCTCCCACAAAGCTCGGTTCTTACGAGCGTGTTCGGAGAGTAAAAGATTGGGATGCTGGTTATCTGAATGAATGGAATCGCTCATCACTGCTCCTCCTCACCGCTTTTAAAAAGATATCTTGCCGCACAATCAGTGCCATAGGAAAATCTCATCTGCGAGGTTGATCGTGTATTCATTCTATCACCCTGATGTCAGTTGATAACGCTTCAAGCCTTTTCTTTTATCCAGTTCAAACAAAACGCCATGCAAGACTCCTTCACCATAGGCGCTTCCTGGATTGATACATACAGTCTTCCCGATTTTAGCCGTACCTCGTGACTCATGGATATGACCATGCAATGCAATCAAAGGCTGGTATTTCTCGATCAAGGCGCGCACAGCTTCCGACCCGGCAGGTCCCATCAACATAGAGCCGCCTTGAATAATAGGACTCAGATTCTCGTCGATCAAAGGCGCGGTATCGATAGCCGTGCGAATGGGAGGAACATGCAAGTTAAAGACCGACCTGGCCGGGTCGTCCAGTTGGCTCACAAGACCCTCAATATGGCGTTGTAGTTCCTCTTCTGGCATCTCTCGGGGTGAATGCCAGGGAGTCGGATTCGCGAAGCCGCAGGAGAGCATCTGGAAACCCTCACCCAGTTCTACGACCTGGTCCTCAGGATCCACCACAAATGACGACCTGGCAATGACCTCACGGAGCACAGGCTCGTCATCGTTTCCCAACATAACATAGAGCCGTACTCCTTTTCCTCGTAACCGTTCCTCAGCTAGACTGAGCCAGCGTTCAAGAGTTTCTCGCATAATCTGCAGAAAGAGCATATCCAAGGCACCCTGGTCATTTCCTATTCTCGTTAGCTCGTCCTCAGTCATACGATGTGGATATAAGCCGAGATCGCGAATGCCCCGTTCGAGCGCAGGCAACTGATCTTCTGTATATGCATGTTCGCCAGTGACTGCCGGGGCATAAAAAGATGCGTTCCGATCCACAATAGGAACCACTGCTTTACCAGCCACGTCCCCACCCATGATTAGTACCTCGACTCCATAAAAACCAGCAGCATTGATGAACTTGCGCCAGAGCATTTCTGAGCCATGGATATCGGAGGCATAAAACGATTTGAAACTCAAGGCACAACTTCTCCATGTATATTCTTCGAAGTGAATGGGGCAAGAGCCAGGTATTATCCGTACGGTCCTGAACCTATCTTTTTTTCCTGTAAACCAGTTTGTATCTCACGTATCGCTTCTTCTGGACTGGCTGCAAAACGCAAGAGATTGAGATCCCTTTCGCTTATGACCAGGTTTTCTCGCATAGATTGAATGATCGGTGGCCAGCAATCACCGAGCAAGACAAGAGGCAAGGCGTGACCCTCGGTCTGACTCGCCGCCCAGACGATTGCCATCTCAGAAAGCGTTCCTACTCCACCTGGAAGGGCAATGACCCCGTCACAGTTCAGGAGATGGTTCAGACGCGTCCCATAGTTCTTCGACCAGCGCAGATCAACGTTCCACTGATTCGGCTCTACATTGGTCCAGTGTTGCATGGTTAACCCGATTACTCTGCCGCCCACTTCATGTGCTCCACGACTGACTGCCGCCATGAGACCACCATATCCACCGGTCACGACAACAAAGCCTTTTCCTGCAAGTAATACACCTAGTTGGTGAGCACTGGTCCACCATTCGTCACTCTCTGTGAGACGTGCAGAGCCCATCACACCGATCTCAAGCCCAGTTTTTGTGGTTGGCAATCTATCGCTTTCTTGTAGAGTGTCGCTCATGCTGGCTCTCCTTCCGTAACCCGGTGGATCGTTTCGTAGTGTTCCTCTGCCACTTCCGGACTGGGAAACTCAAAACGTTCCTGGCCACTCGCGCGGGTCAAGTGGAAGGCAAACTGGCTGAGCGGCAAGGCAGCCAGTAAGGGAGTGAATTCCTCCGGTAAACCTGTAGCCAGTGGAATATATACACCGCGTGTTTCCTGTGGTTTCATGTCACTGATGAATACAGGGTTTGCCCCAACGAAGTTCAGTTCAGAGAGAATCTCGCTTGCACGATCGAAAGAGGCACCCTGGGGAGCGATGAGAAAGACTGGTGTCCCCGTACCGCTCACAAAATACTCCTCGTGTGCCCATTCTTCAATATTGGTGGCTACACCCAGTTTCTGCGGCCCTTCGAACAGTTTGGCAGCTCCAAATTGGGCTGATGCCAGATTTGGCCCGGCGCCGAGAAACGTTACCCAATCATGCCCAGTGATTTGCTCTGCCACCTTTTGTGCCGGTACGTTCCCGGCTTCAAGCGTTTGTTCGGCAAGCTCAGGTACAATCCTTAGCAGCCTCTGTGCCTGAGCAGTATCGACTCCACGAGTTTGGCCCCAGATGACTGCAAGATCAAGGAGGGCAGCAAGAATAGCAAGATACGTACTTGTTCCAGGTGAATATCCTAACGTCGGGACAGACAGTGTGATGAGATCGGTCGCTTCCTTCGCCAGTGGCGAGTCCAGATTTCCTGTCAAGGCAAGTACCCTGTGACCAAATCTCCGCGCTTGTTTAGCTGCTTCGATAGTTCTGCCGACCCTGCCGGAAAAGGAGATGCATACCACTGCGCTATGCTGTGGCAGATAACGCACGCGATATCGGGCCATTTCAAGCGCATGGATCCCTTCTGCACGCACACCAGCATGTTTCTGGAAGGCGAGAGCTGTGGCAGAGCCTGCAAGGGCCGAATCTCCACACCCTACGAGGTAAAAATGTTCGATATTCGCATCATGCAGTCCCCTGGCAAGAATACTGAGCGGCTGAGCCAGAATCTCATGCTGTTCCTTCAACAATCGAGGAATCATAGCGATTTCCTCGCGCATCACTTCTGCCGCGCTACTGATTCCACGATCCGCTCCTAGAACCTCTACCTGCGCGAGTGGTCTGGGTAGAGACAAGTCATGTGCAATCGGCGGATCGCTGAGGATGTGGGCTTGCGCCTTTGCAGGTTCAACATGTGCCAGGTATATGGAACTGAAGCCGGCTACTGCGTATGAGGCAGAAATAGTGCCGCGTTGGGCTGCCTCTACCGGACTATATCCCAGCGATAATCCAGCAGCAAAGCCACCGCAAAATGCATCGCCAGCGCCAGTTTCATCCACGACC
>WNFX01005694.1_pt1 | contig 11980 bp, 12 predicted proteins | sample 5400111 | NCBI WGS metagenome assembly WNFX01 (sample SAMN13153363, study PRJNA577476) | soil metagenome | isolation source: 40 cm soil or saprolite under grassland replicate 1 | place: USA:California | collected 2016-06-15
ATTTCCTGGTTAGAACCTGAAGCTCGTCGCGCCATATGGCTCAGCCGCCCCAAGGGCAAACACGGTCCGGGGTATGACCTGGTAGATCAGGTATGGTGGCGGCCCTGCGCTCGGCGCACTGTATTCGGCTGTCAGTGAAGTGCCATCGTCGCTCACTTGCGCGGGCCATCCCCCGTCCTGGTAGATTTTTGCGATGCGTGCCACCAGCGCCGGGTCGGTCACCCTGCTCGCCCTGCCTTCCACGACGAGATCGAAATCGTGCGTGGCGACAGTGATGACACATTCAGGGTTGAGTGCCAAGTTCTTCGCCTTGCGAGTATTTGCTCCCGAAGTGAAGTAGAAGGCGCCATCGACCCACTCGGCTCCCAGCGGCATGACGTGTGGCCTCCCATCTGGACGCACCGTCGTCAACCAGCACGTATGCCGGTTGGGTCCGCCCTTTTCCGGCGCCTTCGTAAACCCCTGATCCAGGCGATCACGTATCTTCGACCAGGGGATAAGCGGCGCACCGTAGCCATCAAGATTTTGCTCAGACTTTGGCTCGCTCTTCAGAGGTGCCATTCTTGTTCTCCTTTTCTTTGATTGTACTGCGTTGGTCCTTGCTCCTTCTATAGAAACGTTTCCTCCCCAAAATTGTATCAGCTTCCACCTGGAAAAACTTCTCCGATCTTGCTTCCTTGAAGACTAGAGCGCCGAGAAGAAGGAGAGAGAATAGCCCCTCAAATGAAATTTCCAATAGTAGGAAAAAAAGGAAAAAGCGACCACATAGGAAAAGGAATAGATGTCGCTCAATTGTCAATCGAAGGCACGCGGGCGGGAGGAAGCGGTACACGGATTCTCTTGTGGCAAGGGTCTCTCACCTACAGGTTGTCGGAGGGGAACGGCCCGCAGAATTCTCCTCTTTTCTCCCGCCCGCGTGCCTTCGATTTCCACCTTGCTTAGACAAGCCGCTCATTTTCTGCTAGATTCTCATCGATACCAACTGAGTAGGTATGTGGCAAGGAGGGCCCTTCTCGATGAGCCAGACAGACGCTTCTTCTCCCTTTTTACCACTCGCCTCTCGGGATAGCTATTGTCTCCGTTCAAGAGGAGGACGATCTTGTGCTTGTTCACATTACTTGCCGGAGATCGAGTGCTTATTGTCCTTCGTGCCAATCTTCATCTGAACGAGTGCATGGGACCTATCAGAGAAGCGAGGCTTCCCTGCCCTGCGCTGGTCGGCGTGTGCTGTTAAAGCTGCTGGTGCGCAAATTTGTCTGTGGCAATCCTCTCTGCACGCACAAAATTTTCACCGAACGACTCGATTCCCTGGTGCATCCTATGCACGCATGACCAGTCGGCTCTCAGGGACGCTCCAGACGCTGGGTTTTGCCACCTGTGGAGAACTGGGGGAACGCCTGGCGCCCAAGCTAGGGCGGCCTCGTTTCTGGCCCGACGCTCCTACGGCGGATGCGCACGCGCGTTTCCACCCCACCCTCCGATGTTCCCATTGTGGGAAGAGATGATTGGGCATGGAAGAAAGGTATGACCTACGGCACGCTTGTCGTAGATCTCCGCAGTCGCCGCCCGATTGAATTGCTGCCTGATCGCAGCGCTGAAACAGCAGAAGTCTGGCTACGAGCCCACCCAGAAATTCTCCTCGTGAGCCGTGATCGAGGGGGAGATTATGCGGCTGCGGCCAAGCGTGGGGCTCCACAAGCTGAGCAGGTGTCCGACAAATTCCACTTGTTGAAAAATCTCCGTGAGAGGATCAAGGAGCTTCTGGATCGGAGGCACTCTTGTTTGCCCATCATTGTTGAAACCAGAGGGGATGCGGTCCCTTCTCGCGCACAAGGGATGAAAGCATTGCCTGCCGAAGAACTTCCCTCACCATCTGTCGAAGGGGCAGATGAAAAACACTCTCGAACGATCCCGCCCACTCCCTATTGGCGACCTCCGCCGGACAATTCTCGCCAACTCCAGAGGCAGGGAAGACGAGAGAGGCGCTCTGGTTTGTATGAGGAGGTACGAAGGCTTCATCGAGCCTCGGGTTGGTATTCGCGCCATTGCTCGACAGTTGAAAGTCTGTCGAAAGGCGCGTTCGTCGTTTTCTCAAGGCTGAAGAATATCCTGAGATGGCACCGCACCGAAGAGGACCAAGGGGGAGTATGCTGGATGAGCACAAACCTTACATTTGGGAGCGTTGGGAGCAGGGATGTCGAAACAGCGTTCAGCTCTATGATGAGATCAAAGCTCGTGGCTCTACTGGATCAACATCTCTGCTCAGAAATTTTCGCGGCTTTTGTTCGCAAACAGCACAAAGCAGCCCGATCAGCGGAAGTTCTCTCCCAGACTTCTTCCCCTCCCATCGAGACTTCTGATGAGTCTCCTCCCAAACCCCAGGTGAAACGTCGTCTGTCTCCCACGCGAGCGCGCCTTTCTCCTTGTCAGTCGATCAGAAAAACTGGATGACGAGCCTCGCAAGTATGTCGAGCAGATTCGCCAAAGCCATCCCAATCTGGAAATCGCTTACCAGTCAGGGCAACAATTTGTCATGATGCTGGCCGAGCATCGAGCAGAGGATTTGGACGCATGGCTCGTCCAGGCTGAACAGAGCGGCCTTGCTGAACTGCGCAAAATGGCAAAGGGGATTCGCCTCGATTCTGCCGCCGTCCGCGCAGCTTTTCCTTCTGAATGGAGCAACGGGCAGGTCGAGGCGCAGGTCAACTGCTTGAAACTTCAGAAGCGGATCGTCTCTGGCCGTGCGAATTTTGATTTCCTCCGGCTTCGTGTCCTCTGCCGCATCTAACAGCGCTGCGAAATCCATCCTCGCACCACATCTTCAAGGAAAGATCAGAAGGCTTGCTTTTGGTCCCAAGCAAGGGGCCTCACCTTTTCTGAGGATGAGCCGAGTGATGGTTAGCAAAGTGGGCAGGGTGCATCATAGCGTCAACATCAGGGTTTCAGCTAAATGCAGAGGAGAGCGCATGTAGATTGCAAGAGCAGCTTATGATAGACTACTGAAAAAAAGAGGGAAGATCAACGGGTATTGTCAACTTATTCGTTAAAATGAACTATATTGATGAGTTATAAAGAGAAAAGGCGTTGAAGGCCAAGAAGAGGTGGGAGGGCTTTGTGGCTATGCGACCAGTTTTACTCCAGTCACCTCATTCCAGGTTTGGAATCGGCCCTGTAAAGTAGCACGATATTCCCGAGCACTCAAACGGTGTCGTCGTGGTTGGAAATGAGTGGAAATGGGCGCGATCAGCCGAAAGAAAGCGTTGCGCATGCCCTGCCGATTTAAACCGCCGCATTTTCCGTTCACGCAGTCGCGTCGGTTGGTGGGAATTCTCGGCTCGATTGTTCAGTCGTTTGTGCTGGCGATGCTCCACTCCAGGCAGGATTTCCCGTTTCGCCGCACCATAACTGGCGAGTTTGTCGGTAATGATCACGCGCGGGACGTAGGTGAGCCCTTTGAGCAGCTTACGGAAAAATCTTTTGGCTGCATGCTTGTTACGTCGGCTCTGTACCAGGATATCCAGCACGTTGCCGTCTTGATCCACCGCCCGCCACAAGTAGTGCTTTTGGCCACGAATCGTGAGTACGACCTCGTCCAGATGCCATTTGTCCCCACAGCGAGGACGGCGGTGGCGCAGTTCATTGGCGTAGGTTTGTCCAAACTTCAAGCACCACTGATGGACGGTTTCATACGTGAGGATGATACCGCGCTGGGCCATCAACTCTTCGACATCTCGATAACTGAGGGAGAAACGGAAATACAGCCACACACAGTGGCTGATAATTTCAGGCGGGAAACGGAAGCCTTTGTGATCGGGAGCAGAGTGGTGTGTTTTCATGAAACTATTCTATCACATTGTTCAGCTATATCATCAAGTTGACAATATCTTTATTGATCAGCTTGGAAAGTGCGACTGTAGTGTTTCCTGTTGTTCTGGTTTCCTTCCCTCACCTTTTCAGGGTCGTTTCCTGTTGTCAACCTCTTCTTTTCGCAACCGTTCCAGGCATGATTTGCTACGATAGAGCATGAGAGTTCAGGAATAGGACCTCTCTAGAACAAGGAGATACAACCCATGGCTCAAGACCGGGACATTTCTCCGGCCAGGCGAAAACGGCTTCTGAAAACGTATGGCTCTTGCCCAGTAGGATATACCAACGAGGATCTGGAGCGCTTTTTGGACTTGCTGTATGGCTTATACAGCCACGTTTATACCCTTGCGGAATTGAGGCAGGTGGTAGTGAGCGATCCTTTTGATCGTTCCCAGGCGCCACGCCAACTGACACTCACGGAACTGACTGATTGGTTAGAGGCATTGCTTCTCTAAACATTGGCTTCTCAATCAAACGCATCAAAAACCCTCTCACGAGGTCGTGAAAGGGTTTTTGATGCCAGCTATTGGAAGGCAGCAAGAGGCTCACCGCTTCATACCATGGTTCTCCTGATCGTGGTTGTCCGCGTTTCGACGGGACGGCTCCGTTTCCTTTCGTTTGCGCATCTCAAGGTGCAGAGCCTTCCAGTCCGTTTGCAGGGTTCCTTCTCTTCGATGGCTCTTTGGTCGCATACCCTCGTCGTCTCGTCTCTCTTGGGCCAGGCATACGAGATGGGATGTGATCGCCAGGACTATACTTTCGTTTTTGCTCCTGAAGGACCGTATCATTCATATGCATGTAATTTTGTATTGTTGTCAAATCTTCATGTCCTAAAAGCTCTTGTAAGCTAAAAGGATCATTGCTCTTGATCAGGTAGTTGATGGCAAAGGTATGTCGGAAGATGTGCGGGCTGATGCGCTTGCCCGTGATCCCTGCACGCTCTTTGAGACGCTTGAAGAGCATCTCCATTCCATTTTTGGTGAATGGTTGACGCGTCTCGGAGAGAAAGACATGATCTTCTCCAGCACTTCCCCAATCAGCGAGCTCCTCCGCGTTGGGTCGGTGCTTATCGAGATAGTAGGACAGATTACGGAGACAGTTCTGCCCCAGGGCAATACGCCGTTCCTTTGATCCCTTCCCCATCACCGTCACCACCCCCTTCTTGCGATCCAGATCCTCGACTCGCAAATGGATCAGTTCGGAGACGCGAATCCCCGTATCGTAGAGGAGCCAGAGAATGGCCCGGTTGCGGACCGCCGCTCGCTCGGCGAAAGGACTCGTCTCATTGGGAGGAGCACAGGCCAGCAAGAGCTTTTCAAACTCTTCGGTCGTGATGGTTTGGATGAGCGGCCTGCCGACTTTGGGAAACACGACGCGGTCAAAGGGATTGACTTCGAGGGTACCACGACGTATCAACCAGTGGAAGAACGCGCGTGCCGAGCGAGCGTACGTCTGAATCGTGCGTTCACTGCGCACTTTCCCACGAGCTCCAGGTGTCATGCGCATATGAGCAAACCAGGCGCTAATGTCGTCTGCCTCGATGTCATCGATCTGGGTAATGTCCAACTCCTCTGCCAGGAACAGCCGTATCAATCCGAGGGCAGTTCGGTGCCACTCCAGGGTTTTCTCACTATGATTGCCACCAATATGATCCTGAATGTAGGCTTCGATGAGCGTTTCGATGGCACGCCGCCTAGCTTGCAGGTCTTGCCGTGCCACTTTCTTCTCCTGTGTTTTACGAACAGCCTCTTCTTGTACATGACGGGCCTCAGCCTGGGCATCAAGCCTGGCTCGTTGTGCTTTTGCACGCTCTTCTGTGACGGGCGAGCCTCTCTTTCCCCCTCGTCGGCCTAATCCCTTTGGTTTTCCAACGTTTGCTGCATACAGGTTGTGGTTTGTCTCCTTCATGATTTCCTTGACTCCTTTCGTCTGCATCATCGATGCCCTATTGTAGGGGATGATGCAGTAGTAACACAGAAACACACTCAAGCAGTGATCCAGCTCTACTCAACATTCAGTGTACCCATGCGCTCAGAGGTTTTCCCTGAACAAGGTGAGAAGCCGGGCGGACGGCTCCCGGTTTTTCATAGGGAAGGAAACCGGGAGGCAGGTTGTTGCCCCTTCATGAAGGCAGGTATTTGCGTTCTAGGAAAGGCAGGTTGTCAGGTGCCACAGTGCTTGTGAACACCTTTGTCAGGCTCGCTCATATGGGATGTTTCATCTATAAAACCGCCCATAGAGCCAGCCCGCAGTAAGCGAGCAGTGACTTTATACGTACTTGCCTTCCAAGCAGGCTGTCGCGGGTTCGAGCCCCGTCTCCCGCTCTCTTCGTTGAACCGTCTCTCTGGGAGTGCTTCATACGCTGTTTGAAGACAAGCAGGCAGTGATGGAGACCAGAGCAGACGGTTTTGTTGTGTGCGCAAACGCGCGCAGCGACCATCTGCCTCCATACCGGTGCGACTATCTGCCTCGTCAGGTGCGCGACCATCTGCCTCGGTGCCCACCACGCCTGCCTGTCTCCTGCTGAGTATCAGAGAAGGAGAGTGACCAATGGTATCCGAGCAATCCAAACACCCATCGAAACAGGTGACCGAGGCCCGCGCGGCTGCGCAGCGGGCCAAACTGAACGCACAAGCAGCAGAGCGCAGCCGCACCGCCGAGCACAACTCGAAGACGAAGCGCGCGAACGGGCAGCAGGGGCAGCGCGATCTGCTGACCAGGCGGCGCGCCCAGACGACCGTGACGCGAGCCATCGACGACTACCTGGCCGATCACGAGGGCAGCAATCACAGCCCGAAAACCCTACAATGGCACCAGACCGCGCTCGGGCTCTTGCGCACCTTTCTGGAGCAGGAACGGGGCGTCACGCTGGTGGGCGAAGTCGATGCGGCCGATCTCTCCGCCTGGTTTGCGGCCCTGCGCAAGACCCCCGGCAGCCATGGCAAGCCCAGAGCCGAGCGCACGGTCCAGACGTACGCGCGCTCGGCGCGGGCCTTCTTCCATTGGCTGGTGCGCCGCGAGATCCTGGAACGCAGCCCCTTTGACAAGCTATCCCTGCCCAAAGTGGGCAAGCCGCTGATTCGCATTATTGAACCGGAAGAATTTGAACGGCTCTTGTTGGCCTGCACGCCTCCGGGAGAAATGGGACCGCTGGCCGATCGTGCCGCAGCCCGCAATCGTGCCATTTTCTGGCTGCTCTATGACACCGGCGTTCGCCTGGCCGAGTTATGTAATCTGCGCCTGGAGGACTTTGACCGCAAGCATGGCACCATTATCGTCAAGGGAAAAGGGGACAAAGAACGGCGTATCGCCCTGGGCAATAACTGCCTGCGCAACCTGCTCTATTATCTGGATCGCCATCGCCCAGACGAAGAGGAGTTAGCGCAGTGGGGAAGTAGCGGAGAAGATCACCTCTTCCTCTCCGAAACGCGCCTGCCCCTGACGAAAAATGGCGTGAGTTTGCTTGTGAAGCGGGTGCGGCTGCGCGCCGGGATCACCGACAAGCGCATCAGTCCACACATCTTCCGGCATACCTTCGCGGTGCGCTACCTTATCCTGGGCAATGATCCCTTTTCTCTGCAAGAGCTGTTGGGGCATGAGGACCTAGCCACGGTGTTGAATTATATGCACATGAACGATGAGACCAGACAAGCCCAGAAGCGCAAGTACAGCCCGGGGGATCACTTGCCAACGCGCATGCCGGGGCCGCGAGAGGATCGACGGCGAGGCTTCCGCAAGAAACCTTCCCGCAAACCGGAGGGGAAGTGACCATATGCGTGCTTTCCACTCCTTGTGGTTCACCACCAGAGCATGTCGCTCCGGTGGTTGGCTTGCCCCCTCCCGCGTGACGGTGAGTTCTGCGAGGGAGGGGATGGGCCTACTGTCTGCGGCTTGGATCGGAGGGGGCAGATGAGTCAGTGGGTCGGGCAACAGATCGGAACCTATCGGTTGCTGCGTGTGCTGGGAGAAGGTGGATTTGCCACGGTCTATCTAGGCGAGCATTGTCACCTCGGAACCCTGGCGGCGCTTAAACTGCTCCACCTCTCCTTTTCGTCTGAGGAGTTCGAGGCCTTCCGCCGGGAAGCGCAGCTCATCGCCCGCCTGGAGCATCCGCACATCGTGCGGGTGCTGGACTATGACGTGCAGGCGGGCACGCCTTTTCTGGTGATGAGCTTTGCGCCTGGAGGAACGCTGCGTAGCGTGCGTCCCAAAGGGACGGTGCTCCCACTCTCCAACGTGGTCGACTACGCGGCACAGGTGTCTGAGGCGCTCCAGTATGCCCACGACCGAGGCATCATCCATCGTGACGTCAAACCGGAAAACCTGCTTCTGGACCCCCACGAGCAGGTCCTGCTCGGCGACTTTGGCATCGCGGTGCTCACCCAGCGCTCTCGCAGTATCAGCGCCCAGGCAGTGGTGGGGACGGCGGCCTACATGGCTCCGGAGCAATTTCGGGGCAAACCCTGTGCCGCCAGTGATCAATACGCACTGGCTGTGGTCGTCTACGAGTGGTTGGCGGGCGAGCGTCCCTTTACGGGCTCGTTTGTGGAACTGGCCAGCCAGCATCTGCTGACCCCACCACCGGCGCTGCGGGAGAAGAATCCAGGGCTCTCGCCGACCGTGGAGCGCGTGGTGCTGACAGCGCTGGCGAAGGATCCCGCTCGGCGGTTTGGCAGCGTCAGGGAGTTCGCGACCGCTCTCGAGGAGGCTGCTCACACGCTCTCCCCTACCATCCCGGCACACGCTCAACCTCCAGCTGACCATGGGTCGAGCATGGTTCTTGCGCCAACCATCCTGCCAACTGGACCTGAGCCGACATCACTGAGCGTAGGCCTCGCTCGTCCCTCGCAGCAGCAACAAGTGGCTGGTCCCGGTGCGCGTGAACCTGCCCAGAGGCGGCGTGCCAGGAGGACGAGGAGAGTGCGGGCCATCTGCTTTGTGCTCTTCGTCGCCAGTGTCCTCCTCTGGTTGATCACCGCTGCTGATCCGACGCTCCATGGGTGGTTTGCCGGAGCCATCCTGCTCACCCTTGTCTTCTGGATCGCCGCCGATGCCGATCATCGCCGGGCAACCGAGGGGCTGAGTGCAAAACAGGCTTCTCCACGCGGAAGAAAGGAGCTTTCATGATCATTTGCCAGAGGTATTGGTTCGCCGGCGAACCAGGGAACAGGCATCTCTCTGCACAGGTGTAGATGGTGACTCTCTCCTCATCCTGAGGGAACGACCTGCTAGCGAACGCCAAAGAGGGCATAGCCTCACTGAGAGAGCGAGGGGTCGGCCTTCGCCGCCAGGGCCTTGAGCAGTCCAAGCGCCTTCTGGGCTTGAGGGAGGGCACGGCGCTTCCTGGTCCGTCCCCTGGGCACCTGTTGCTGCTGACAGGCCTCGCTCAGGCTCTTCCAGCGAAAGGTCCCATCATGCCGCACCTCACCCCAGTAGAGCGTGTACTGCTCCAGCAAGCAGTGCCAGCTCAAGAAGGGCAAGCGCAGGTGGTACTGCCCGGCGGTAAATGCGAGGACGCGCTGATGAAAGAGGACGTCGTAGACGATGATGGTGTGCCTCCGTTTGAAGATGCGCGACAGTTCAGGCCAGATGTCAGGAAGAGCGGGGGCCGCCTGCACATCTTGATCGGTCAAACCGTGGATGGTCGTTGCTTCCGGGTCGATGATGTCCCGGGGGCGCAGCAGGGTATGCAGAAGGACCTCGCCATCGGGACGGAGCACCGCCAGCTCGATGACCTCGGCCCACGAGTGGAGGCCCGTCGTCGCTGTGGCGAGGAGCGCCCAATTATCGGCCTGCATCAGGTCGTGTGCCCACCGGCACACCGCTTTGCGCTGTCTGAGCCATTCCTGCTCGAAGCGGCAGGCATCGCAGCAGAGCGAGGTGAAATGCTTCCACTCTTCCTCGCTCTCCGGCCGCCAGCCGCACCACCGACACCAGTCTGGCTCGCTTCCCCACCAGGCCTTGAGGCGCGCTACCACGTTGAAGCGGGGCAGTTTGGACTGCGCGAGCGGAGTGGCCTTGCGCACATCGAACAGCCAGAGCCAGTGTGGCTCTTTCAGCCGGAAGTAACATGCATCGGGCGGACCAGCGACCTGGAGATGGCGTCGGTGAAGTTCCGGCTCGGACACCAGGTACGACGGGAGATCGTCGACGCGATAGCAAGGCACCCCAGGACAGGCCGATCGTGGGGGTCTCCTCCACGTCCAGTGGCACACGGTACAACGATAGCGCCTTGCTTCCCATTCGAGCTGGTGTTTTCTTTTGTGTGGTTTGCTTGCCATGAGCGGCACTCCCATTTCATTTGCTGCCGATGAGTGTTCGCTACTAGAACTGAGCATCTCACCCTGTCGATTTGCCTGAACACGCCCGGTGATGATGAGAACGCTTGCGACGGCTCAGAGAACAACGCAAGGAAACACCTACAGCAGGCTACCCCTGCGTTGTCCCTCTCCACGAGATCTTGGAGGCCGGGACGAAGGCAGGAAGATGCTTCTCCTTCACAAACTCAGGATACCAGGGCCTCCAACCAGTCGACCAGATCGACCAAGCGCATCCGCTGGGGAGTATCGGAACGGTCAAAAGGATTGCAGACCATCATCCGGCGGAGGTCCGCCCCCTCCTCGAAGAGGCCGTACAAGAGGTCCAGAAAGCGTTCCAGGTGGTCGTAGGTATAGCCCGCAGGGCACGAACCATAGGCCTTGAGCAAGCGTTTGCATTTGGCTGGCGTTAAACTCATGCTCTCGCTCCCTCCTGCTTATGAACAAGGCAGCCCTCCACCCTGTGTCTGGCTGGACACACCATTCCCGTCTCTCTGGGAGTCAAACACACTCCGGATTCACTTCAGGATGGAGGGCTGCTCTCTGCTCCAAGAGAAAAAAGTTCGTCAAGTTCGCTGTCAGTGATCACCTACCTTGGTGCGAGCACTGGCCTCTAGAGGAGCGTGGAGTGCTCATACACCCGTTCCTGGGACAATGCCAGGTGAGACAGCGGGAGAACCCGCACAGGTGGATGATGCTGACGGTGGCTCTCCTCCTTTCATGAACTGATGCACTCTTGCTCACAAGCGGGGGTCTAGCAGCGGTCTGCAGCCGACCTTCAGGTCCCGCTATACGTCCAATGTAGCCCAGTCGCGGAGCCAAAAATGGTCGTCCGGCGACATCTTTTTTCGCGAATGGCAGCACTTTTTTCTTCGCTTCAGGGGGATGAAAAGTGCGGGAAATTGAATCGCGTACGCCTTCAGGAGTGGTGGGAAAGGGATCGAAAAGTAGATGAACAGGTATGTGCTGGGAAATGGATAGGTATCAATTCGTGACAATGCTACTCCTCCGCGCACTGCTTGAATGGGATGGTTGAAGGGCATCGGCTATTTACAATTGATCGAGCGGCGTCTTCCCGCGAAGGGCCTGACCTATACCGCCGTCGCGATCACCCAGCGAGGCCGTGACGCATTGGCTGATGGGGTTGCATTACCGGAATTTCGAGAAACTGAGATTGGGTAATGAGTGAAGTGATTGACGAGATAGCTCTTTTGCTTGATGAGGTAGTCAGGCGATGGTCGCCTGCACGCCGGACGTTTACCGAGGGGAGGCGCGCCTGGTAGACCTGGAAGTGCTCGCCACCATGCGTGGAGGGTTGGGAGAGAATTATCGGTCCCCCCTCCATGCCATCTTAGCAGAGGCTCCCGAGGGGCTCGCCTTTGCAGAGGTGGTCCTTGCCCTGCGCCAATGGCAGCAGCACGAGGTCCATCGCGGGACCCTCCATGCCATTTTGCAGAGCGGCGGCTTTGCCCAGAAAGATCGTCGCTGGTTCGCGGCGCCTGATTCGGAGGCGGGAGTACGACAACTGCGAGCCGCATTCGTCGAGACCCTGCTCCCAAACGAGCAGGAGAAGCCCGCACACCCTCTTTCCTCTGCTGAGAATGTTCGTACACGTGTCAAGGCCATTCAAGCCCGGTTATCGGAGATCGTCACGATGCCAGGGCTTGTTAGTTTACCCGTTTTGCCTTGAAAGCTTACCAAGCAACAATTGTAGCGCTTCTCGTGGTTGTGCACAAAAATGCCTCATTTGCTTGGCAACATTTTTCACTCCCAGACAATCCAGAAGGGCGAGTAAT
>WNFX01023169.1_pt1 | contig 11980 bp, 6 predicted proteins | sample 5400111 | NCBI WGS metagenome assembly WNFX01 (sample SAMN13153363, study PRJNA577476) | soil metagenome | isolation source: 40 cm soil or saprolite under grassland replicate 1 | place: USA:California | collected 2016-06-15
CCCGCGGCTTGATCTCTTGTTTAAAAGCATCCCGCAAAGCGTCAAATTCATCGGCAGATTCGGTGATAAGCAACGGCAACTTCGGAAGAAGTGTCAACTCGTTTCTTCGACGCATTTAACTCACTCCAGTGAACTTACTCGGGGCCCGGGCAGTTGGTTGGCGGGGCGCAAGTGCTGATCCGCTCAACGACTCACTCGCCGAGCCTCCACTGATTTACGCAGTGAACCGCCGCGGACGCAACTGTCGTCATCGGCTGCAGTCGAGGTCCAGACTACGGGTCAACTGAGACCTACCTCTGCCGATCCCAGGTGAAGGGCGCGACCCGGTTGCGCAACCGCTGCCGCATAGGAGGCGGCGGCTGTCGCATCGCCTCGAGGGTCCAAATCGTTGCGCCGCTTGACGCCATAGTCTCGTTTCATAGCTGCCCACGCGGTCAAGCAAGGTCGGGTCAAGATTGGAAAGGCGCAGGAAACATTGGGCGAGGGCGTGGGATGGTCCGAGCGGCGGACGCATAGAGGTCGACAGCGGTTCTTGGTCTCTGGCCGGCCGATCGTCTCGTCCGTTCGAGCCGGGGGCTTTGCTATGGCCATTGGCTCCGGTGGCTGTTTGCAGCGTCCCCGGTTGACTGGCTCCGGGGGACGGGGCTTGCCCGCGCGTGGACAGAAGTTTGGCCTGGATTTCAAAGAGGCCGGTTTCGATCGCGCTAGCACGACGAAGTCGCCACAATAGGCTTGCTAGTCGGTGAGCGAGCGCAAGCTCGAGCGCTGATCGAGGATCAACACTGGCGATGAGGGCACGCTCGAACGCTCGGTAGGACCGAACATGTTCGAGAGCCTTGACGACGGTTTGGTCAGCAAGCCCGTCACGCCAAGCGCGGCGGCGTGATCGGCGGCGTTTGTTTTGCAGATCGTGCCAGGAAGGCTTAAGACATCCTCTGCGACGGGTTCGTTAGGTCTCCACATCGTCATCCTCGAGCATCCAGCCGCTCCGGCCTGCTAGCCTGGAACGTGCGGTGGGCGAGTTTCTTCTTGCGTCGTTGCGGTAGCGCTGATGTCCTCGTTCTTTGGGATTGGGTCAGAGGACGCCGCAGCGCCATGCGGCCGAGGTAATGCCGTTCGTTGGGACCGCCGCTGTCCTATTCCGCGCGTCGCTTTCCAGAGCCTGCGGGCAACCTTGATCGGGTCAATGCCTGCCTCCTGCCACCACGCGCGCTCGTCACGTGAGCGATGCAGCGAACGATGATGCCCGCGACAGAGCGGGACTGCGAACTCATCGCTGACCTTGCGGCCAAGCGCGCGGGGTTGGGTGAATCCGAGGTGGTGGGGGTCCGACGGCTTGCGGCCGCACAGGAGACATGCCTGTTGGGCGACGTAGCGAAGGTGTTCCCGGTTGCGATAGCGCCGCGGCGCCGCGACTGCGAGGATACTCTTGTCGATCCCCGTCACTTGACCAGCGTCAGCGCTTTCGGTGGTGGTAATCACCTGCGGCCCCTCAATCTGAGGGACTGAAGACTCGTCGTTCGAGAGTGCAGCCCCATCGGATGATGGGAGGTCCGATAGCCTCCGTTCAAACGCGTCCTCCACGAGCTTGGCATCGGCGGCGGAAAGGCTGTTCTTGGCGGTGAGTGCGTCTCGGGCCCAAGCCGCGGCGAGATCAGCCGATGTTATGGTCCCAAGCTCGGTCAGCAACTTCTCGCGCAGCGCGGCCGATTGCTCGGGATCGAGGATGACGGCGGGTTCCAACTTGGCGCGGACACGACGGGCATGTCCATCACCAGGCGTTCGCGGCGGCATCCGAGATTGATTATCCGTCGGCCTGAACGAGCGGTCGACCGCTGACGGCGAGAGCGGCCCATCACAGAGATCAGGCGCGTCAAGATCGTCCTCGCCGGCGATGCCAACGAGCGTGAACAGGGCGTAGCGGCGAGCGTAGGTCAGCGCGGCCCCCATGCGCTGGGGATTGGCGGTCTCGGCGATCGGACAGACCGGCCAATCCGAAGCGATCCATTCGCCGGAAGCGTGGGCGAGTATGGTGGTCAAATTGACCATGCCGGCGGTCTGATCGATGGCGGTCGTCTGCAAGGTGGCGATCTCGTGCTGGCCGAGAGTCTTGCGCACGATGTCGAGGCCACTCGAGAGCGGCGCATAGCGGAAGCTGCGCTCGCCGTCTCCTGGCCGGCCGGTGCGGATGGTAGCCGTGAGCGACTTCTCCGGATTGATGAGTTCCGCCTGGGCCTTGGCCAAGGCCGAGGCCAGCGCCGCGACCGTTTCACTGGACCGGGGCATAGGTGGCCTCCGTCTCCAGCACATCAAAGCTCACCGCCCCCGATTTCGAGCGCTTTGCTTTCACGCCGTGGCCGATGGCCTCCTTGGCATCCTCCGGCATCAAGGCTTTGAGCTCGCTTTTTGCCCGTTCGTGGTCGAGAAAGGCACTCCGGGTGTTGCGGAAGAGCGCAGCAAACTCCGCCCAGGAATTCGACGCGGTCATATCGACGATGCGGATAGCCTCGATGCGCGGCCGCGGCGGCTCGGCATTGATCAGGTGGGGCGGTTCGCCCAAATTCACGCAGCGCCAGAACTTCTTTTCCGCCGAGACCAGAACGCTGAGATAAAGCGGATCCATGGGGATCGTGATCTCCACCCATTTGCCGCCTCCGGTGATGATTGAGAGCACCGAGGTCCTTAAATGAGTGACCCACATGTTGTGCTGGAGCTGGGCCATATACTTTTCGGCGGCCGCCTCCTCCGAGAACGACCACGGCAGCATGAATTTGGATTCAAAGACGGCTCCCGTCGCCTCCACGATGCCGTCGAGGGTAGCCACCATCCAGGGGATGGCCGAGTGCCTAACCCGGCGTTGGACGTCGGCGACGCGCCGGCCGGTGTTGCGCTCGTACCAAGCCCGGTTGAGCTCCTCGGTGGCAGCCCCGAGCTGCACGATCAGGTTGCCGGACAAGTCCTCCGGTTCGGCATCGCCCCGTTTCTCGCGCCATAGCTGGATCAGGGCGGTTTCATCGCTCCCCATGATGATCCGGGCGTCCGAGCCGCCGATAAAAGCTCGGCGGTCCGTGCGGAAGCTTTGGATCGAATGGCGCATGACTTGCTCCTTGCTGCGGCCCCTCTGTGAAGGGCATCCTAGTCGCCGTGTTAGAACTAACATTGTGACAATAGCACAACTCCTATGCCTGTGACAAGTGCACAAGTGCGAATGGCCAGAGCGGCCTTGAATTGGACCGTGCGGGATTTGGCGAAAGCAAGTGGGCTTCACCGGAATACAATCAATAATATCGAGGTTGGTCGCTATGCTGGTGATCCCAAGACCTTAGCGGCAATCGAAAAAGTTCTGATACGCGCCGGTGTCGAATTCACGAACGGGGACCAACCCGGGGTGAGATTGCGTCGAGTCCGTCGAAAGGACTGAGAGCCATCCAGCCTCCAAGTGCGATCCTATAAGTGACCTCTCACGTTCGAGTGAACGGTGGGGCCGCCAACGTTCATCGAGCGGGTGTTTCTGGGCTCGCCGCGCGCTGAAGGGCGCTGCCATTGAGTTCATTGATGAGAACGGCGGCGGCCGAGGTGTGCGGCTGAGGAAGAGGGCGCGACCGAGGGAACAGCGATCTGTAGGGCCGTAGCGGCGGTGGAACCGACCGACTTTAGCGCGGACGGCGATGTTCATGAATGCGCCAGACCGTGGACGCTATTTGCTTTCCGCCTCATAAACGCCGTTCCAATCCTCCGGCGGCGGATTATGGCGGAAGGCCTCGATGCGTTCGGCATACATATGATAAAGCGCGCCGACGCCAAACCCTTCACCAGCCTTGCGGCAAGGTTCAATTGTGTCCAGTGCCTTCGTCCAATCCTGCTCGCGATAATAGCGTAGCATTCTGGTCGTGACCTCGCGCAATTCCTGGAAATGTGGGTCCTGACTGAGCTCCGCGCGCCCAAGCACCGTGAAGACCGTTTCGGGCTGTGTTTTCCCTTTTACCTGAATCCGGTCGATCTCCATTGTCGCGAATCTTTCTTTTGCCTTTTGTGCGGTTGCCCCGAGCACCGAATAGTTGAAGCGGAAGTCGGAGCCCATGTTTCCGACCACGCAGGGCCCGGTATTCAACCCGATCCCGACACGCAGCGGCATGTATGTCCCGCCATTCTGGTCCGCTTCACGTTTGAACTCCTGATTGAGCTTGTCTGCGCGAGCCAGCATTTCCAACGCGGCCTCACAGGCATTGATTTCTTGTTGCGGATCATCGAGCGGCGCATTCCAGAAGGCCATGATCGCGTCGCCGATGTATTTGTCGATCGTCCCATTGCGTTCAATGATCGCGTTCGTCAGCGGCGTCAGAAAACGATTCATCAGCCGGGTCAGGCCTTGCGGATCATGCTTGTAATGTTCAGAAATCGTCGTGAACCCACGGACGTCGCTGAACAAGATGGTCATCTTGCGTTCTTCGCCGCCGAGCACGAGTTTCTCGGGCGAACGCGCGAGTTGCTCCACCAGCGCGGGAGACAAATAATAGCCGAAGGCAGCGCGAATCTGCTGCCGCTGCTTCTGCTCCTGGAAATAATTCACGAAGATGAGCGTGAGATACACAAATAAAGTCGACATCAAAGGATAGGTAAAGTCGATTAGCAAACTGTATTGCGAGTAGAGATACCAAGATGCGCCGATCAGTGCCGCGACGAGAATCGCTCCAAGCGCGATCACGGTTGAGGCGCGGAGCATCGGCGCGGCTACGATAATTGCAAGGCCCACCAGCACCGCCACCAGCAACTCGGCCCCGATCGCGTAGTTGGGATAGGTCAACAAAGACTTCGTCAGCGCGCTTTCGACGACCTGAGCATGGACCTCAACCCCGGGCATGGCGGCCGCCACTGGGGTGGTCTTGACATCGAGCAGGCCGACCGCAGACGTGCCGATGAGCACGAGCTTGCCCTCGACGCGGTCGCGGGGCACTCGCCCCTGCAGCACATCCTTGGCCGAAACATAGCGGGCGGGATCGTGCCTATTGAAATGAACCCAGAAGCGACCGTTCTGATCGGTCGGCACTTCCAGGCCTGGAACGGCAACGCTCTGCACGCCGGCCTGGTCGGTGCGCACGAGGATCGCGCCGGAATTCGTCACGACGCGCAGCAGCTCGATCGAGAGCGACGGTACCATCGCGCCCTGTGCCTCCATGATGATAGGCACGCGGCGGACAATCCCGTCGCGCTCCGGCAGGATCGAAAAGACGCCGCGCCCGGCCGCCGCCTGCTCGATCACGGGGACGTTGCGCAGGAGCCCGGCGAACGTCACGAGAAACGGGGCGGGGTCCGGCCCCATAACGGCAAAGCCGGTCTGCAGCGCGGCGTCGGCCTCCGATCGCGGCACCGCCGTTGCCGAGCCCACTTGACCGACCACCACGCGCGAGCGCTGGATTGCTTCCGCCAAGACCTCGTCGTTGCTCGGCAGCTTGCTCAGCGTATTGCGGGTGTCGTCGTCAAGATTGCGGAAGCTCGTCGCGGCGATGCTGGGCGACATTCGGTCGGGCTCGGCGAAAATGATGTCAAACGCGATTGCCGCCACGCCGAGCTGGGTGAGCTGTGTGACCAGGTCGGCGACGACGGTGCGCGGCCACGGCCACTGGCCGATGTCCTTCAGACTCGCTTCGTCGATGTCGACGATGACGACCGGCCGCGCCACCGTCTCACGTGGCCGCAGGCTCTGATAGAAGTCGAAGGTCCGCAGCCGGATTTCTTCTAGCGGCGCCGGGTCCAGGATGCGCAATGGAACGAGCGCAAACAACAGCAAGACGCAGATCGCTCGGGTCAGACCGAACCTTCGCGCCCAGCGAGCCAGCGTCCTCATGTCTGTAGTTCGGTCCTGGTCACTCGTTACTTCTCGCGGAACGCCCGCAGGAACTGATCGTGCAGGGGCTTGATCAGATAGGACAACATCGTTCTATCGCGAGTCTGCATAAACGCTTCGACCGGCATGCCCGGCAAGAGCTTCACCTCGCCTAGGCGCTCGGTCTGCTCCGCTGCCATCGCGATCCGAACGGTGTAATAGCTCTGACCGGTGCGTTGGTCGGTAGAGGTGTCGGCGGAGATTCGCGTAACTACTCCCTCGATCTCCGGCGTGGTCCGTATGTTGAATGCCGAGAAGCGCAGTGTAGCCTTTTGGTTGAGCTGCAGCTGGTCGATGTCCTGTGGATTGACTTTCACTTCGACCGAGAGGTTGTCCGCCTCCGGCACGATGAGCATGATCGGGTCACCGGCCGTGATCACGCCGCCGACCGTGTGAACCGCCAATTGAAAGACGGTTCCGTCCTGTGGGGCGCGAATGTCGGTGCGTTTGAGCTGGTCCTCGGCCGCGACTTTGCGCTCGACGAACTCGCCGATTTTGCCATCAACCTCGCGCAATTCCTTGGCGACATCGCTGGCAATATCTTGATCTATTTGGAGAATTTGCAACGCCGTCTCGGCAATCTTACCTTTGGCTTGCGCCGCGGCCGCAATCAATTGACCGCGTTCACCGTCGAGCCGGGTCGCTTCACGCTCGAGCGCAGTAAGCCGGGTGAGCTGGACCAGATTCTGTTTCCAAAGCTCACGCACGCCCGCCAGCTCCCGCTCGATGAGTGCAATTTCCTTAGCCTTCGAATTCTGCTGCGCGGTGAGACCGGTAATCTCCTCCCCAAGCTGGGCGATCCGCTCTCTCAGCTGCGCCTTCTGGCCGCTGCGAGCCGTTTTGCGCAAGTTGAAAAGCTTGCGTTCGCTATCCATCGCCGCTGCGCGGTCGGGATCACCCGCGTCCGCAACTAGTTGGGCGGGGAAAGTGATTGTATCCAACCCGTCGCGTTCGCTTTCGAGTCTTGCCTTGCGCGCCATCATCTCGCCCAGGCCTTTGGTGACGATCGCCAGGTTCGCGCGCGTCACGGTTTCGTCGAGGCGCACGACGACGTCGCCGGCGTGCACACGATCTCCGTCACGCACACGAAGCTCGCCAACGATGCCGCCGGTTGGGTGCTGAACTTTTTTGACGTTCGTATCGACGACGAGGGATCCGGAGGCGACAACCGCACCTGAGATCACGGCCGTTGCCGCCCAACCGCCCACGCCAACGACTAAGACCAAGACGACCACGATGGCGGCAACGAGGTGCCCACGCATCGAGCGTCGCGTGGCCGATGTGACCGTCATGACGAAGCGCTCCCTCCCATCTCGGATACCACTTTGAGCGGCCGCGGTGCCGGAGCATCGCGTTGCAGGACCTTGCTCAGAATCTCATCCTTGGGGCCGAAAGCCTGCATGCGCCCCTGCTTAAGCACCAGCAGGAGATCGACACCGGCGATCGCGCTCGGCCGGTGCGCGATGACGACGACAATGCCGCCGCGTGCCCGGACCCCGAGGATGGCCCGCGTCAACGCTACATCGCCGGCTGCGTCCAAGTTCGAATTTGGCTCGTCGAGAACGATCAGAAACGGATCACGGTAAAGCGCACGGGCAAGCGCGATACGTTGCGCCTGTCCGGCCGACAGAGTTTCGCCGCGTTCACCGACCTGCGTCTCGTATCCTTCGCCCAACTCGATGATGAGTTCGTGCACCCCGGCAGCCTTGGCCGCAGCGACGATCGCTTGCGGGTCCGCCTTGGGTTCGAAACGCGCGATGTTCTGCGCCACGGTGCCGCCCAGTAGCTCGACGTCCTGCGGTAAATAGCCGATATGCCCGCCAAGCACCTCGGGCGACCACTGGTCGAATGTACATCCATCGAGCCGGACCTTGCCTCGAGCTGGTAGCCACACGCCGACAAGCAAGCGTGCGAGCGATGACTTGCCGGAGCCAGTCGGGCCGATCACACCGAGACCGCTGCCGCGCTCGAGCTTGAACGATATGTCCTGCAACACCAGCTTGGAGCTTCCAGGCGGGGCAGCGCTCGCACTCTCCACCGCGAGTCGCTCGTGAGGCGCGGGAAGGAGCATGGGCGTCTGCTGTGGAGGTAGCAGCGCGAGAAGCTTGTTCAGACGTTGCCAGCTCTGCCGACACGCGGCGAACGCCTTCCAGTGCGCGATCGCAAGATCGACGGGGGCGAGCGCCCGCGCGGCCAAGATCGATCCGGCAATGATGATGCCTGCGGTTGCCTCCTGGTGGATCACCAGAAAAGCGCCCACGCCGAGCATGGCCGACTGCAGCAGGAGGCGCAGCACCTTCGAGACCGCGCCAAGACCCCCCACGACGTCGCTTGCACTCCATTGACCCGCCATGTACTGGCGGTTGGCTTCCGCCCAGCGACGTACCATGCGGCCGACCATTCCCATGGCGACGATCGCTTCGGCATTTCGGTGGCCTGCTTGCGCGAGTTCGCTCCGCGAGGCCGCAAAACTGGCCGCGGCCTTGGTCGGCCGTCGAGTGAGCACCTCCGTGAGGAGGGTCAGCGCCACGAGAATGATGGCGCCGGCAAGAGCGGTGTATCCCAGCCAGGGGTGGAGTAGGTAGCAAACGCCGATGTAGAAAGGCAGCCAGGGAAGGTCGAACAGCGCGATCGGGCCCAACCCGGATAGGAAGGAGCGCACGCTGTCGAGGTCACGCAGCGGCTGTAGACCATCGTTCACCTTTGCGACCTTCATCGGCAGGCGCAAGATCGTGTCGAATACGCGTCCGCTGACCGCTTCGTCGAGCGCGCTGCCCATGCGAACCAAGAGGCGGCTGCGAATCAAGTCCAGTATTCCTTGCACGACATAAAGGCCGCCGGCGAGGATCGCGATGCCGACGAGCGTCGGCACGCTGCGGCTCGGCAGCACACGATCGTAGATTTCGAGCATGAACATCGCGCCGGTGAGCATGAGAACGTTGCTCATGCCGCTGATCAGACCGGTCGCAATGAGTGCGCCGCGACAGGATGCTAACGCGGCCGCGAGTTCCGAATGCTCCGGATAGATCGAGCCTTTGACTTGGCGTGGAGGCATGGATCTGACCACGGGCCTATGAAGCTGCCTTGATTTTAAGGCGCAAAACAAATTCTGCGAAGATAAAGCTCACTCTGCGACAATTATGTCATCGCAGGAGGCTCCTGATGGTGCGGCAGGACCTTGGTCATATCTTGTGGTGCGGTCGCGTGGTTCGGGTCGAGCGTGCTCACCGCATTCGTCTCGTGCGCGGTGTCCAGAAGATGCTGGATGTCGGTGGACACGGTCTGATCGATTTCGGTCATATCCGGTTTGTGGCCCGCGACCGTGTCGTGACCGAAGCTTTTCCCGAAGATGAATTTGTCGGATGCTGGGTCGCTCAGCACCGTGCCAGGGACATTGACAGTGTTTGCGAGGGCTGGCGCAGCCGGTCCATGAGTCCCGCTCGAGTCACTCGACAGCGCCGTCACAGTAGGCGAATCGTGTGGGACGACCGTGCCAGGATGGGCGTCATCAGCGAACTTGAAGGTATCCAGTTGGTCTCCGTCAACTTGAGAATGGGCCGGCTGAGCTCCATCGGTCACAGCAGATGAGCCGTTGTCGTCGTGCTGCATATGAGGCGAGTTATCGGCAGGGTGCTCCAGCGAGTGGTTCTGAGGGATGGAGGCGAAGTTGATTTCCGGATCGGCGCCCCAATGATGGCCGTTATTCGCCGGGGCCGGCTGCGCCGGGGTGTCGTCGCCGGGTGCGTGGGCTCGTGCAGCCGGTCCGTGGGCCCCGCTCGAGTCACTCGGCAGCGCCGTCAGCGTGGGCGGATCGGATGGGCCCGTGCCAGAATGGGCGCTGCTGTCATCAGCGAACTTGACGTTAGCCGATTGGTTTCCGTCAACATGAGGATGGGCCGGATCAGCTCCATGGTCGGGCTGCGCGGGGATATGAATCAAGTTATCGGCAGGGTGCTGCAGCAGCTGGTCCTTGGGGATGGAGGCGAGGTTGATTCCCGGATCAACGGTCGCGTCATGGTCCACGCTTGGCTTGAACGCAGACGCGGAGTGGTCCCCGTTACCGCTCGGCGTCTCGGTGAACGGGCTGCTCACACTGAAGTGGTTATCCGCTGAGGTCGACTGCGCCGAGGTGTCCTCGCCGGTCTCGGACGCCGGCGCATTGTGGGCGACTTTGCCGCCACGGCCGTCGTCCGAAACATGCCGAGCCGTCTTTGTAGTGTGGTCCCCCGGCAAGTTGATCGCGTCAGCATTCGTCCCGTCCGTTATGACGAGCCCATTGACCGCATCCGAACCATCGAGTCGCAGTGTGGCTTCTGCATCGGCCTTGGACATCCCCGTTTCTGAGGCGGCGGCGGCAATTTCCAGCTTACCTTCGACGACCTCAACTCTCTCGTTGTCGGTGACGGCTCCGGCCATCCTATGCGAAATCGGATTGAACTCCGGAGCAGCGCCAGAATTGACCGTAGATGGGTCCGACCCAGAGACGGTACCGCTAATGTCAACCGCGGTATCATCCCCGCTGGTCGTCAAACTCGATATTTCCGCGCCGTCCGCATCCGACACTGCAGCGCTGAGCGCGACCGCGACTGCGGTGCTGAACGCGACCATGATGGCCTCGTCGGCCGCGGCCGCGGCGACGTTTCTCCGAATGCTCGCCGGTTCCGGCGCAGTCAGCGTCGGGGCCTGCACAACCGGGATCACCGTAGCGTCAGTGGTTGTCGTTGACGCGTCAGTGGTCGTGGTCGAAGTGTCCGTGGTCGTGGTCAAAGCATCAGTGGTCGTGGTCAAAGCGTCGGTGGTGGGGGTCGAAACGTCAGTGGTCGTGGTAGCGTCAGCGGTCGTGGTCGACGCGGGTGGATCCGTGATCACCATGCCCGTGCCGTCGCTCGTGAGCGCGAACTTGAAAGTTCCAGTAAAACCCACGAAGGTTATGGAATTAATCCACGCTTGTGCCCCAGCGATCGTCGTTATGCCCTCGAGGACAATTTGATCAGTGTTTTGAAAGCCAGTAATTTGCGCATGAAAATCGGACGGATCCGCTAGTATCAGGATGGGGCTCGGACCACTTCCAATATCGAATTGGACCGTCAGCGTTGATTCAACCGGGCCGGTGAGCTTGAGAGTGGTGTTGTTTGTGATCTCAAGCTTTCCCGTTCCCGTGATGCTGCCGGTAACAGTAATGTCCAACGTATGGCTGGATTGAGCCACGATCGTTGCGCCTGTATCAATCTGAATGACATTTGCATTGATTGTGCCAAAACCTGACAAAGTGACGCCAGATTTAATTTCAATAAAGTCGGCCACCACCTTGTCGCCATTGAGAGTCGTGTCTTGGCTGTATATTATAATGCTGGCGATGTTGATGGTCGCCGTGGCGGTGCCCGTCAGCGGCCCACCACTGCCGGTATTGCCGTTGTCGTTCACCAATAATGTAAGCGTCGTGCTCGGGCTCGGCGGGTTGACAGTGTCGATGTAGGTCAGCGTGCTCGTGCTGGTGGTGCCCAGGAATGCATTGATCTGATCCACCGTCCCAGTAATCGTCAGCATGGACGTGTTGTTGCCGCTGACTAGGACCCCGCTATCCCCAGCCGTCGCGCTCAGCGTGCCCTCGCCAACCGACAACGTCACAGTCATCGATCCAGTGCCCGCGTCCACGTCGCTGATCGACAGCCCCGTACCCTTGAGGTTCAGGCTGCCGACCGCATTGTAGGTCGTCTGCGTGATCGTCGCCGTCGGCGCGTCGTCCACCGCCGTGATGTTGATGATCGAGGACGCGCTGCCCGTCAGCGGCCCACCCGTGCCGGTGAAGCCGTTGTCGTTCACCAATAAGGTAAGCGTCGTGCTCGGGATCGGCGTGTTGGTATTGTCGATGTAGCTCAGCGTGCTCGTGCCGGTGGCGCCCAGGAATGCATTGATCTGGTCCACCGTCCCAGTAATCGTCAGCATGGACGTGTTGTTGCCGCTGACCGCGACGGCTCCGCTGTCCCCTGCCGTCGCGCTCAGCGTGCCCTCGCCAACCGACAACGTCACAGTCATCGATCCAGTGCCCGCGTCCACGTCGCTGATCGACAGCCCCGTGCCCTTCAGCGACAGGCT
>WNFX01006275.1_pt1 | contig 11978 bp, 15 predicted proteins | sample 5400111 | NCBI WGS metagenome assembly WNFX01 (sample SAMN13153363, study PRJNA577476) | soil metagenome | isolation source: 40 cm soil or saprolite under grassland replicate 1 | place: USA:California | collected 2016-06-15
TGCGTCTGGTCCCGCGTTGGCCTTGGCGGCGGTCCAGCCGGCGTCCCGGTCCGCGGCGCCGCGGTCGAGGCTGTCTGTGGCGTGGGGGATGGGAGCAGCCCCGGCGTCGCCGGCCGGGCCGACTGCCTGCCGTGCGGGCTGGCGGGTGCGCTGACCGGTGGCAGCGTGCCCGCGCAGGTGACGCGCCCGCAGTCGGCGTTTGAGCTGGGGGAATGATGGGGCAGGCTAATCATTACTACACCGGCGAGTGCGGCAGTCCCGGCACAAGCCCCGAACACTGCGTACCACCGATGCCGGGCCAGCACCGCACGCCACCGGCCGCGGGCCTGGTGACGGCCCGGATTACCCATGCGCCGCACGTTGCTGGCTGAGCACCGGCATCGCCGAGTCACCGCAGATGACCGTCCACATGCATCCCCCACACGATCTAGGCGGCAGCGCCAATGTAGCAACGGCGACGCAGGCCAAGACGCAAAACGGAACATTTGCCGCGTTCCCCGGGGCGGCGGTGCGGCTGCTGCCAGGCCGGGAAGGGGACGATGCCGAACGGCCGCGCGGGGTGGCACACCAGCGTCAGAGCCACGCCGCCGCGCCGGCGGTATGCTAACCATGCACATAGCACCAAGTTCCACTGAACCGGTCTATTCTTCACTTTGAAACCACGAAGGCTTGACCGTAAGCGATAGCTAGCCAGTCGGCCGACATGCGCATCGAAGGCCCCCCGTTTCCATGCCAACCCACCGCAGGAGTCATCCATGTTTTTCTGGCATGTTCCAGCACCCGATGAGGCATTACTGATCTCCGGCTCGAAACACCAGCCGCAGGACACGCAGTTCCGCATCGTCATTGGGCATGGCAGCTTCGTGTTGCCCATCATGCAGAAGGCCCGCATCTTGTCCCTGGCATTGCGGGAGGCCAAAATCGTCGAAGACTGCGTCACCAGCCAGGACATCCGCCTTAATGTCCGGGCAGTCGTAGCGTTCAAGGTCGGAGATGACCTGGCGTCAATTGCCACGGCGGCGCGCTGCTTCCTATCTGAGCAGAACCGGATGGAAGAGATTGTCGGCCGCCTGTTTGCCGGGCATTTGCTGTCCGTCGTCGGCGGGCTCACCGTTGAACAGATCATCACGGAACGTGACCGGGTAGGGCAAGAGATCAAGGAGGGCAGCCACGCCGAGACGGAGAAGCTGGGCATTGTCGTCGTGGCGCTGGAGATCCAACAGATCGAGGACGCGTCTGGCTACATCAGCAACCTGGCTGCCCCGAACGCCGCTGCCGTGGCGAGCCAGGCGCGCATTGCCCAGGCAAAAGCCGATCTGGAAGCCTCCGAGCGTGAGCGGGAGGCGGCCGAGCTTAAGGCTCAGTACGAGCGTGACTTGGAGATCAAGCGGGCCGGATACCTCGCAGAAACCCAGCAGGCTAAGGCCGAAGCCGCGCAGGCAGGGCCGCTCACTGAAGCGCGGGCATCCCAAGAGGTGATCGACCAGCAGATGGTGCTTGCGCGGCGCCAAGCCGATCTCGCCGCACAGCGCTTGGAAGCCGAAGTCCGGCAGCCGGCCGACGCCGAGGCATACAAAAAACGCGCCCTCGCTGAAGCCGATCGCGACCAGGCAAAGTTCGCTGCCGACGCGGAGTCCTACCGGATAATAACCATTGCGCAGGCGGAAGCCCAGGCGGCGAAGATCAACACAGGCGCGGCCGCATACCCAGACCAAGACCAGGGGAGACGCGGGCGCCTACGTCAACGTCGCACGGGCGAAGTCGCTCAGGGAGAGCTACCGGCAACTCCTCGCGGCTAACGGATCGTCGAGGCGGATGGCAACGCCCCGTGGGCTTGAGCACGCAAGGGTTTCCCGTCCCTTGTCCGGGGGATATTCGTCACTGTTCGAAGTGGGCTTAAACCGGAAGGACTAGGCCCATTCTTTCCCCGCCCGAGACGAACACCCCGCTCGGTGTTCCTTCTGCTGTCGGAGGCCGTTGTGATCCGTAAGCATCGGAGGTCCGGGCCTAGCCTGTTACCTGCGCCCGTGGCGACAGCGACGCGGATGCGGGTTTCAGCCGCAAGTCCTGGACATCCGGCTCCGCCGACGGCCGACCCTCCCGCCACAACGCACGGATGGCCGACGCGGCCGGGCAGAACCGCGGGCGCGGGGACCCAGGCATACCATGAGGTCGCCCTCGGCGACGGCCGGATCCAGGTCGTTTCCACCGACGCGGCCGCCGTCAACAGGGAAAGGGCGGCGGAGCTCGGCGCCCGCACTGAAAAGAAGCCCCAGTTCGCCGTGCAACAGGCAGCCGGGCCAGTTGAGCCTGTCCTGTGGGAAGCGGCGGAATTCCGGGATGCGGAATCTGTCCGAATAGCAAGGTGGATCCTCTCGGATGCTGGCGACGAGGCTTCCTGGGTAAAGCGAGAGGCGTCCGCGCAAGCCGCCGCGATACGTGAAGTCGCTGAACGCAAAACCGCCCAAATAAGGCGGCAGGCGGCCATGCAAGCCGCCGCGATACGTGAAGCCGCTGAACGCGAAACCGCCGAGCTACGGGCCGCCCTTATCAAGATATCGGCTGAGTTCGGCGGGGTGGCCGTCGATGTCACGGAGAACCTCACCAGCCCAGCCAAGCCGGCCACGAAACCAGGGATCCGGCCAGGGGCGAATAGAAAGGGTCGGCAGGTTAGCGCCATGCACAAAATGGTTGCTGCTTTCGTGATCCTTTCCCTAGTCGGTACTATAGGCGGCACCGTGGAGATAGCGATGCACGGATTCAGTTTCTTTCTGTTCCGGAATGCCGGGGCAGGCGCGGGCAATTCTCGTAATCTCAACGAGAATCAGGGCCCGGGCCAGCCGGACGCGCCGGGAGTGCATCACAAGGCGAATTCAGGTAGGTAGGCCAAACAAGCCAAGTAGGCTGGCCGACGCGTAAATAACTCGAATTGGGGAGCGATGCAACCGCCCACAACAAGAGAGGGCCACAGGTGGCCAGAACTGTAGATACCTGGATGGGCGAGAGCCTGGTATTCTCGGCCGCGTCTATTAAAAAGCAGTCCATCGCATTGTTTCTCCTACGCCTCCCCGCGTTCATCCCGCTCATCTTTATATCGCGCGGCTGGTTATCACTGAACACTAAGGACGTCCTGACCAATACGGAAGCAGACGTGCTGGGGACCGGCGGGGAGATTTGCTTCTTCGTAGCTGTGTCGATCACTCCGATTATTACCGTAACCGGAGCCCGGTGGATAGCCCCTCTCCGGCGATGGTACGGCATCATGTTCGCGATCATAGGCATCGCGGACACAATGACCGCAGCTATTACCGGAGAGTTTGCCGGAGGTGTATTCGGCCGGATCGCCGGACATACCTTCCTCCTGGCTGGCTTTCTGGTAATTCTCCTGACCGTCCCACTTCTGGCTACCGCCAACACCCCGGCGCAGCGGAAACTGGGGAAGTACTGGAAACGGCTGCAAAAAATGACATACGTGATCTGGGGTCTGATCGTTATTCACCTGTTGCTGCTGGACGGATTTACGCCCTTCGGTGCATCAGATGGTGATGGTGACCCGATCTTCCACCAGCGCTTCTACCAGGCCGTCGCGATCAGCATCCCGTTAATCATTCTCAGGCTGCCGCCGGTACGGCGCTGGATCACCAAGCAGCGGGCGGCTGGCCGGCATATGTGGGTGTGGCTTACCATCGTGCCGCTTGCCGCGCTCTATATCGTCGGGTTCACCTTTATCATTAATGAGGAGATCTTCACGGGAACCATGGCCATTACGCTGCATCCTCCTGCAAACTGACGGGATGACGGGCACCGCGGACGACCTCATCGGCGAAATCACCGGACAGGCGATGCAGTGGGTCGTGCTCCGGGGGAGTGTCCCGTAGCTCCGAATTCTGGCGTCGGCTCGTGCGCGGCGGCGCGACTGTTGCCGGTCTAGCTGCGCCTTGAGCCGTACCGGCTTGCGTCTGTGACCTGCGGTGCAACGTAGCCGTCAGGGCGAGTGCAACGCCGGCGTCCGGGTTGGCGGCGCACGCTTGTGCTGCGGTTCCTGGCCGGGGAGCCGCCGGAGCCAAGCTGCCGGAGGGCATGTCATGCGGATGTGCGGTGCGCCGGGCGGTCGGCCTGGTGCCTTAGCGGGCGGCGATCCGTTCGCCCCTTGACCGACTGCCAGCCAGCTTAAAGGAACGATCATGATCGGGAAAGGACGGGCAATGACAATGCTAGATATGGCGGCCCGAGCTTTCACGCCGCTGCGGAAGCGCAGCGATAACCGGCGCCAGCCGTGCTCTGCGGGTGAGCGTATTCTCCAGGAAAGATACGGCACTACGCAGCGAGCCCAGAAATTCTACAGCAACCAGGTCACTGGTCAGCTCACCCCGGTCATGCAGCAATTCATCCAGCGCATGGAAATGGCGTTTATCGCCACGAGCGACGGCTCGGGACAGTGCGACTGCAGCTTCCGCGCTGGTCCTGCTGGCTTCATCAGGGTCCTGAACGACCACAGTATCGCCTACCCCGAGTACCGGGGGAACGGCGTGATGGCCAGTCTCGGCAACATGCTGCAGAACCCGCACATCGGCATCTTCCTCGCTGACTTCACCCACGATCTCATCGGCCTGCACGTAAACGGCGACGCTAGCATTGTCACTCCCGCGCGCATGCAGGAATTTGATCTTGACATTCCGGAGCCCGGGCACCCGGGCCGCCAGCCAGTGCAGTGGGTTCTTGTGCATGTCACCGAGGCTTTCATTCATTGTTCCAAGCACATTCCCAAGATGATTCCTCAGTCCCGGGTACGGCATTGGGGAACAGATAACCCGCGTCATAAGGGCAGCGACTATTTCGGCGCTGCGGCCAGCAAGGCTGCCACGGCCCAATCCAATCTGTTACCGGAGAATATCTAGACGGCTGGTCCAGCACACCGCCCTCGAGGCCATCACCGCCCGGGCCTGGGCGGGCACTGTTGCCTGTCTTAATTCTTTAATTAACTTTCACTAGTGATAGAGTGAAACGGTGATCTTGCCGCGCAGCCGCCCGGACCTGGCGTCGTTGAGCAGTCTCGACGACCCGGTGCGCGGCCGCCTGTATGAGTTCGTGTCCGGGCGTCCGGCGCCCGTGGGGCGCGACGAGGCGGCCGCCGCGGTAGAGATCGGCCGCGCTCTGGCCGTCTACCACCTGGACAAGCTCGTCGAGGCTGGGCTGCTGACGGCGTCCTACCAGCGGCCACCCGGCCGCAGCGGACCGGGTGCGGGCCGCCCGGCCAAGGTCTACACGCGGTCCGGCCGCCAGTTCACGCTGAGCTTGCCACCGCGCGAGTACGAGCTCGCGGCGCGGCTGCTCACACAGGCCGTCGAGTCTGACCGCAGCGGCCGGAGCCGTGCCGCGGTGCGCGAAGCCGCCCGGCGGCTTGGTGCCGAACTCGGGACGAACCGCCGGCGCGGGGCGGGCGCGCGGGACGCGGTAGAAGGCGTGCTTCGTGAGCACGGCTTTGAGCCGTGGCACGACGAGGACGGCGTCGTCCGGCTGCGGAATTGCCCGTTCCGGTCTCTGGCCGAGCAGCATCCAGAAACTGTCTGCGGCATGAACCTCGCGCTGATCGAAGGGTTCCTTGTCGGCCTCGATGGGAGCGGGTTGCGCCCTGCGCTTGATCCTCAGCCGGGTCAATGCTGCGTCACCATCGGGGCAGGCAAGCCATGAGAACCGACGTCAGCGCCGGAGAACCCGGGCTGCGGGTTGTCGGCGACCGCGCGGGCGACCGCGTCGGCGGGCGCGCGCACGCCGATCTGGGATCGGAAGGAGGAACATCTAATGACCGATCCGCTCGCTGATCTGAGCAGGTCCGGAGTCGCGATCTGGCTGGATGACCTGAGCCGTGAGCGGCTGGCGTCGGGCAGCTTGGCCGACCTGGCCGCCCGCGACCACGTCGTCGGTGTGACCACGAACCCCACGATTTTCGCCAAGGCGATCAGCGACAGCGGCGCCTATGGCACGCAGATGAGCGACCTGTCCGTCCGCGGCATGGAACGCGCCCGGCACGCGGGGCGCGACCTGACGTCCATCGGGTCGGTCGCCTCGTTCTTTGTGTCCCGGCTCGATGCCGTGGTCGACTCGCGGCTGGACAAGATCGGTACCGCCGAGGCCGCCAACCTGCGCGGCCGGGCGGCGATCGCCAACGCTCGGCTCGCTTACCAGCACTATGAGCGGGTCTGCTCCTCGCCGAGATGGGCTGCGCTGCGCGCGGCGGCCGCAGCGGCCGCTGTGGGCCTCGACTTCGGTCAAAGATCCCGCCTATCCCGACACCCGCTACGTGGTCGATCTCGTCACACGTGGCGTGGTCAACACGATGCCGGAGGCGACCTTGCGCGCGGTTGCTGACCACGGGCAAGTGCCCGCCGATTCGGTTCGCGGCCATTACGACGAGGCACGCCACGTGCTCGATGAGCTGAAGGCGCTCGGCATCGACTACGACGAGGTCACCGCGGACCTCGAGAACGACGGCCTGGCCAAGTTCGACGCTAGCTGGGAGCAGTTGGGCGAAAAGCTTGCCACTGCTCTCCGGCGCCCGCCTCCACAACAGCCGAGGAGCTGAACATGATCCCAAACACAACGCACCTGATCGTGGGGGCCAGCCTCGCCGGGGCCAAGGCCGCGCAGACCCTGCGTGAGGAGGGTTTCGATGGCCCGCTCGTGCTGATCGGCGAGGAGGCAGAGCGGCCGTACGAGCGGCCGCCGCTGTCGAAGGAGTACCTGCTCGGCAAGGCCGAGCGGGAGACGATCTACGTCCACCCGCGGGAGTGGTACGCCGAGCACGATGTCGACCTGCGCCTCGGCGTCCGGGCCGCGGGAATTGACCCTGCCGCGCACGAGGTACGGCTCGCCGACGGCGGCATGGTCGGCTACGCCAAGCTGTTGCTGGCCACCGGCTCGTCGCCGCGCCGGCTGCCGGTGCCGGGCGCCGACCTCGACGGCGTGCTCTACCTGCGCCGGGTCGAGGACAGCGACCGGATCAAGGCAGCCTTTCGGGCTGCGTCCCGGGTGGCGGTCATCGGCGCGGGCTGGATCGGCCTGGAGACCGCAGCCGCCGCCCGCGCCGCTGGCGTCGAGGTAACGGTGCTGGAGATGGCCGAACTGCCGCTGCTGCACGTGCTCGGTCGCGAGGTCGCGCAGGTATTCGCCGACCTTCATCGCGGCAACGATGTCGACCTGCGCTTTGGCGTCCGGATCATCGAGATCACCGGCGCCGCCGGACATGCCGATGGCGTCCGCCTCGCGGACGGCAGCCACGTCAGGGCCGACGCGGTCATCGTTGGGGTCGGCATCACCCCCAACACCGAACTCGCCTCCGAGGCCGGCCTGCAGGTCGACAACGGCGTCCGGGTCGACGAGCAGCTACGGTCGTCCGACCGCGACATCCACGCGGCCGGGGACGTCGCCAGCGCCTTCCACCCGCTCCTGCGCAGTCACATCCGGGTCGAGCACTGGGCCAACGCATTGCATCAGCCGCAGGCGGCAGCCAAGGCGATGCTCGGCCAGCCCGTCGCGTACGACCGGGTGCCGTACTTCTTCAGCGACCAATATGACCTGGGCATGGAGTACTCCGGATATGTCGAGCCCGGCGGCTACGACGAGGTGGTGTTCCGTGGTGATGTCGCGGGACGCGAGTTCATCGCATTCTGGCTCGGGGACGAGCGTGTGCTCGCCGGCATGAACGTCAACATCTGGGACGTCAACGACTCGATCAAGGCACTTGTAAGATCCGGTAAGCCGCTCGACAAGAACGCATTGCGCGACCCGCAGACGCCGCTGGAATCACTACTTGACGGCTGAGCCCACGCCCCTCGGATATGGAACCGAATCTGACCGAGCCGAACGGACCCGGTCGGCCAAAGGTGCAGACCCGATCATGGGCGCGCCGTCGGCAGCGTGCCACCGCGCACAGCCGTTTGGACTAAATTTTTGCCGAACGGCTGTGCGGGCTGACACCGCCGCCGGGCAGCGCAGCGGCACCCTTCGTCCGCGGTAGATGGCAGCCGCCTGGTTGAGCATCGCCCGCCGGTCAGACCCGGCGTAGTACCGCAACCACCTTGCCGAGAATGGTGGCATCGTCGCCCAGAATCGGCGTGTAGACCGGGTTGTGCGGCATCAGCCAGACGTGGCCCTCCGACCGCTTGAGCGTCTTGACCGTGCCCTCAACCTCGATCCCGTCGATCGTCGCGGCCACGATGTCGCCGTTCTCGGCGTCCGACTGCTGGCGCACGACCACCAAGTCGCCGTCGGCGATCGCAGCGTCGATCATTGAGTCACCGGCCACCTTGAGCATGAACAGCGTCCCCTCGCCGACGAGTTGCCTGGGCAGCGGGAAGGTGTCCTCGATCAACTGTTCGGCGCGGATCGGGTCGCCCGCTGCGATCCGCCCAACCAGCGGCACATAGGCCGCTTCCTGCGAGTCGAGGGTCATCGGCGAATCTTCGGCTTCGTCGGCCTCTCGGATGGCCGGATACCCCGGCGGCCGCACCACGGCCGTGCGCGGCCGGCCCGCGCCGCGGCTCACGTATCCCTTCTTCTGCAGGGCCGACAGCTGGTGGGAGACGCTGGACGTGCTCGCCAGCCCGGCCGCCTTGGCGATCTCGCGCAAGGTGGGTGAGTAGCCGTGGCGCTGTGCGGAGGCCTCGATGGCTTGGAGGATGTTGCTCTGCCGCGGGGTGAGGCCGGAGCCCGGCCCGAGCCGGTCGGGCGGCTCTGCGCTTGTCATCATCCGCCTCCGCCTCGGTGGTTGTTGGCAGGGCCGACGCTAGCAGTGGCACCCAGGAATATCAAACATGTGTTCGAGGGGAGTTCCACGCTGGGCGAGCTGGCGGACCTACGCGGGCGCGAGTGATCCGCTCGATAGAAAGTAGCTATACTTATGGCTATGAGAGTTGACGAGCAGATGCCCCTAGCGGACGTGAAAAACCGGCTCTCGGAGGTCGTGGACCGGCTGGAGCGCGAGCACGGCCGTGTCGTGATCACCAAGCACGGCCATCCCGCCGCTGTGGTCATCAGCGTGGAGGACCTGGAATCGCTGGAGGAAACCCTCGACGTGATGGGCAGCGAGGCGCTCCTGGCAGACATCCGCGAGGCATTGGCCGAGATCGCCACCGCGGAGGCGCCGCTGCTGAGCAAGGACGAGGCGCTGCGCCTGATCCAGCGCCGGTGAGTGAGCCCGGGTACGCGATCGCCTGGACAGCCCCGGCCCGCCGGGCGCTGGCCCGGCTGCCCGAGAAGGTCGCCACTGCCGTGGTGGAGTTCCTGTACGGTTCCCTGGCTGACAATCCGCACCGGGTGGGTAAGCCGCTCAAGCTTGGGCTCGAGGGCCTGCACAGTGCCCGCCGCGGCGACTACCGGGTGATCTACCGCATCGACGACTACGGCCGCCGGGTCAACGTGGTAGCTATCGAGCACCGTTCCGACATCTACCGGCCACGCCAACTGTGAGCACCGACGTGCCATCCGGCCTCAGTGGCAGCCCGTGTCTCGCGATCTGGTCATATGAGTCGGGCTCGGCTGACGTGGCAGCATGGCGCTTGAGCAGACCGGCACCGGCGGGCGGAGTGAGTTGGCGGATGAGCGAGGCAGGGAACGCGGCACAGGCTGAGCGGTGGAACGGCGAAAGCGGCCGTCACTGGGTCGCGCACCGCGAGCGGCATCAAGCCGGCCACCAGCGGCTCATCCCGCACTTGTTCCGCGCGGCCGGGATCTCGGCGGGTGACCGCGTGCTTGATGTGGGCTGTGGGTGCGGTGAGACGACGATGGCGGCGGCCCGGCTGGCGGGCGGCGTGCCCGCGGGGCATGCGGGCGCTGGTGTCGCCGGCCCGGGTGAGCGGGACGCTCGTGGCGGCGCGCTCGGCCTGGACCTGTCGGGCCCGATGCTGGATGCCGCGCGCCGCCTGGCCGCCGAGGCCGCGGTGGCCGGCGTCGGTTTCGAGCAGGGCGACGCGCAGGTCTATCCGCTATCCCGGGATTTCTACGACGTGGTGATCAGCAGTTTCGGCGTGATGTTCTTCAGTGACCCGGTAGCGGCGTTCACGAATATCGTCACTGCGTTGCGGCCGGGCGGTCGGCTTGCGTTCTTGTGCTGGCAGGATGACCTGCGCAACGAGTTGTTCGGGATCCCGCTCCGCGCGTTCATGGCCAGCGCGCCGCAGGCGGTCCGGGCCGACGATGACCTGTTCGCCGACCCGCAGCAGGTCACGGATCTGCTCTCCGACGCCGGCTGGACGAAGATCCGGATCGAAGCGGTCAACGAGCCTGCGTGGATGGGATCCAACGTGGCGGACGTGCTGGATTACGTCCGCGGCATGCGGAAAATCCGCGCGCTGACAACCCAACTCGGTGACCAGGCGCGTACGGACGCGGCGCTGGCGACCATGGCCCGGGAGTACGCTGCCCGCCAGCGCCCCGACGGAATATGGGTCGGCGCCGCTGCCTGGCTGGTCAGCGCCCGCCGCGGCTGACAGGCCGGCCCGGCGGATCCGGCCAAACGCGGCGTCGAACTCGCCCAGGGAGACCGATGCTATGGCGTCAGCTTGCTGATCCGCGTTGACCAGTTGCCGAGCGCCGCGCGCGGGCCGGGCGCGCCCGTCGTGGGAGCACATGTGCCCAGCTTGGTGTCGCCGTTTCCGCCCGCGAAGAACGGGCCTCCCCAGGCGGTGTACGTGCATGCGTGGGCGATGTACTCACTCGCAATCCAGACGGAGTTGCCGTCGACCGCGGCCGCCCCGTAGTCGCCCCAGCGGGTCCGCGGCGGGTTGCCGACCTGCGCCTTGTAGCTGGTGAAGCCGTCGTCCTGTGCGGCTCCCTGTCCACCGGGGCTGGCGAACGACCACGACCCGGCGCCGACGCTTGCGTCGATTGGCGCGTAGGCGGCGCTCGGGTTCGTCGTGTCGCCGGTGTAGGTGAACGCCATCACGCCGCGGCCGCTGGAGGTGACGCCGATCGCCGGGTAGGTCAGGTCAGCACCGGCGACCCCGAGGTAGCCCTGTAGCGCGACCTTGGCGGCGAGCGACCCTGTCGAGACGTCGGGCTTGACGATGTAATAGGCGATGCCGGCGCGCTGGGCGCCGCCGCCCGGGTTCAGCGCCGTGTCGAGGGCGCCCCACAGTTTGCCGTTCGCGTAGTCGACCTGCTGCATGCGGGTGTCGTTCGAGTCCGGCGTAGAGATCACTTCACTGTGCGCCGGCACAGAGCCGAACAGGAGCCGCCAGTAACTTGTCTGGCCATTGAATAGGAGCGTCGTGGTGTCGTTGATGCAGTAGCCCTGCGGCGTGTCCGTCGTCGCCAGCGTGCCCGAACCAGGCTCAGGAAGTACTCGGTGCCTCCGGCGTTCACGTCGAACGAGCCCGTCCCTGGCGACTGCGCGGGCCAGAGGGTGAAGCCTGGCTGCGTCGAGCCTGCGTCGCTCGGGACGTTGACGGCGCCGAACGTGTCGATGTGCGTCACGTTAACGGACGGCGCGCCGGCGGCGAGCTGTGCCTTCGAGAAGGCGTAGACCTGCGCTCCGTCGAAGCCGTTGCAGCACCAGGGGTACGAGTTCGTCGTGACGTAGAACCCGTTTGAGTCCGCGCCGATGTGCGGGTAGTCGCCCAGGCACGGGCATGGATTGATGCCACCAGCGTTCGTCCCGTCGTTCGTCACGTCGACCCGGTAGATGTTCCACCCGCCTGTCGGGTTCGCCGTCTGGCTGACCGCGATATCGAGGTGATTGACGTGGGTGAACGACCCGTTCGGCCGCGTCTCGAGCGTGAGCACCACGACGAAGAACCGATGCGCCGCGGCGTCGTAGACGCAGCTCGGGTCAGTCACGAACGGACCACGAACGCCAGTCGTCCGGTTGATCGCTGGCGGGTAGCCGTAGAACGAGTTCAGGTCGACGGCGCCGTTCACACTGGTCGGCACGCCGTTGACGACGTTGTTGTCGGGGAGAACCGAGGTCCCAGATGCGTTGA
>WNFX01015448.1_pt1 | contig 11978 bp, 11 predicted proteins | sample 5400111 | NCBI WGS metagenome assembly WNFX01 (sample SAMN13153363, study PRJNA577476) | soil metagenome | isolation source: 40 cm soil or saprolite under grassland replicate 1 | place: USA:California | collected 2016-06-15
CGTGCGTATTTACAGTAACGGCTTCCGGAATGTCAGGCTGCTTATCGGAAACCGAAGCAATCCGGCCGTTCACGATGGCGACGTATCCAGGCCTGATCAGGCCCTCCGGCGAGATGATTGTACCGCGAAGCACGATCGGCGTGTCTTCCCTTCGAAAATAATTATTTGATAGATTTCCCTTTAAATTATGATTTAAAGGAGTCGCTGTCCCGGTTTGAGATGGCTGCGTGAAGCCTGAAAAATAATTTGCCGAAAGAATTACAACCAGGAATAAATATTTTCTCATAAACATTTTTTAAAGGCGATCAAAAATTTCAACGAAAAATTCTACTCCTGGAGGCGGACAGGCAATTTTGGACAAATTTTAGTTGGCTTGGCTATTCATTCAAATTTTCGATCATTAAAAGGTATCCTCAAAGCAGGAATTAACGAATGATTGACTTGAGTTAACGAATGACAAAAGGAAGGCGGAAAATAAGGAATGAAGGAAAGTTTTTTTAAGACCCGGAATAAATATGCAGAAATCCCTCTTTGCGTTGTTTTGATACACTCAATGAGGCGCCATTAGACATGATTAATTGCCCACCTTCTCCACGAATATATTTTTGAATCTCCTGGAGGTTGACCAGGTAAGATTTGTGAATACGAAAAAAGCTGTATTCGCTTAACAAATCTTCATATTCTTTTAAATGTGTAGAGGTTATTATTTTGTCCGGCTGTTTTAAAAAGAATTTGGTATATGGTCCATTGCTTTCACAATAAATAATATCACTAACTCTTACAAACAATAATCCTTCAAGAGTGGGCAGGGCAATTTTGTGGCTATTTTGTGAACCACTTTTCATATTGTCCAGCAGTGCTTCAAGATTTTTATTCAGGTATTCACGATCCAACCTTTTCTCAGCTTTTGCAATGGCGATCTGAAGTTCATTCAGATCAATGGGCTTGAGCAAATAATCAATCGCACAAAATTTAATCGCTTTCAGTGCATACTGATCGAAGGCTGTGGTGAAGATCACTTCAAAATTGACGTCAGGAAGTTTTTCCAGGATTTCAAATGAAGTTTCCGATTGCAATTCAATATCAAGAAAAACAAGCCTTGGCTTCTGTTCCATAATTACTTCTAATCCTGTTTTAACCGAATCTGCCTCAGCTACAACATTTATCTGGTGGCAATGCTCACGAAGCATTTCCAGCAACATCCGGCGGCTGTACTCCTCATCTTCTATTACCACGGCATCAATCATAGGTTCCTGAAAAATTTTAAACACTAATTCTTCCAAAAGAATTCTAGGTAAACAATTTACCGAATTTAGTCTCACGGAAAAAATCTCTGATGCTTACTCTTCTTCCTTAACGGGAATAGAAATGGTAACCCTTGTTCCGGCAGGTTGCGGTGCTTCTTCCAAAGCAGTTTTTGTTTCAAACAGATCTTCAATCACCACTTCCATATTGTAATCAAGCAATGCCGATAATGTTGAAATACGTTCGCCGGTCACTTTTATTCCAAGCGATTTATGCCTTGAAACTTTTCTTTGTTCAATCTCCTGTGCTCTTGTTCTGCCAATACCGCTGTCTTCTATTTTGCAAATGAGTAATCCATTATTTTTCTCGAGTGAAAGCCACAGATCACCTTTACCGTCTTTATTAATTAAACCGTGCAGAATTGCATTTTCTATATAAGGCTGAATAAGTAACGGAGGAATCTCCGTATTTTCCATATCAATCTTTTTATCAACCATTATATGGTAATCAAATTTATTATTGAAGCGAAGTTGTTCGAGCTGAATATAAAGCTCCAATAATTGCAACTCATTGCTTATGCTCACGGTGTTTTCGCGGGAGTTTTCAAGAATCTTCCTGATCAATTTTGAAAATTTTGAAAGATAATTGAGCGCTTCTTCTTTTTCGCTAATAGTAATGAAATGCTGAATGGAGTTAAGTGAATTAAAAATGAAATGCGGATTCATTTGAGCACGCAAGGCAATCATTCTTATTTCTGCAATCTGCTTATTGATTGCAGTTTGACGAGCCTGCTCATTCCTGATCCTGTTTTCGCGAAGCTTAAAGACAAGAAGCACTATGCCAAGAAATGCAATCACTACAATTGTTCTGAACCACCATGTGGCCCAAAATGGAGGTGTAATGACGAGTCCCAACTCATAGCCCGTCTCATTCCAAATACCATCATTATTCGAGGCTATTATTTTGAACTTGTAGTTGCGGGGTGGCACATTGGTATAGCTGATTGTATGAGTCGTACCAAGCTTTACCATTTGTTTATCAAACCCGATAAGTTGACAGGCATATTGATTCTTCTCCGGATGATCGTAATTGAGTGCCGCAAATTCAAAAGAAAAAAAATTCTGCTTATAAGAAAGGTGGAGTGATTTCAAATCTGAGTAAGAACGGTCAATTTTAAGTGGTTGATCGAAAATCATGATGCGCTTCAGAATCAATGGTGGAATAAAATGATTTTTTTTGAGTGAATCCGGATGAAACATGTTGAAGCCATTTTTACCACAATAACAGAAATAGCCGTCGTGTGTTTTGAATGCAGACTGATCGTTGAACTCCCATCCCTGCAACCCATCGCTCGGGTCATAATTGGTAAATATTGTTCGGGACCCATTCAACATGCAGATTCCTTTGTCGGTGCTCATCCAAAGACGGTCTTTGTCATCTACCATCAATTGCGCCACATGAGCATTGGGCAATCCATTTTTTTCAGAAAAGCTGGTAAACTTTCCGGTGATTTCATTGAAGCGGCATAGTCCCGATGCGGTGCCCACCCAAATTACTCCTCTGTGGTCCTGTGTGATTGAGCAAACGAAATTTGATGCAAGAGAATTTGTGTCGTTTACAGTGTTGGTAAAATGTTCCAGCCCTCCTGTCGAAGGATTGTATTTAATCAATCCATTCCTGCCGGTTCCAATCCATATTATTGCCCGACTGTCTTCAAAAATGATTGCATTTCCACCATTAAGCAAAGCATGCGCAGAATCATTTTTAAAATTGGTGAACCGGTGTGTTTCAAAATGATAGACAGATAATCCACCACCGCCTCCAATCAACAAGTCGCCTTTTTTATCAGAAACAATACTGGCAACAGAACTGCCAGCAAGTGAGTGATTATTATTTGCGGCATAAAAAACGTGAAAGTTTTTATGCACCGGATCAAACACGTTCAAACCTTTGGCCGTACCGATCCACATGTTCCCCTGCTTATCACAGCAAAGTGATCGCACAGAATTATCACTTAGTGAATGAGGATCGTCCTGCTTCCATTGATAATTAGTATATGTGCCTGTATTGCGATCTAAAATGGAAATGCCATTCAACGACCCGATCCAAAGGCGATATGACGAATCTTCTGCAACTGCCCTGACCCATTGGTGCGTAAGTGCCGGAAATGTAATAGCCGGTGTTTGATAATGAGTAAACTTTGATTCATCGGGATTGAAACGCTCGACACCGGCAGTGGCAGTGGCTAACCAAATGAGACCTGAACGATCCTGGTAAATTTGCACAATACTATACGCCTGGAGGCTGTGTTCATTGAAGGGATCGGCTTGGTATTCGTAAAAAAAATTTTTGTCGGGAAAAAATAGATTCAAACCGGCGCCATTCGTTCCTACCCAAAGTCTTTCTCTTTTGTCAATAAAAATGGAGCGCAGGTAATTGGCGGAAATATTGGATTGTTTTTCGAAAAAATTTGTAAAATGCCTGCATCGATTTGTTTTAGTATTGAAACATTCCAGGTAAAGGGTATTGTTTAAATAGGTCCATAAATTGCCATTTTTATCAATAGCCATTTTAGGGAGAGAGTTGCCGGACAGTGTAGAGCTGTCAAACGGGTCATGAAAAAAAGAAGTGAACTTCATGGTGGAAAGATCAAGACGATTTAGCCCATTGCCTGTGGCGATCCACATTGTTCCATCAGGAGCAAATTTGATGTCCCTGATATCATTGCTTGATATGGAATTGCGATGATCTTCGTGAAGGAATCGTTGAAAGTGATTATTCCTTACATCGAAACAACACAGGCCCGAATTGGTACCGATCCATAGGATGCCTCTTGTATCCTCGTTGACAACAGAAACCCAATTGGAGGGAAGAGAATTTTTATCATAGTGATCTCTAAAAAATGACCGAAAAGAATTTGTATGATCATCATAGTATGCTAAACCATTTGCTGATCCGATCCAAACCGTACCACGTGAATCGGTGAACGTACATCGAATCATATTGTCAGGCAAAGAATTTTTGTTACCTGGTTCGTGCCGATAGATCTCCACTTTATATCCGTCAAAGCGATTTAAACCATCCGAGGTAGCAATCCATATTAAACCATATTTATCCTGGGTTATTGATACCACATTATTATGTGATAATCCCTGTTCGAGAGAGAGATGCTGAAACCGTATGGGATAAAGTTGGGCGGATGCATTTTGGGCGAGTGTAATGAAAACAAATAGTCCCAGTAGACCTGATGATGTAAATGTGCTTTTCACTTCTGGAAAGGTTAACTATTTATTGACCTCTTCCCAAGTTACTTACTTTTTATTTTAATAATCCAGGAATACCGTTCGACGTTTAAAGAAGCATTGGTAATAATATGCCTAGAGAATCGGCGTGTAACCCCCCACCGGGCAGACAGGCAGCAGCGATACAGCTGATTCAAAAAAATCATACTGAATTTCGACCCTGCCGCGAAATCCTGACCTTTTTCAATCTCGATTCTCTTTCAGTCACTGAATTGTTTGGCATGCCGATGATAAGTCCGCGACAGTTGGGAGCACCACATAAGCAATGGAAGGGCTGCGTGTTCTTGTCCAGGAAAGTGGCGTAATCAAGAGTGAGTTCTTCACCTTTTGCGATCAATCTTGTAGCAACAACATTCAAACCATTATAAACAGTATTAGGATCGCAACTATGATTTTGAGGAGCCCATTTTCTAGGATCGCTGTCCCATAATAAAAACACTTCCTTACTTATTGGGTAGGCATAACGACGAAAAACTTCTTTCTCCTCTTCAGACCAATTTTTCTCGACGTGCCTGTGTGTTACCAGGCGCTGAGCTTTTTCCTCACCAGAAAAAATAAATTCACCTGCCTTAATATTACGATTGGCATAAATGCCAAATCCTGAAATGGAATTTCCTCTTATCGCAAAAGGTTTCATCGTTCTGCGATGACGTGCAATTCCTTCGGCAACGATATGCCGCAGAAAACCAGATTGACCAACACCATCAAATTTCAACACAAAATCGGCTGAACCTTCATAACCATCTTTATAAAAAACAGAACAGGTAAAATTAATTTCGAGAAAATAAATTTCGTTTTTTTCATTCACCCTGAAATCCATTCTGGCATATCCCACGCCTCCAAACCCTGTAAATATTTTTTCGGCAGCCTGGCGAAGTTCTTTGTCAAGGTAATCGTCATTACATGGAAAATTGCAATCGGGGTGAAGATCAGAGGTCTTTAATGCATAAGTTTTAAATAGCAGGTCGTTTGGAAAAACATATTCGACAGGTTTGAAAACAGTGCATTTTTTTTCATCTTCAGGATTGGCTGCGACTAGTACAGTAAATTCTCTACCGGCAATATATTCTTCCACCAGCAATGGTCCAAACTCTTCAATGATCCCCGAAACCTTTGCTTTTAATTCCTTTTCTGTGTGCACCAGTGACTGTTCATTTACTCCAAGGCTATCGCCCGCCTTTGCTGGTTTTACAAATAAGGGGAATGATAATTTTTTCAGCGCTTCTTTCACATCTTCCACTTTGTCAATAATCACATACTGGGGAATTTTTACTCCCTGGCAATAGGCTACATATTTCATTAATTCTTTGGGGACGTCATAAAGTTTAGTACCCGGCCCGGTGAATGGAAGATTCAAAAGTTCCATTGTATAGATCACATCTATAGAAGGAATTTCCCACTCCAGGTATCCTTCGCATAAATTCACAAATATGTCGTAGCCTTGTCTGCTTAGCTGTCTTATTTGCCTGTATGTGGTCAGTTTATTAAGAAACACATGATCTATCTGTGCCTCTGGCCATAGATCTGATAAGTTTCTTGGTGGATCGTAATATTGATAATCAACTGATGTAGTTGAGTAATCAGGTTGCAGAACGCAAATTTTCATGCCGGCAGTGTTTTATCTTTTATGGTTCTTGTGCAGTTTTAATAATGAAAATAACATTTAATTGGATTTTTTCAGCAAAGCATCCTTAATTATTTCAATTATTAATTGGGCAAAGGACTTTCCTGATACGCGCAGAATGGCTCCAATAGAAGTATGATCTTCATCTTCACTTAAACCGCACTGAGAATTTACTTCCAGCACATATAACTTCTTTGTTTTGGCATCCATCCTGATATCTATACGGGCATAGCCGGATCCATGCACAGCCATATATGCGTCCAGGGTAAGTTGCTGAAGGGCGGGAATCAATTCAGCTACCGGTAAATAATAGTCAAAGAAATTTTCCTCACCTGGCATTGCAGATTCATTCTCATAAAACTCCCATAACCGGTCAAATGACAAAAATTTTTCTGTATCAGGTAATGAAGAATGAAAAACTCTTTCCACGGGCAGGTAGCTGATACAATCATCCGGCCGGTCGCTGGAACCAACAATAAGAGTAGTAAACTCAGGGCCTTTAATAAATTCATTTGCTCCACCAGTTCTTTTTCTGTATGCACAACGTTCTTCACTGAAATTCCCAGGCTGCCGCCTGATATTGCAGGTTTCAGGATCAATGGGGATCCAAGCCGATCAAATATTCCTTTAACAGGTTGGTCCCTATTTTGAATTGTTTCCCATTTTGGCGTTGGGATACTATTGCAATCGAAAGCCTTTTTCATCGTGATCTTGGAAGTAGTGATCTGATAGAAATCGGCATTAGAGCCCGAATAGCATAATCCTTTTTGCTCCAGGTAATGAACAACAGAGATCCCGGGACTACCATTTATTTCATCACCATCGCATAAATTAATTACCAATGGCAATTGACCGTTTGCAGAAAAAGCAATTTCATCTATGATACCCTGGAAATTTTGCATTGTTACCGGTTGCCACTTCCAGTCAATCTTAATTTCATCAAACGCCTTTTGATATTCGGCAAGGCTTTGAGAAAAATCATAATAGTACTGAATGTTTGGATCATCAGAATGTACAAAAGGTACCAGAAGCCAAATTTTCAATTGATTGTTCGGAATGTTCAGTGGTGAAGAAGTAGAAGAAGTTGGCATTGGTATAATTACTCTGAATACTTATTATTTAATTGCTGGTAAATAAAATCAGTAAACCGATAATCCCGTATTGTTTCTTTTGAAAGATAAGATGCACCGCCGATATAACCAAGACAATTATCGGAACCACAAACACATTGAAAAGGTCGATCCATTTCCCATTCGGTGGCTGGATAAAAATACAACAGCTCATCCCCTGGGTTGATCGGCAACAGGCAAACTACCTGATAAGTTGTAGTATCAAAGAAAATATTAGGCGAACAGCTATGATTAATGTATTGCAGATAATAGGGCTGCAGAAAAATATGTTCGTTAATACCTATCTGCACGGTAAGGTAAGAAGGAGTCTGTAAAATAGCAGAAGCGCCAAATTCGCAAACAATGTCCCCCGCTTGGAAGCTGGCCTTCGAATACGTCGAATGATGGCCGCTTATTTCATCTTTCCATACTTCAAGCATTTCATTGGCAAATACCAGGTGATCTGCCGGGGATGAAGCTGTATTAAATAGCATATAGTAAAGAAAAACAAAAAAATAAATAATAAAGAATTAATAAAGAACAATTTATTCCCAATTCAATGAAATGATTTAAAATTGTTTTTGGTTAATTGGTTCAATGATGTTATTGTTGAGTGATTAGGTACCCGGCTTCAATACCACTATAAAGCATCCATTGCGTCGCGTGCCGGCGCTTATCGCCGGCATCCTGGCATTTATCATTGTGACTCGTACGTTCGGCAATTCTATTCGATTTTCCTTACTTGTTTGAAATGATTTATTTTTAGAATAATAATTAAAGCAAAAATTATGGCAGACAACAAACCTCCCACTATTGCAAATGGTAAAATATGTTATATCGAAATGCCGGCTATTGACATTAGTGCTTCCGCATCATTTTATAAAAATGCTTTTGGCTGGAATATCAGGAAGCGTGGCGATGGTGCTACTGCTTTTGATGATACAACCGGTCAGGTAAGTGGCGCCTGGGTGCTTAATCGTAAAGCGATGACGGAGGTCGGCCTCTTGTTTTATATTATGGTTGATAATATTGAAACTGCCGTTAAAGCAGTTGAAGCCAATGGGGGTAAGATTGTGCAGCCAGTTGGTATGGATGCGCCGGAGATGACTGCAAGGTTCAGTGACCCGGCAGGAAATGTAATTGGTCTTTACCAGGACCCTGCAAAAAATTGACGTATGACTATAAAAGATTTGAATGTTACAATCATGGTAAAGGATATGGACAGGTCTATTTCCTTTTATCAGTCCATTGGATTTACTCTAAAAAACCGATGGGGTAATCATTATGCGCAAATAACAGCTCCGGGCATAACGATTGGATTGCATCCGGCCAATGGAGGCAGCTTCTCTGGGTCGGGGAATACTTCCATTGGGTTTACTATCGACAATTTCGAAGAAGTCCAATCACTATTAAACGCACTATCCATACATATTCAAAAGCGAGAGGAAGAAGGAGGACAATTTCTTCACTTTACGGATCCGGATGGGACCATGCTCTATTTTATAAAACCGAAGTGGTAAAATTTTAAATCAATCCTCCCTGTTAATATCTGCTTTTATGGAAAACATAAAAATTTCAACGGCACAATTTGAAAACAAAAGTGGTGACAAAGCTTATAATTTGGCAACAATAGATATGCTTAGTAAAATCGCTGCAAATGAAGGCTCCAACATCATTTCTTTTCATGAATGTTCTGTCACAGGCTATAGTTTCGCAAGACATCTTTCAAAAGAACAAATGCTTGAGCTGGCTGAATTTGTTCCCGAAGGACCAAGTACAAAGAGATTAATTGAAATCTCACGAAAACATGATATTGCTATTTTAGCAGGCCTCTTTGAAAAGGATAAGGAAGACAAATTGTATAAGGCATGTGTATGCGTCGACAAAAATGGACTCATCGCGAAGTTTAGAAAACTGCATCCTTTCATTAATCCTCATCTTACACCCGGAGACAGATATTGTGTATTTGATCTCTATGGCTGGAAATTCGGAATCTTGATTTGCTACGACAATAATGTTATCGAAAATGTAAGAGCTACTACCCTTTTAGGTGCCGACGTCATTTTTATGCCACACGTTACTATGTGTACACCATCACCGCGACCAGGCGCAGGATTTATTGATCCTGAGCTATGGAGGAACAGGGACGTCGATCCTACTTCATTGCGATTGGAGTTTGATGGAATGAAAGGACGTGATTGGTTAATGAAATGGCTACCTGCGAGAGCCTATGATAATGCTATTTATGTCGTGTTTTCAAATCCCATCGGAATGGATGATGATCAGTTGAAGAATGGTTGTTCCATGATCATAGATCCTTTTGGAGATATTATTGCCGAATGCCGCAAACTTGGTGATGATGTAGCAGCAGCGGTATTGACTGAAGATAAACTCACAAATGCAGGAGGCTACAGGTATAAGCAAGCAAGACGGCCGGACCTTTATAAAGATATTATCGGGCAACCCCATCGCTCAGAACAAAAAGTAGTCTGGCTCGAAGAACAAAGCCATAGCCTTTGAAAATAAAAAAGGGCATCTAACGATGCCCGACCATTTCGGCAATAAGATCTTATTTCAGATTTTTTGAAATATGCTTGGCCATGTCAAACATCGATACCTGGCTTTTACCACCAAAAACAGCTTTCAGTTTGGCATCTGCATTTATCATGCGCCTGTTTTTTGAATCTTGTAGCTTATTTGCTTTGATATAATCCCAGGTTTTTTTCACCACTTCAGTACGAGGTATTGGTTTACTTCCTACTACTTCCGCCAATGGTCCGGTAGGTTGAAGAGGTCTCATGAATGCTGCCGGTGGCTTACGGGCAGATTTCTTTTTAACTGCTTTTTTAGCTGCTTTCTTTGGTGCAGGTCTTTTTTTTGCTGCGGATTTTTTGGCCGCTTTTTTCTTAGCAACTTTCTTTGCCATGTTGTTTTAGTTTTAGAATGTTAATGGATGTTCAGTGATTACCGTATCAAATATATATTATTTTGAAGATACAGGCTAAATAACAAAAAACACAATGTGGATAAAAGATTAATAAGGCAAATTATTTGATCAACGAAGTCTTTAAAACCCTCACCTCTTCGGAACTGATTGCGTTGTTCATATAGCTCTCTTCCGAGTTCTCAAAAGCAGGATGAAGGAACTGCATTTTGCTTTTTTCTTTGCCCCTCAATGATGAATGAAATTCTGTACAACCGGTTTTCTCTGCGATCATTTTTATGTTGTCTTTCCTCACTCCGCTTCCGGGCATAATAGTGATGCGATGATCAGCCCGTTTATTTAATTCTGAAATTAATTCAATCCCTTCCACAACTGTTGTCCGCTGACCAGAAGTAAGAATCCTTTCGCAACCCATCTGTATCAAATGTTCCAACGCCTCAAAGGGATCAGCACACCTGTCAAATGCCCGGTGAAAGGTGACTCCCATCGGATAAGCTATTTCAATTAAGGCAGCTGTTCTTTTTATATCTATAGATCCATCCGCATTCAGCAGACCAATTACAATTCCATCACAGCCTAACTGTTTGCAGAGTTTTACATCATGAAGCATAATTTCATATTCGTTTTCAGTATATAAAAAATCTCCTCCTCTCGGTCTTATGATTGGGTACAGCAAAACATCAAAAACCTCGCGACATTGATAAATTGTGCCGTAAGAAGCAGTCGTTCCACCCTCACTAAGATTGGCGCAAAGTTCTATTCTATCAGCGCCACCCTCGACTGCAGCTCTTGTAGTTTCAAAGTCAGAAGTTGCTATTTCGATAATGTAAGACATTGTTTCAACCGTGAATTCCAAATTGTGAGTTGTGAATAAATTCTTTGAATCTAATGTCCGCATTTACCTTCGCCATAGACAATCAGAACCAACTTTTCGCATCAATTAATTTTTCGGTGTTGTGATTGCGAAGAGCGTAACTGAATTTTTTCTGTATGGCGAATGCTCCGACCGCACCTTTTTTATTAAGAGCTATAAATGCCACCTGTATATCCTTTGCTTTATCCTTTTTTATTTTAATAATTCTTTCAATCGCTTTTTTACAAGCTGCCTCAGGGGACAACCCCTGTCGCATTAATTCTACAATTGCATGTGAGCCACTTATTCGAATAACATCTTCGCCCTGGCCGGTAGCGACACAAGCTCCCACTTCATTATCTACAAAGAGGCCGGCGCCAATTATTGGTGAATCCCCTACTCTACCCCGCATCTTAAAACCCATACCACTTGTAGTGCAGCTTCCACTTAAATTTCCATTGGCATCCATTGCCAGCATTCCAATGGTGTCGTGATTGTTTGGACCGATTTCAGCGTTGGTTTCAACGAAAGGTCCATGACCTTTTGAATTCTCAATGTTGATCACTGGTTTATATTCCGATTTCTTTAACCAATCTTTATAGGCCTTTTCTGCATCATCAGATAGCTTCTGTTCCTCCAATGGAAATCCCTCTGCAATTGCAAACTGCTGAGCTCCGCCTCCCACCAGCATTACATGCGGCGTCTTTTCCATTACTCTTCTGGCCACCGAAATAGGATGTTTAATCCGCTCAAGAAAAGCCACACTGCCGCAGTTGAAAAATTCATCCATAATACTAGCATCAAGTGTAACAAAACCGTCACGGTCAGGATTGGCACCAAGACCTACACAACAACTGATTGAATCTTCAGTCACTTTTACTCCTTCTTCTACCGCGTCTAA
>WNFX01017285.1_pt1 | contig 11977 bp, 11 predicted proteins | sample 5400111 | NCBI WGS metagenome assembly WNFX01 (sample SAMN13153363, study PRJNA577476) | soil metagenome | isolation source: 40 cm soil or saprolite under grassland replicate 1 | place: USA:California | collected 2016-06-15
CTACGTGCTCGACCCCCTGGTTGTCGAGCGCCGGCCCAGCTTCAGCGACGCGCGCCGCAACGAGTTCGAGCGACGCCGCGCGGCCGGCCGCGGCTATTTCGTGACGGAAGAGGCGATCAAGCGCGAGAGCCCGAGGTCGCTGGCCGACCTGTTACGGCACGTCCCGGGCGTACGCCTGCAATGTCGCGGCTCGATGGCGGGGTGCACGGTGCGCATGGCCCGCGCCCCGCGGGAGTGTAAGCCCGATTTCGTGGTGGACGGCTTCGAGGCGTCCAACGCCACCAGCCTCGACATGCCGACCATCGGGATCATCGGTATCGAGATCTACCGCACCCTGTCCGAGACGCCGCTGCAATTCCTCCGCGCCGACAACCAGTGCGGCACGATCGTCATCTGGACCCAGTCCGGCCTGCGGTGATCACGGCGCCGGCCGCCACCGCGGCATGATGTCGGTGCTGCGGTCGCGGGTGACCCGCAGCAACCCCGTGCCGTCCGCCTTCACGAGGTAAATGTCAGAGTTGCTGTCGAAGGCGATGTAGGCCCCATCCGCTGACCACGAGGGCAGCTCGTCGGCAGTGGTGCTGGTGGTGAGCGGCACCGCGCCGGTGCCGTTTGCGCTCATCACGTAGATCGCGAAATCGACGCTGTCACGATCCGAGTAGAAGGCGATCTTGCTGCCGTCCGGCGACCAGGCGGGCCCATCGTCGTCCGCGGGGTTCGCCGTCAGGTTGAGCTGGCTCGTGCCGTCCGAGCTCATGACGTAGATCTCGTCGTCGACGTCGCGATTGCTGGCGAAGGCAATTCTCGTCCCGTCCGGCGACCACGCGGGCTGGGCGTCGAACCACTGGCCGACCGTCAACTGTCGCACGCTGTCGCCGGTGGCGGTCATCGTGAAAATGTGGGCATATCCGCTGTCGCGAGTCGAGACAAAGGCGATCTTGGTGCCGTCCGGCGACCAGGTGGGCTGCCCGTCGAACGCGGTATCCGCGGTCAGCGGGGCGAGCCCCGTGCCATCGGCATTCATGACGAAGACGTCGAAGTTGATGCTGTCGGGACTGCCGCCATGCTCCGATTCGAACGCGATCTTCTGGCCATCGGGCGACCACGCGGGCCAGTCGTCCTGACCGTACGATTCCGTCAGGCGCTGGACGGAGCCGTCGGCGTGCATCAGGTAGATATCCTCCTGGCCGAGCCGCCGGTCGCTCACGAACGCGAGCTGGCCGGGAATCGGCACCGGAGCGGGCGGTGGCGACGAGGTGTCGGCACACGCCAGCAGGTGCGCACACAGCGCGGCAAGGAAACCACCTACGTGCAACCGTGGTGTCACTTGGCTTCCCCCGCTCCTACTTCGAGAAATCCACCTTCGGCACCTGGGCCGCCCCCGGTGTCTCGAGCTCGTAGTACGGGCGCGGCCCCTTCCCCAGAACCTTCGCCGTCAGCACTTGCGGGAAGCGCCGGATGTAGGCGTTGTAGCCGTTCACCGCCTCGTTGTAGTCCTGCCGCGCCACAGCGATGCGGTTCTCGGTCCCCTCGAGCTGGTCCTGCAACGCGCGGAAGTTCTCGTTGGACTTGAGCTGCGGGTAGTTCTCGGCGATGGCGAGCAGGCGACCGAGCGGGGCCGTGAGCTGGGCGTTCGCCTGCGCCATCTGCTGCAAGTCGCCGCTCTGGACCGCCCCGGCGAGCTTGGCTCGAGCCTCCGCCACTTCGGTGAACACCGTCTGCTCCTGCTTCGCATACGCCTTGACCGTCTCGACCAGGTTGGGGATGAGATCGGCGCGGCGCTGCAGCTGCACCTTGATCTGCGACGCCGCGGCGCTCACCTGCTCGTCGTACGTCTGAATCGTGTTGTAGCCGCAACCGGCCGCCCCGACGCCCGCTAGGACAACCAGGACCAGTGTCCACTCACGCATCCGCGCAATCACGAGCATCTCCTTCTCTTACAAGTCCATTGTGTGATTTCCCAGGCTGAAGCCTGGGCCCGGCACTGCACTGTCCTGAAGGACAAGGCCCACCCTTGAGGGTGGGAACAACATGGGTTGCATGACCGACGGTCGCCCGCTCTACGTCAAACGGTTCACATAATCCGCCGTCCGCGCCACCGCCTCAAGATACGCCGCGCCGTGCGGATCGCCCTTCCTGAGCCGCGGGATTGGACCGCCCAGCGCGTGCTGTACCAACGGTGCGAGCCCATCGGCCGGGAACCCGATCAGCGCGGCCGCGCTCCGCACCAGCTCGGCGGGCGACGCGGGCGCGGGCCGGCCGGCGAAGCGCAGCACCGCGCGCAGCATGCGCATAGGCCTGGCGCAGGCGCACGAGCTTGCCCATCAGCTCGTGCTCGACCTGGCGCCGTAGATGGCCGCGGTCCACGTCGATGCCGGGCCACGGGTCGCGGCCGGCGAGCAAGCGGTGCGCCTCGCGCATGTCCGCGTATTCGATCGGGAAGGCGTCCGCCGACTCGCGCCACTCCCGCTCCGTGAGGATGAGCGGCGCGGGCTGGCCCGCGCGGGTCCAACCGCGCACGGCCGGCGCGAGCGCCACGAACAGCGCTTCGTCCACTGCGTCACAGATGAGCAGCGTGTTCACGTCGGAGCGGTCCGGCACGTGTGTGCCGCGTGCCCAGGATCCGTAGAGCAGCAAGGCCACGAGGCGCTTGCCCAGTGCACGCGCGACCTCCGCGGCAAATTGCTCGACCGTCGGTTTCGCCGCCATATCAGTTTCGAGACATCCTAGAAGCGTCCTCCCGTTCCGTGCGTCTTCACCCCCTCTCCCCCTCTCCCACGGAGAGGGGGACAGGGGGTGAGGACTAGAACCGCCCTCCCGCACCGCCACCGGAGAATCCGCCCCCACCCCCAAACCCGCCGAAGCCACCGCCCCCCCCGCCCCCCCCGCCGCCCCAACCACCCCCCGAGCCGCCCCAGCCACTTCGCCTGCCACCCAGGCCGCCGAGCCAGAAGGGGAGCAGGAAAATGCGCCCGCGGCTGAACACGATCAATAACACCACGACGAGGATCAGCCACTTGATCGGGAGCTCGGGCGCACCACCCTCGCCGGCGTCCGGGGGGGGGGGCACGCCGGAGAGGGTGATGCCGAACTCCTGCGCGAATGCCTGCGCCACCAGGTCGACCCCGAGGGCGAGGCCTGCGCCGTAGTCCTGGCGGGCCAGGTACGGCGTCATGGCGTCGCGAATCCGGCCCACCCGCGCATCCGTGAGGAATCCCTCGGCGCCGCGACCGGTGGCGATGAAGATCTGACCCGTGCCCGGGCGGCGATTCTTCTGAGGAACGAGCAGCACCACGACGCCGAGGTTTTTTGTCGGATCGCCCGCTTCCCCTTTCGCTCCCACGCCCCACTGGCGGCCGATCTGGAGGGCGACGTCTGCCGCGGGCCGGTCGTCGATGTCGGGCAGGGTCACGACGGCGATCTCACCGCGGGTCTTCTCGCGCACCTCCGTGATCACGGCGTCCATGTGCGCAACCGACGCGGCGTCGAGTACGCCAGCGAAGTCGTTCACGTAGCCGCGCGGAGGCGGGACGGCGATCTGCTGCAAGCCGAGGAGCAGCGGAACGAGGGAGGATATCATGTGGGCGCGTGAATCTTACGTCATTCGCGCCGCCCGTGTTTCCGTCCAACGCGCGGCGACGACTTGACGGCTCCAGGCCGACAGGCAAAGATGCAGGTACTCTCATGTTGCGCCGCTTCGCGCTCGTTCCGCTCTCGCTGCTTCTCGCGGCCTGCGGTCATGCTACCCGGCCCGTCCCAGACGGCCTGCTCGCGACACCTGACGGCCGCCGGGTTATCGACGCCCAGGCCATCGAGCAGTCGGGTGCACGGACTGCCTGGGACGCTCTGCAGCGCACCGTGCCGTTCTTCACATTCCGAGAGAACAGCCGCGGCCGTCCCACTCGGGTCGAGCATCGGGGGCGCTCGAGCATCATCCTGCGCGATCAGCCGCTCATCCTGGTCGACGGCGTCGAGCTGACAGATGTCAGCGCGCTGGGCGGGATGCCCGCGTCGGATCTCCTGGACATCGAGGTGCTCACGGGCGTGGACGCGACGACTTACTACGGCACCAACGCAACCAAGGGCGCGATTCGGATCCGGACCAAGGTCGGCAGGAGCTGACAAGGGACGGCCCGAAGCGACGCGGGGGAGCCCCGACATCGGCTCCACCGTACCTTGTACACGACTCACCCTCCGTTCACGGCGTGTTGTAGTCGCAGCCCGTGAACTTGGGGTTGTTGCGCTCGTCGAACGTGACCGGCAGCTCGGTGTTATCCCCGTAGACCGTATTGGTATGGGTGTATGTGCCCTTTGGGTAGATCGCGTTGACCGCGCGATCGTATGGTGCCCGGGCCAGCCGCCGCAGATCCCCTAGCCGATGCCCGGTCGCATAGAGCCAGAACGCGCGCTCGCGGAACAGCAGGTCCACGCGCAGGCTGTCTTTGGGCGAGCTGCCCGGATCGGTGAGGGCGGCGAGGGTGAAGCCGCCGTTGTGGGCCGCGTCGGCGCGCAGCGCGTTCAGCCTGGTGACCATCCCGGGACCGTCGCCGATCTGCAGCTGTGCCTCGGCTGCGATCAGCCGAGCCTCCACGCCGTCAGCCACGTGCACCGGGCTCGTCTGCGACGTGTACTTCGTGAGCACGAACAGCGGTGAGGCATTGTCGAATCCCTTCCCGTTTTGCGGAGCCACCACACGAGGATCTCCCGCACTGCGGAAGTTCAGCCCGTTCGTCCCCTCGACATCTGCTACGGAGAACCGTGCCGTGCCCAACGGCGCCTGGTTGTTGAAGACGAAGACCCCGTTCTTCTGACGATCGGTCGCGGTCGAGTGGAACGTGGAGTAAACGAAGGTGTCCGGAACCCCGGTGACCGCCGCCCCGGCGGCCGCGAAGTCGCCGCTGTCGAGCAGCGCGCGAGCCTTCCCCAGCGCGGCTAGGCTCCGCACCCTGAGACGGGCAAGGGAGTCGGACGACGACGACTGCGTCGTCGTGACGACGAGCGCAGAGTCGAACCGGTTGATCGCGCGAGCGAGAATCGCCTTCGTGGAGAGCGGCACGCCGTTTTGGATCGAGCCGTCCGGCAGTCGCGCGCTGAACGGCACGGCGGAGCAATAGTTCTCGGCGAAGTACACGTAGGTGAAGCCCGACAGCGCCAGCACCTCTCCGATTCGGGAATTGGGCGTGGGCGCGTACTGTTGGAGCGCACCGGCGGCCCCCTCGAGCGCGACGCGTGCCTTATGCAGGTTGAAGTACACGTCTCTCAGCGTCGTATTTCGCTCGTCGATGGCGCGCGAGTCGTACTCGATGCGCGTCGGAAACGTCTCGACGTCGGTGTATTCGTCTGACATGACTCCGGACACGAGAATCTGTCCTTCCGTGCCGCCGTTGTCGCCGTCGTTGGCGAACGCGAAGTCCCCGATGCCACCGTTGTAGGCCCCCACGGCCCCATCCGCGTTCTGAACGTCCGGGGGGTTGATCACGTCGGGATCCTTCACGTCGAGCAGGCTCGAGCACGCGGCCAGGACGGCCACGACGCCCGTGACGACGGCGAACCGCGCCGGCGTCCGCATGGAGCGATTGGCTTTCATGGTCAGGGCTCCTCCTAGAAGTCCAGCGACACGCGCACCGCCAGCGTGCGGACCGGTGGCGCCGTGAGGAAATCGTTCGCGAGATCGGACTGCCCGTTGCCGTTCAGCTCCGGGTCGATGCCGTCGTAGTTCGTCCATTTGAGCAGGTTCCGCCCGGTGAGCGAGATCTGCATTCCAGTGGCGCGCAGCGCCCGGGCCCAAACGTCCGGCGCGTAATAGGTCAGCGAGGCTTCCCGCAGCTTCAGGAATGTGCCGTCCACGATGTAGCCAGCCTGGGTGAATCCGTAGCGCGAGCTCCCCGCCGCCACCGCACGCGCCTGCTCGGCCAGCGGCGCTTTCGGGTTGTTGACCGCAGAGCAGTTAAACCCTACGCCGACGCAACGGAACCGCTCGGTGAGGTTGTAGGCCTTCCAGTCGCCGCGATAGTCCACCTGCCCGCCCAAGCGGACCCGCTTGTTGAACATCATCACGCCCGCGTTGAGCGTGAGGGTTGTTTTCGGAATCGACGAGCCGAGGAAGACCGCCGTCGGGCCGACCGTCACCTCGGTCACCTCAATGATGCCGTTGTTGTTCGCGTCCTGGAATCCGAGAATGGGGCGATCCCAGAATCCGAACAGCGGATAGCCCGGCACCTGGCGGATCTCACCCTGCACGATCGGCGGGATGTCGCTGCGTAGGGACAACAGCTTGTTCACATTACGCGCGACGCTGAAGGAGGCGTCGACCCCGAACCCTTGGGTCACGTCTTTCGTGACGCTGACCAGGGCTTCGATCCCCCGATTCTGCACCGAGCCGATGTTCTCGAACCGGGTCTGGCTGATCCCGTTGGACGGCGGCAGCCGCCGGTTCACGAGCGCGTCGTGGGTCTTCTTGTCGTAGTAGGTGACCTCGAGGCGCGCCACCTCGTGAAACAGGCCGGCATCGAATCCGCCCTCGAACTCAGCCGACCGCTCGGGCTTGAGGGTCTCGTTTCCGAACGCGGCGAGGTCGATGCCTGGTTGGTCGGCCGACACGGCGCCCACGGTCGCAGTCTGGCCGGCGTAGAACAGCAGCGCGGCGACGGTGCTGGGCTGTTGCCCGGACGCGCCATAGGCGAACCGTAGCTTCAGGTTACTCGCGGGAAAACTGCGCGGATAGAACGCCTCGTCCGACACCACCCAAGAGCCCTGCACCTTGGGATACCAAACGGAGCGCACCTTGCTGCCGAACGCGTTGTTCCGATCGTTCCGCACTCCCCCCGTCAGGAACACCCGGTCTCGCCAACCGAACGTCTGCTCGACGTAGCTCCCGAGCGTCACGGCGACGGTGGTGGATTCGAGCGCCGTTCTGAGCGCTGCTCCGCTGATCGTCTGACCACCTGCGGCGAGATTCTGGCCGTTCGCCACGACCGCGAAGGACTTGTCCTTCAGGAATTGGAATCCGACCGCCGTCTTCGAGGTGACGGTGGGCGCGAGCGTGAACGACGTCGTCCCGCTGAAGTCTGCCGTGTAATGGGCGAGGGTGAAGCGGTTGTCATTGCGACGGCCCTGCCGGAAGTTCGAGAAGTTCGTCCCCTGGCCACGCTGCTGAAACTGAATATCGGTCAGCGCCGTGTAGTCCAGCCCCAGAGTCGCCCGCGCCGTCAGATAGGTCGTCGGCCGCCAGGTGCCCGAGAGGCTCGGCGTCACCCGGCTGATGTCCTGTTGTACGAGGATCTGGAACACGTCACCCGGCAGAAAGAAACCCCACATCCCGGGCGTGTCCGCCCGCCCGAGCCCGAACAGACCGCTCGGCAGGAAGCCGGTCACGTTGTTGTCGTTCTGCGGCAACCGACCCCGGCTCTGCACGATCCCGATGTTGCCCTGGAAGTCGAGCGTTGCCGTCGGCGCCGCGTGCACGTTCGACCGGATGCTCGTCTGCCGGAGCTCGTTGGGGCGATACACCTCGTATGCCGGTGCCGCACCGGCCAAGGCGGTGGTGAGCCGCTGATACTCGACGGCCGGCAGCCGATACACCCCGAGCTCGTCCTGATAGGCGCCCGACACGAAATACTGAACCTGTTCGCTCCCACCGGAGACTTGCACCCCGGTCGCACCGCGGTATCCCGTGGCGATCGGGGTTTGCTTCGGGTCCATGAGGATGTTGTACGAGGTGAGGCTGTCGATGGCGCATGCTGCCGGCAACGTGTCGGCCCTGAGCGAGTTGAGGAGTGTGCACTGCACGACCGGACGCTTTCCCACGGGGAACGTGTCCGGCCGCGGGTGCCCCCAGCTCCGGTAGTTCGTGGGATACTCGTTCTTGTCGTTCAGGACGCCGCCCTCGGTGTAGACCCGCCACCGTGCGCGCCCCGCGAGCCCGTGCTTCGTGCTGATCCGGACGACGCCGTTGGCGGCCTGAGTCCCGTACAGCGTACTGGCGGATGGCCCCTTCACAATCTCGATGCTGGAGATCTCTTCGGGATTGAGATCATTGATGCGGGACGGCTGCTGACCACCAGTATTGACCGACAACGACTGGCTGTTGTTCTCGACCCTAATGCCGTCCACGTAGTAAATCGGCTCGTTCGAGAGCGACAGGCTGGTCTGGCCGCGGATGCGAACCCGCGTGCCCGTGCCCACGGTGCCGCCCGCCTGCAGCACCTGCACTCCCGCGGCTCGGCCGCTCAACACATCGGCAAAGTTGGACGTCGTCTGGGTCTGCTGGACCTGGCTCAGGTCGATCTTGGTGATGGCATTGCCCGACTAGCTCGTAGGAGCCCGGCAGCACCGCGTTGAGCGCGTACCGACCGCTCGCGTTGGTCAGGGCGGTGCGGTTCGTGTTGCCCAGTATCACCCGGGCACCCGGTACGGGCGATTTGCCCAGTTGCTCGGTGACGACTCCCGTGATCGTGCCGGTCTGCGCGTACCCGGCGCGCCCGACGCCGACTAGGAGCGCGCCCAGCGCCAGGAACGCCTGCAACGTCTGACGGTTGAAAAGGGTCATGCGGAACCTCCTTCGAGGTAGCTGCGGACAGCATGCCGCAGTGACAAACACCCCCCGCGCGCGTGTGCCGCGGCGAGGGCGATTCAGTCTGCTCGAACGAGCGAATGCACACCCGTGCCCAACGGCTTGGGCGAACACGGACGGTGCGATGTGGCACGCGCCCTACGTTCTCGAACGCGCGCTCCACATGCGGATTATTGTGCGGCGCGAACCGGAGACCCGCAAGAGCCTAAGACAAGCGCTCATCCGGAGACCCGCAAGAGCCTAAGACAAGCGCTCATTCGAGAAATCCGCGTCCGCGTCGGCAGTTTTGTCAGGAAACGGTCATAACCGTTCTGTAAACGGGGCGGTGCGGCCGTCTGGCGAGGGCTCCCTTCCGCGCCCCGTAGGCCGGCGCTACGTTCGCGATATGGTTCGCTCAGCGCGTCGGCACACCGCCCGGCTCGGGGGGGCCGCGCTCGCCGCCCTGCTCCTCGCCGCGCCCGCCTGTTTCCTGTTCAATCGGGGGACCAGGGCCGCCGCCTCACCCGCCTACGACGCCCCCGAAGGCGAGATCGCCCTCACCGTCACCAACCACAACCATCTGGACGTGGTCGTCTACGTCCTGCACGACGGGCTGCAGACGCGGGTGGGGACAGTCACGGGATCGTCGTCCGCGCTGCTCTTCCTCCGGGTGCGGCTGCTGGGCATGGGACACGAACTTCAGCTCTACGGCCGCGCGATCGGCAGCGACGCCGTCGCCCGTACGCAAACACTCATTATTCAGCCGGGGCAATACATCGAGTGGACGCTCGAGACGGATTTGCGCCGCTCGAGCGTGGGTGTCTACTAGCGAGCGCTACTTTGGGGGCGGGCGGGTCCCGCTCCCACCGCTACCGCCGCCGCCGCCGGTCAGCGTGAACGCCAGCGTGGTGGCCGCAAGGCTGGCCACGCCGACGCCCGCCAGTAGCACCGTTCGCCCCTTCGCTAACCGGCGCGCCTCGAGCGACGCGATATGGCCGGTCGGTAGCGTCACCGATTCGCCCGCCCAGGGCTGCCAATCGCCGCGCTTCGTCTCCACCTGCACGACCGCAAGGACGAGCCCCCGTTCGTCGGCGCGGACGTAGCGCCCGCGGACGATGAACGCGTCCGGGCCGAGATAGGGCCCCAGCTCCTGCGTTCCCGCATCTGTGAGGGTCACGGCGACGGACATCCCAGGCGCAGGATCGAGATCGGGGGTCCTGAGAGGAAGATACGAGTAGCATCCCGCCGTCAAACTGGCGGTGGTGATCAGGATTGCGGTACGCATATGCACTGATTGTTGACCACCCTTCCTCATACCCCACCAAGAGCCGGCGGTCACGTCACCGCGGGCCCGGCCCGCTGCCGCCGCCGCCGTTAGGCCCACCGCCCGATGCGGGCCCGAAGGCCTCGTACGTAACGACGAATCCTGCTACGGCCGCACCGGCGAGCAACACGACCTTGCTCGGAGACACGCGTCGTTGCTCCACCGCTCGCACGAAGTCGCCTGGCACGACCACCGTCTCGCCGGCCCACCGGGCGATGTCTCCCCGGCGCGACTCCACCGCTTCGACGGAGAGCGCGAGGCCTTGATCCGTGGCAGCCAAATACCGCCCCCGCACAACGAACGCGTTAGGCCCGAGATACCTGGCCAGCTCCTCGGAGCCGGACTCGGTGAGCGTCACCGCCAGATAGGTCGAGGGCACGAGGCTGGACCGGCGGAGCGGCAGGTAGTTGTAGCAACCCACCAGCAGCAAGCCCGTTACTATCGGGAGCGCGGCGCGTAACCGCATGTCTTGACCTCCCCCGAGTCAGGGACGCGAAGGGAGCGAACCCCCCGAGTCAGGGACGCGAAGGGAGCGAACCCTGACCGCGAGTCCGCTCCCCCGAAGTATACAGCTATCGCACCATACCGCTATACTGTGCGGCGCTCTACGGATACGCTGCCGCGCCCGGCCCCGTGCAGGGATGCACGTCCGATTCGGTCCGCACCCCCGCAGCCACTTCCGCGCTCTCGTCCGGGATGTTCGCGTTGGCGTTCCGCTCCGTCTGTGGGTAGAACAGCTCTCCCGGGACTGCCGGGAGGCTCAACACGTTGGGGCTCACCGGCGTGAGCGCCGGGATGCAGGTGCGCCGGTAGTCACTCAGTACCTCGATGTTCTGGAACATCACCACGTACTTCTCCATCATGATCGAGTCGAGCAGGGCGGCGCCGGTTACGCCGGTCGCTGAGGACGCCAACCCGGGCACCGCCGCATACGCTGCGTTCAGATTGGCCTGCGCCGCCGCTGTGTTGGCGAGCGCGAGGTTCGCCTCCGCCAGGATCAACTGGTTCTCCTGGTAGGTGGCGTACGGCACCGGGAAGTCGCCCGTGAACCGCAGCGGCTCGCAGTCGAAAAATGAGACGTCGGGCTGGGGCACGTTGAAGTCGTCCCCGGCGTATACGTCGGCCCCATTGGTGCAAAAGTAATCAGCTCGCCGCGGATCGTTGCGCCCGTTCATGTAGTCGACGAGCGCCTTCCCGGCATCGAGGTCGCCCCCGAACGCCGAGTTGTCCTGGAATTGGAACCACATGTTCGACTGCGGATAGCTGGTGCCCGTGTGGAACGCGCGGAAGTCACCCGCCGGCGAGCCGATCCCGAGGGTGGCCTGCGCGATCACGTCGTTCCAGACATCCGTGGCTGTGCGAGCCCCGAGCTTACCGTTGGACGCCGCCTCGACGGTGTGGAGGAAGTAGCGGGCCTTGAGCGTATGCGCCGTGGCGATCCAACTCGCGGCGGCGCCGCCGAAGACGAGGTCCGGCGGTGTGGCAAGCGACCTCACGCCGCTCTGAAGCGCCACGATGGCTCGACTGAGCATCGCCTGCACGGTGTCGTACACGACCAGCTGGGAATCGAGCACCGGCGTTGCGCTGGTACGGAGCTCGCTGTAGGGAATGCTGCCCCACAGATCGGCGGCGCTCCCGACCGTAAAGCCCTTCCAAACGAGATCGATTCCGAGATAGAGATCGTCCCCTGCCACGCGCGCCATGCTCGCGATCGTGTCCATGTCGATCACACCGCCGGCGGCATAGATCGTGGCCCAGTCCCCACCGTTCGCCCCGATGTTCGAGCCGGCGCCGAAGACGTAGCGCCCCGCCTGCTCGACAAACCGCCCGTTCGTGGCGCCGCACTGCTGCATCCACATGCACACCATCATCGGCACGGTGCCTTCCTGGAACGCGAACTGAGCGCCCTGAATGCCCGAAAACAACGTCTGGATCGTGGCCTGCGCAGGGTTGTTCGGATCGCTCGACAGGTTTTCCCCGGTCAAGAAGCTGTTGCACCCCGCCGTCCCGAGGAGCAGCGCCAGCGAGGCGAGCGCGACAGTGATGTTGCGACGCATATGTCGAATCTCCTCGGGTTAGTGGTTGAGAGTGATCGCGAACGC
>WNFX01005697.1_pt1 | contig 11976 bp, 8 predicted proteins | sample 5400111 | NCBI WGS metagenome assembly WNFX01 (sample SAMN13153363, study PRJNA577476) | soil metagenome | isolation source: 40 cm soil or saprolite under grassland replicate 1 | place: USA:California | collected 2016-06-15
TGGGTCCTGGCGATGCCAGGTCGGCGGCGTCCGGCGCCGCCGCGCGGCTGGCTGCGGCCGGGCTCGCTGTGCCGCCGTGGGCCGCCGGGCTGCGCAAGCCCAAGATCGGTAGGTGCTTCGGTTACGTGGATTTCTTTGGCGAGCAGGAGACGATCGCGCTGTGCTTCAGCTACGGCCGGAAGCGGCACGCCATCGGCGTGCTGATCGATCATGTGCTCGGTGGTGGCGTCAAGGACTGCTTCATCTCTGATCAACCGGATCAGGTCCGTGCTCACTACCGAAGATCCGCCCAGCAATTCGGACTGGAGTGCCGAGAATACTCGCCCGCCGAGGCCGCCTCGATCCTCGCGCGCGCCCTCGCCCGCGAGCCATGCCCGGAGCAGCCCGATCAGGTCGAGGACGTCGGCGAGCGTCTTGACCTTCTGAGGTCCCGGCTTGAGGTGCTATCGGCGGCCGGTCCGGGTGAGTGAGCGAGCCGCCACGTCCGCGGTGATCGGGCTCAGCCGCTGGGCACTCAACGACCTCGGGCTCCACCGGGTCGAGCTCGCTCACTCGGTGGCCAACCCGGCATCATGCCGTGTGGCGGACAAGGCCGGATTCCGGCTCGAGGGCGCCAAGCACAGCGCGCTGCTCCACGCGGACGGATGGCACGACATGCATCTGCACGCCCGAACCCGGGACGGCCGACCATAGCCGCCCAGTAACGTCGGCGATCGCCACCGCCCTCGACTCCCAGGGCCCGTTGCCATCACGAAATGTGGGTCAGATCCAGATCCAGTTCGCTTGGATACGGCGGTGCCCCCATCGCGGGTTCTGCTGGGCCATCGTCACCACTAACCGCCGGACCGGCGCCGGTGTTGACGGCCGGCCCGAAGTTGCCCCACGCGGATAGGTCCATCGCCAGGCGACCAACCGCCGATGCCACCGTAACAACGTGTCCGGGCGAACACGAAAGACCTGTGGCCAGCGATGCCGGGGGATCAGCCGGGACAGCGCCGCCAGCCACACCCGGTCGGCGGCTTGGTATCGCACGCGCTTGGCCTGGCGGCGCAGCACGGCGTCCTCGTGACGAAGAACCAGCAGTTCGACGTCCTTGGACGCCTCGCGGGGCATGAGGACCGCGGCGACGTCAAGCACGACCCTCACGATCATGTGAGCCAGCGTCAAAGGCACCCCGCGAGACTCCCGGGCTCAGCCATGCGCCGCAGCAAAACCCGCAGGTCAGTTCGCCGACCCTATATTCGAGCGGGACAGGCCGGAACGTGAGGTCCGCGCAAACAAGCGGGCAGCCCAGGCTCGACCAAACGAGCGGGCAGCTTGTGCTCAAAACCTCGCCCGCTGCCACGTCGCGCCGCCATTCGAGCTGAGCAGCAGTTGGCCGGGGCGGTGGTCGCTGTTCCCGTCGCTGTGGGCGGGTCCGTGCACAACGACCCCGTCGAATGACGTGGTGAAGCCGATGTCGGACCAGCCCATTCCGCCGTCGTCCTCGGTGCGCACGGTCTGCCAGCTGGCCGCGGCGTCGCCTGAACGGAACAGCCAGCTCGCCGCGCTCGCGGTGGCGATAACCAGCCGGCGGGAGGTGGCCGCGGCGATGGTTCCGCCGTCGCCTTCGCTGTTCGGCCTGCCCGCCCTCGTCCACCGCGCCCCGCTGTCGTCGCTGAGGTAGACCCGTTTGTCGGTGTGGCCGGTGTAGCCCTGGCCGATGCACAGCAGCGCCAGGCCGCGCGGAGACCTCACCGCGACCGAGGTGGCAATGTCGAAGCCGAGCGCGGTGCACGGCGTGCGGTGGACGCTGACACTCCGCCCTCCGTCGCCGGTGACAAGAACGTTGGTGCCGTCGAGCAGCGCCGCGGTGCCGGCGGAGGTGGCGATCATGTCGACCGGGTCGGTGCTCCCCGCGATAGGAATGGTCGCGACCGTGCTCCACGAACCGCCGCCGAGCGGTCGGCGCAGCAGCCTGCCTCGCCCGCAGCCGTTGCCTGGCGGGCACCGCGCGGTGAGCGCGAGCAGCTGCCCGTCAAGCGCCGCAAGCGCGAGGATCGAGCCGCCGGGCCGGGCGTCGTGACCCCAGTGCTCGCCGCCGTCGGTGGTCTCCCAAAGGCCGTTGCCGAAAACGAAGCCGCGCGCTTTTGTGGCGAAGCGGATGCCCCACACATCTGGCCCGCTGCTCAACCCGATCTGGCTGACCGGCGCGACCGGAGCGGGCAGGCCGCGCCAGCTCGCGCCGCGGTCGAGGGTACGCACGATCGATGTGCAGGGCGGCGCCGCGCACGGCGCGGTGCCGAGCACGAACGCCTCGTCCGCCGAGGCGAAGGTGACTGACGTGGCCGCGAACCCGCGGGGCACGGGACCGCCGATTGGCCGCGTCGGCACCGAACCAGCCGGGACGGCGCTGTTGTGGACCTGGGACCGCCCCGACGAGGCCGGGCCGGATGGCTGCGCGGCCGCCCCCGGCTGATGCCCAGATGAGCAGCCGGCCAGGCCGATGAGCAGCCCGGCGGCCGTCGCTCCAGCCAGCACGCAGACCTTGACAGAAACCATGGCCGTCCCCTTCCGCTGTCCCGTAGACGGCCGAGCCGGCCGAAAGGTTGTTGCCCGAAAGCCGGAAGAAGGCAGCACCCGGCGTGGGCGCGCCACGGCGCGCAGCCGTTAAGAAAAAGGCAACGTCGGTGGCTACGGGGCTGAGCGTCTGCCGACCAGCGGGCCCGTTATCGGCGGGTTGCTCGGCCGGTCGCAGGGCCAGCGATGCCGTCGGTCGGCCCGCCACACCGGTGCCCGGCGTGACCGGATGGAGTCGGCGCCTCGCCGGCGCTCGCCGGGATATCACCCATAGAAGGTGATGACACCCAACAAGGCTCCAGCAAGTGGTTCTACCGGGAGGTCGTCTCTCAGAACCCCGAGGCCGAACCGGGCACGTACCGTCGCATACGGGTCATCGTCGAAGAAGTCCACACGAAAGGGTGGATACGGCTACTCGACACGCCAAGCCTCGGCGGGTCGCACCACCATGCGGCTGTTCCTGATCGCCATCGCAGCGCCGCACGGCGCGGGCGATGAACGCCTGCGCTACCGCGTCGGCGCAACTCGATTGAGCGGGTCGGCTGAGCCGCGGCACCACGCGGCGCAGACGCTGGGACTTGTTCGTTACCGTCCTATTGGCCGCATCCTTGCGGGCGATTCCTGGGCAAGGCTACCTGGCGCTCGGTGAGATCAGCTTGATGTCGCGTTGGCGTTGCCGGCCTGGTCTTTGTGCCAGGGTTGGTTGTGGCCGGATTGGGGCTGGTGCGACGGCCTGGCAGGCGCGGCCGTCACCGCCGTATTGCTCCGGAATGCGCGGGCGTCAGCCAGGGCCGTCTTGAGCAGGTGCACCCCTCGGTGGCGACTGCCGGATGTTCGCCGCCAAGGTCGCCGGCCGAGAAGGTGCGATGCCCAAGAAAGCATGCCCGGACCCTTATTCATGCCACCGCGGCTTGCAGGCGCGCCGGGTGGGACGGCGACAATTCGAAGCCCTCGATGAGGAATTGCTCGGCTTCCTCGGCGCATACCTCGGCGGCTTGCTCGATATGTGGGTACATCAATTCGGCGAGCCCCGCGGCGTCGACCGGGTCCTGGTCGACCGCGTCGAGTTCCGGCAGGACGCGGCGCACGGTCCTGACGACGTCGGTCGGCAGCCACGGGATCCCGGCGGTCTTCAGCAGCTGCTGCGCCAGTGCGGACCTGCCCACCCGGGGCGGACCGCCGACGAGGTAGAGGACATGGCCGGTCATGGCGTCATTGTGCCCGCATGCCCGAGCGAAGGGGCTGCTGGCCGCGCGCGTGCGCCGCACGAGGCTGCCGGTACTACGGGTCCAATGCCCAATTGTCGTACAGCAGCCATTCGTGAAATGCGTGATCGATGATGCTGCGGCCGTGCATGCAGCCGTGCCTGTCGTGGCGTCCGGCCCTCTCAATGATCGCAGAAAGCTGGGTGGTCGTCGTGCGGGCTCGCACCTTCCTCGAACCGCACCGTTACGCCTTTGTGGCCTTGCGGTATATCAAAGTTCTCGTCAATCTTGGTTGTAGGTGGTCATCACGCGCGTGGTTGTGCGGGGGATGGATTCCATGGATGGGGCCGTAGACCGCGATAGCCTGTATGGCGAGTGGGGCCTTCCGCGGCGCTGGTTCTTAAGAGGCGTCGGCGGGGCGCTGCTCGGGGTCGGAACTGGGGTGTTGCTTACGGGCTGCCGACGCGCGCCCGGCAACACCTATAATAATGAGCAGCCGCCTGTAGTGCCGAACGACGGCAACAGAAACCTCCCCGACGAGAACGGCCCTGGGGGTGGCGAAGGCCCAGCCCCTGGAGAGGGTGGCGGCGGCGAGTAAGATCGTTAGCTGCCCCATTGCTTAACTGCCTCAGACCGCCCAGCTCGGGAAATTGCCCGTTCTGAACAAACCGTGCTTGCCTACGAATAGCGCTTTCGAGGCCACTGACCAGCTGCCAGGAAAAAGTCAAGGTTTAGAATGCCAGCTGCCCGAGCTTGCTAGCTTATGCTTCTAGATCTGCGCCGGGTCCAGGGCCCGCGCGCTCACCGGAAGGTCAAGCCGTGCACCCATTTCGCGCCGCGATCGAAGCCAGGGATCTGCCCGGTGCCCTGGCGCTGCTCGCAGAGGATGTCGTCTTCCGCAGCCCGGTCGTGTTCAAGCCCTACCATGGCCGTGCTGCCGTCGCGCCGATCCTGGCCGGTGTCGTGCGCGTCTTCGAGGACTTCCGCTACGTGCGCGAAATCGGCGCGGTCGGCGCGCGCGACCACGCGCTGCTGTTCGAGGCGCGCGTCGGGAATCGCCACCTGGAGGGATGCGACTTCCTGCATACCGCAGACGACGGCTTGATCGACGAGTTCGCCGTGATGGTCAGGCCGCTGTCCGCGGCGCTAGCCTTGGCGGAGGCGATGAAGGCACAACTGGAGGTAGCTGCGCAGGGCCACCCCGGCTGACAAATACGCGCCCGTGGACGGCGCGACGCGGCCGCGGGATAGCCTTCGAGGCTATGGCAGAGCGCCCTGACCCCTCGCGTGCGTGCCGCCTGCCCTTGAGCTCGGGGCAGCCCGGCGTATCCTGCGCGACGCTTTGGGGGTGGAGGCGTCGCTCGCCCCGCTGGCAGGTGAGCGCGACCAAAACTTCCCGGCCGACGCGGCGGATGGCGGGCGCTGGCTACTTAAGATCTCCAACCCCGCGGACGGGGCGTCCGTCGTGGACATGCAAACAGCCGCGCTTCGCCACATCGAGCGGGTGGATCCCGGCCTGCCTGTGATGCGGGCGCTGCCGACCACGGGCGGGGAACCCTGGACCGAGGTTTCCGTGCCCGACGGTCGGATCTACCCGGTACGGCTCTTTACGTTCCTCCCCGGACACATCACAGCGGCGTCAGCACTCACCGCTCCGGTGATCTGGTCCTTCGGGGAGATCACGGCGCGCCTTGGGCGTGCCTTGCAGGGGTTCTTCCACCCCTGCGCCGACTACGAGATCCTCTAGGGCATCAAACACGCGCCAAAGCTCCACCGCTGCTCGCCCACCTCGACGACGCGCCGCGCCGGGCTCAGCTCGAACGGGTCCTGGACCGGTTCGAAGCGCATGCCGCGCCAGCGCTTCCATACCTGCGCGCCCAGGTGATCCACGGCGACATGAGCCTGGACAACGTGCTGTTCGACCGGGATGCCCGGGTCAGCGGGATTGTGGATTTCGGCGACATGAGCCACGCGCCGCTTGTCTGCGACCTCGCCGTCGCGATCGCGGACGTGCTGCACGGCCGCGATGACGCCATCGAGGCGGCCGAGCCGATGATCGGCGGCTACGTCTCGGTCACACCCGTTGAGGACGACGAGGCAGAACAGCCGGGAACGTGGTAAAGATCCGCCCACCCCTAGTCTTCCAGCGAGAACACGCCGACCGCCTGCTCCACGCCCTGGACGACGTGCTCGCCGCCTACGTCCGCTGAGACCGGCCGCAACGGTCACCGGCCGCTGGCCGGGGCCATGCCGGGCCGGAAGGCGGTGACGCTCTTGCGCAGCTGCCGGTAAGCATTGGCCTCAGCTGCGCGAAAGATTAACCAATTCTGCACTTCCTCGGCGTTTGCCGCTGGCGGAGATCACCTATTGTGTAGGGCCGATGACGGCGTGACAATTGAATCGGAGAGGACGCTCGGCACAGCGAGCCAGCGATCAGGCGCCGGAGGCTTCTCCCGCTCCATTTTTCCCAAACAGATGAAGGGCATTGGTCCAAGCGTTGCTGGTCCGGCTCGGTCGGGGACGCCTTCCGGCATCAGATTCGCCACGGGGCTCACGGGTGGACCGCATGGGCCGATCGGAGGACAAACCATGACCGACATGCATCTGGAGACGGCCCTTTCATTGCCCCGCGGCTTCAGATTCGGGGAGGTGTCGAGCCTTACCGCACTCACGACACCCGGCTCGTCGGCACCCAGCCTGGGCCCACTCGCCGCCTTCACCGGCACGTTCAGGGGCAGTGGCTTCAACATCATCTTCCGGCCTGACAGCACGGCGACGCCGACGCCGCTGCCCGTACCCGTCTCCGGCAGCGACAACGTGCTCGAACTGAACCTAACCCGCGAGACCTTGTCGTTCTCGCACCGGCTCGGTTCTGTTCCCAACCGGGGCATGGTGCAGGGCGACATCTTCCTGAACGGCGTTTCCTACCTGCAGACCATCAGCGACGTCACCGTCCCCAGCCAGCCCGTCGGCATCCATTTCGAGCCGGGGCTGTGGATGGCCGTTCCGGCAACCACCGCCCCCGCCGAGGGGTCAACAGTGGTGCGCATGGCGTCGATTCCCCACGGCACGACCCTCGAGGCCCAAGGAACCTCGTCCACCATCGCCGGAAAGCCGACCATACCGGCCGTGGACATCACCCCGTTCTCGACCGCCGCGCCCCACAACAAGATCCCCTTCCCCAGCCAGACGGCGGCCACCAACAACACAGCGCGGATCCCGCAGAACCTGACCTCCTTCATCGCCGCCGGCACCATCACACAGGCAATGCTGACTGATCCCAACACCCTGCTGCGCAACCACATCGCGTCGCAGGCCATCACGTCCACGACCATCATTTCCATCTCCAGCCACCCAGCCGTCCCCCTGTTTGGCGGTGGCACGGTCAACATCGCCTTCCTGAAGGGCGACGCGACAGCCAGCGCGCCGAACGCCCAGACCGTGAACATGGCGGCGACGTTCTGGATCGAGACGGTCGAATTCACCATCGAGGTGCCGATCTTCGAACCGGGCCAGCCGCCGCTGATCATCCCAGCGCAGACCGGTGCCGCCGGGCAACCCGTTCCCGAGTTCCTCGTGGATCCGCCGGTCCCCATCACGGCACCGCGCCCGATCACTGTCAAGGCGAGGCAGATCCAGTATTCACAGCAGGTCTTCCTGAACTTCAACACCCTGACCTGGCCGCACGTCTCGGTGGCCACGCTCGTGCCGAGCAGCCCTATCTCGATCCCACCCTCCGCCTGGGCATGAGACAGGGGCCGAATGAGGAGCGGATCGTTCTGGAGCATCCCCTCCGACGGACGTCCTTCTCAACCGCGCCGCCGAGTTCGACCGAGCCCCTCGGGGGTGTGGCGCAGCCCCTCCGGTCAGCAGCAGTGGAGGGCAAGCGCCTGTCCGGCGGTGGTGCCATTGTAGGTGCCCACCGCCCAGATGTTGGTGGCTGACGAGGCGCCCACGCCGTAGAGGGTGTTCCCCGACGAACTTGGGTTCGGGCTCGGCACATGCTTCCATGCGGTGCCGGTCCAGTGCTCGACGAGAGTCTTGTGCACGCCGGTGCCGTCGATGGATTCGCCCACGGCCCAGGCGTTGCTGGCGGACAGGGCGACCACGCCATTGAGGATGTTGTAGTTGGAGGTGCCGCTGGGGTTGGGGCTCGCCACCCGCTTCCACGCGGTGCCGTTCCAGTGCTCGATGAGCGTCTGGTCGGCGGTCCCGTTGAAGTAGTAACCCACCGCCCAGGCGTTGCTCGCGGAGGTGGCGGCCACGCTGCTCAGGCTGTTGAGGGCCGAACTCGAGTTGGGGCTCGCCACGTGCGTCCACGCGGTGCCGTTCCAGTGCAGGACAAGGGACTTGTGCGAGAAGGACCCCACCGCCCAGACGTTGGCCGAGGAGACGGCGGCCACGCCGAAAAGGAAGTTGCCGTTGAGGGCGCCGCCCGGGTTCGGACTGGGCACGCGCTTCCACGCGGTGCCGTTCCAGTGCTCGATCAGCGTCTGTCCCACGTCGGCGTTGTTGGAGTACTCACCAACGGCCCAGATGTTGGTGGCGGAAACGGCCGCCACGCCGTAGAGAATGCCTCCGCTGGCGGTGTTCGGGCTCGGCACCTGCTTCCACGCGGTGCCGTTCCAGTGCTCGACGAGCGTCTGGTCGGCGGTGCCGTTCAAGTAGTGACCCACCGCCCAGATGTTGTCCCGGGACACAGCAGCGACGCCGTAGAGGATGTTGTAGCCGGAACTGCCGCCCGGGTTCGGGCTTGGCACCTGTTTCCAGGACGAGCCGTTCCAGTGCTCGATGAGCGTCTGGCCAATTTCGCGCTCGTCGTTGTAATAGGCCCCGACCGCCCAGGCGTTGCACCGCGACAGCACCGCCACACCAAATAAATTGTTGTCGAATCCCCCGGGGCTCGGCGGCTGGACCCCGGTCCAGTTGAAGCACGTCGACGCGGAGGCCGTGGCCGGGATCCCGATGAGAACGCCCGCCACCATCACCGGCGCGACCAGGACGCTGAAGATCCGCCTTGCAGACCGTCGTGCACACATCATTCTGTAACGCTCCTTAGTAATGCAGCCATGCGCGGGGCCGCGCCAGGTCCGCTTGCCCGCCGTTGGCTCGCAAGACCATTTTTATCCCGAACGGCTGCGCATGCTGGCACACGCCCCCCTTTGCGAACCGGCCATGGGGACGGCCGACCCTGTGGGGCCTCGATTACTGGATCTGGCCTGGGCGGCATGCCGACTTCGAGCCGAGTGCACCGACCGGATGCCCCAGCGTGTCAGTCGCGATGTTCTGCTTGCGGCCCTTCGTGCGTTTGCCCGCGTCGTACCCCTGGGTTGCGTCGGGAACGTTGGAGGAAGCCTTCACCATCCGCGCGTCGGTGATCGCCGCGCTCGGCTCCGGCGACCGCCCGGCCTGCTCGCGGACCCGGCCGCGCAGGCCGTGGATGGCCGCTGTGGTCCCATCTGCTTCCCACCTGGCGTAGTAGTCGTAGACCGTCTTGTACGGCGGGAAATCGTTGCGGCAGGTACTCCCAGGCGATCCCGGTCCGGTTCACGTACAAGATCGCATTCACGATCTCGCGCAGGTCATGCACCGGTGCGCTCAGGCCCAGGCCAGCCTCGGCGCGGGCGGCCCGCCACGCCGACAGGACCGGCTCGATCAGCGCCCACCGGGCATCGGACAGATCAGTGCGATATGTACGTCGATTGGTCACGACGGCGATCTATAGCAGGTGATCCATCGAAAAGTGTGGGATCTTGAAGGCAGGGTTTCCCCGCGCTAGAACAGACCGCAATCAACCGGGATCAGATGCCCTCTTAGAACGGCGCGCGGCCCAGGGAAGGTTCTCTGTCCCGGCGTGCCGCCGTACACGGCGGTGCGCCGCTCCGCGAGGAGGCTGTCCGTCCACAGCGGACAGCAAAAAGCAAAGGCAAGGAGATCCAGCCCCTTGCCATTTTCAATTTATAGCGCACCGGGGGACTTGCGGCAAGGCCAGGGTCGTGCCGCATAATCGCAGGCCGGGCTCGGAATTTATGGAATGGGTGATCCGAAGGTGCGTGTGCTGTTGTCGACGTATGACTCGCGCGGGGGGGAAGGAACGAGATGAGGGCGTGCCAAACGCGAGGTTCGGCAGAGTCTGTCATGCCGCACGCTCTGTCGGCCATCGCAGTGCAGCGGAGCACGGCCTCCCTGGAGGTATCGCGATGATCGAGCGCTACGTGCTGGGTCTCGAAGAGATCGACAAGACGCAGGTCGCGCTCGTTGGCGGCAAGGGCGCGCACCTAGGGGAGCTTTCGCGGATCGAAGGCATTCGTGTGCCGGCTGGCTTTTGCGTGACGACGGATGCCTTCCGGCGGATCATTACAACGGCGCCTTGGATCGACGATCAGCTCGATCGGCTGTCGCGCCTGGACCCCGACGACCGGCAGGCGATCCGCACGCTCAGTGCGGAGATCCGCCGGACCCTTGAGGGGATCGCCATTCCTGACGATCTGGCGGCGGCGATCACCCGCTCGGTCACCCGGCTTGGCGGGAAAGCTGCCTACGCCGTCCGATCCAGCGCGACGGCGGAGGACTTGCCGACGGCCTCCTTCGCGGGCCAGCAGGACACGTACCTGAACGTCGTGGGGTTGGCTGCGATCCTCCAGCACGTCAGCCGATGCTGGGCGTCGCTGTTCACCGAGCGGGCCGTGACCTACCGCGTGCGGAACGGCTTCGACCACCAGAAGGTCCACATGGCCGTGGTCGTGCAGCAGATGGTCTTCCCGGATGCGGCCGGCATCCTCTTCACGGCCGACCCCGTCACCTCCAACCGGAAGGTCGTCTCCATCGAGGCCAGCTTCGGCCTCGGCGAGGCCCTGGTAGCCGGCCTGGTGAACGCCGACGTCTACAGAGTGCGGGACGGTGAAGTTGTCGTCAAGGCAGTCGCCACCAAGCAGCTTGCCATCCACGCCTGGCCTGCAGGCGGGACGCAGGAACTGGCGATCGAGCCAGAGAGTCAGGAGCAGCCAGCGCTGACCGATGCGCAGATCGTGCGGCTCGCTCAGCTGGGTCGGCGGATCGAAGCGCACTTCGGCCACCCCCAGGACATCGAATGGTGCCTGGTCGACGATGGGTTCCAGATTGTCCAGAGTCGGCCGATCACCACGCTGTTTCCCATCCCCGCGACCAGCGATCAAGGGAACCACGTCTACGTCTCCGTCGGTCATCAGCAGATGATGACCGACCCCATGAAGCCCCTGGGGCTCTCCCTGTGGCAGCTGACGACCCCGCGGCCCATGTCCGAGGCCGGCGGGAGACTGTTCGTCGACGTCACCAAGGCGCTGGGTTCGCCAACGAGTCGCGCAGGCCTCCTGAAGGCCCTGGGGAGATCCGATCCGCTGATCGGGGACGCGCTGCAGACCATCCTCGAACGCGGCGACTTCATCCCGACCCTCCCGGACGAGGGCCTGGGCGGGACGCCGGCTGACAGCGCGCCCGCCCCGATCGAGACCGATCCGGCCATCGTCGCCGAGCTGGTCGAGCGCAGCCAGGCCTCCATCGCAGCGTTGAAGCGCGACATCTGGACGAAGTCCGGGTCGGCGCTGCTCGATTTCATCCTTGCGGACGTCCAGGAGCTGAAGCGGATCCTGTTCGATCCGCAAAACCTCCAGGTGATCATGGCGGCGATGCAGGCCACCTGGTGGCTCAACGAGCGGCTGCAGGCGTGGCTGGGCGAGAAGAACGCGGTCGACACGCTCACGCAGTCCGTCCCCCACAACGTCACGTCGGAAATGGGGCTGGCGCTCCTGGACGTCGCGGACGTGATCCGCCCGCATCCGGACGTGGTGGCATTCCTGCAGCACGTCGAGGACGAGAACTTCCTGGACGACCTATCCACGCTCGCAGGCGGGCGCGAAGCCCGAGACGCCATCCAGGCCTACCTCGGCAAGTACGGCATGCGCTGCGTCGGCGAGATCGACATCACGAAGCCACGGTGGAGCGAACGCCCCACCACGCTCGTGCCCATGATCCTCGGCAACATCAAGAACTTCGAGCCGGGCGCCGGCGAGCGGCGCTTCGAGCAAGGCCGGCAGAAGGCCTGGAAGAACGAACAGGAACTGCTGACGCGCTTGCGGGCCTTGCCGGACGGGGAGCGGAAGGCCGAAGAGGCCAAGCGGATGATCGACCGGATCCGGACCTTCATCGGGTACCGGGAGTATCCGAAGTACCACAT
>WNFX01013233.1_pt1 | contig 11975 bp, 14 predicted proteins | sample 5400111 | NCBI WGS metagenome assembly WNFX01 (sample SAMN13153363, study PRJNA577476) | soil metagenome | isolation source: 40 cm soil or saprolite under grassland replicate 1 | place: USA:California | collected 2016-06-15
GGCCCCCACCGCTGCGCCCGGCCTATCTTGGCGGCTCTCCGAAGATCCTACGGATTACCTTGTCGGAATCTGCATCGAAACATCGGCCATGGCTGAGCAAAATACGCTGCGGCTGCCACGAGTGGATTTTTCTGATTGCCGCCTCCGCCTTCCGCCGCTGGAGAAGTAGTGGCAGCCGCATGCCGAAGAAAATCTGACCATAGGGATGGTACATCCCGGTGAACCTTGTGGCCGTCCGCCAAGGGTCGTTAATCTTGTCAAGTTCGATGTTGATGATCGTATCGGCGAGTATCAGCGTCTTTGAAGCCTTGTGGAAGAAAATGAATTCCTTGAAATATCCGCCGGGAAAAAGCGTTTGGTCGATTTCTCGACTCCATTCTTCTGGCGGACTGGCCTCGAGGTCTCTCGTGAAGTCAACATCAACATGCCGGGCACGAGCCCTTTCGCGCACACGTGGCGATGCCCACGAAACTGCATTGGGAAACGCCTTTGCCCATTCCCCTATATGCGCATAGTGGAATTGGTTAGGCGACACGAGATGACAAACCGCCCCCAGTCGCAGCAGCTCGTTGGCCAGTCTCCCGTCGAACTTGATCGGCGAATGGAGGAAGAGGTCGCCGTTTGAAGGGCGCACCACTGTCATTCGGGTTGTGAACGGAAGAGGCAACTTTGCTCCGCCTACGGTCAAATATTCGAATGGCCCGTCGACGATACCGATGTTCGGCGCGACAAGTTTGTAGACGTTGATTGGCTCGTAAAGAGAGGCTCCCATATCGCAGACCATCGTATGCTGGTGCTGCTTGCGTGAGGCGGCGGCAACGCCGCACACGAAGCGTACACAGTCCCGCCGGGGTCAAAGGCCAGATCGCGCGCCCCTCAAGCCATTGTCCAATTGCAGGAGCGTTTCCCGCCCGATTTTGGATACGGGCTATTCCGACTCTACGGTTTTGAACTCCGCGGGTAGGATGATTTCGAGCACCTCGCAATCGTCGGAATAGTCGAGCACAGTGTGCTTAATGCGCGGTGGCTGCAGCCAAGCGGCGCCTTCGCGCATCGTGACCTCGCCTTGACCCTCAAATTCAGATTTGATCCACCCCTTCAGGACGTAGATCATCTGGACATCCACGTCGTGGAAATGACGCTTCGACACGACCGCCGGGTCACACGGCGGGATGAAGCGGATGACGTGCGCTTGCAGCAGGCCATTGGTGGCCTTGCTCATGCCGAGATCGCGGTATTTCGCGTAGCTCCGCAAGCCATCCGCCCGAAAGTCTTCCGCTCGGAAGTGACTGACATTGAACGTCTGCTTCGGCCGTGCCTTCGGCTTCACGCGTGTAGCAACCGCGTTCTTGCGCGACGTCTTTCTCGCTCGCGCCTGTAGCTTTGCCAGTGTCTTCGCCATGGTTAGGCTCCTACCGTATGGTCTGGTTACGCCTCTCTTTTATTCGGATTCCTGGTCGCCCGATCCCGTGACCCTACAACTCGATTTGCGGGCGCGCCCACTGCTTGATTTCTTGGATGCTGCGTGACTCCCGGCACTTCGACTCTGTTTTCGACGAGAGAGGCTCACGTCATCGGGGTCTGACCTTGAAAATCTTGTTGCGACCGTGTTGCGACAGCGGCCAACCATTTGCGCCCATGCTCATGTAACGTATTGAGAACAAAGGCATAAAAATATTAATTGACAGGGCTGATCCAGCCTTTGAGCACGTAGACCATCTGGAAATCGACGTCGTGATAGTGGCGCTTGGAGACCTCTTCCGGGCGGCAGGGCGGAACGAAGCGGATCACGTGGGCCCGCACCATCCCGTTGGTGGCTTGGGCGATGCCGAGATCGCGGTACTTCGCGTAGCGCCGCAGTCCGCCTTCGAAGTCTTCTTCCCGATGATGGCTGACGACGAAGTGCTGCCGCGGCTTGGCCCGCCGTCTCGCCGTGCTCGTTGCCTTGGGCGCGGCGCGCCGCTTCGTCGCGGTTTGCCGTCGCGCCCCTCGTGCTGAAGACCTCGCCTTGGTTCTGGCCATGGGCTCCTCCCGTATGGGAGGGCCATGCTAGCCGCTTCCCGGGTGGCAGAACAATGAACCTCGGCCTCGCCCTTTTCCTCGCCGCGGCAAGGCGCTAAAGGACAACTATATATCCCTTACGACCACCGGCGGTTCCGGAGCATCCACAGCATGCCGCGCACGCTCTACGACAAGATCTGGGAAGACCATCTGGTGGATGAGCAGCCGGACGGCACCTGCCTCATCTATGTCGACCGCCATCTCGTGCACGAGGTGACCAGCCCGCAGGCGTTCGAAGGGCTGCGCCTATCCGGCCGCAAGGTGCGCGCCCCCGACAAGACGCTCTGCGTCGTCGACCACAATGTGCCGACCACCGACCGCAAGGCGCCCAACCCCGATCCCGAAAGCGCGGCGCAGATCGCATATCTGGCGGAAAACGCCAAGCTGTTCGGGCTCGAATACTTCGACGAGTTCGACAAGCGTCAGGGCATCGTCCACATCATCGGGCCGGAGCAAGGCTTCACGCTCCCCGGCACCACGCTCGTTTGCGGCGACAGCCACACCGCAACCCACGGCGCCTTCGGCGCGCTCGCCTACGGCATCGGCACCTCGGAAGTCGAACACGTGCTGGCGACGCAGACGCTGATCCTGACCAAGTCGAAGAACATGCGCGCCGTGGTCGACGGCAAGCTGCCCCCCGGCGTCGCCGCCAAGGACATCATCCTCGCCATCATCGGCGAGATCGGCACTGCCGGCGGCACGGGCCATGCCATCGAATATGCCGGCGAAGCGATCCGATCGCTGTCGATGGAAGGCCGCATGACCGTCTGCAACATGTCGGTCGAGGCCGGCGCCCGCGCGGGCTTCATCGCCCCGGACGAGAGGGCTTTCGCCTATCTCAAGGACCGGCCGCGATCGCCGAAAGGCAAGCTCTGGGACGAGGCCATGCGCTACTGGGAGACGCTGCGCTCGGACGAGGGCGCGCATTTCGACCGTGAGATCAGGCTCGACGCCGCCAAGCTGCCGCCGCTGGTGACTTGGGGGACGAGCCCCGAGCAGGTCGTCTCGGTGGCCGGGCGGGTGCCGCGGCCGCAGGACATCGCCGACGAGAACAAGCGCCGCGCCGCCGTGACCTCGCTCGATTACATGGGCCTCATGGGCGGTGAGAAGATCACCGACATCGCGCTCGATCGCGTTTTCATCGGCTCCTGCACCAATGCGCGCATCGAGGATTTGCGCGCGGTCGCGCGCGTGGTCGACGGCAAGAGCGTCAAGCCGAGCGTCAAGGCGATGATCGTGCCGGGCTCCGGCTTGGTGAAGGAGCAAGCCGAGGCGGAAGGGCTCGACAAGATCTTCCTCAAAGCGGGCTTCGAGTGGCGCGAGCCCGGCTGCTCCATGTGCCTCGCCATGAATCCCGACAAGCTCTCACCGGGCGAGCGCTGTGCCTCGACCTCGAACCGCAATTTCGAGGGCCGCCAGGGCTACAAGGGTCGCACCCACCTGGTGTCGCCGGCGATGGCCGCCGCGGCCGCGATCGCGGGGCATTTCGTGGACGTGCGGGAGTGGAACTAAGCGCGGATTAAGGGCCGAGATCGCGCCCCGGCTGCCACCAGCAGCGCATCCTCGGGACGATGACCGCGCCACTCGGGCGATTTTCCGCCGCGAGCCAAGAGGTGCATTCGCGCACGTGGCGCGGACCCGGGTACTCGTAGGTGTAAGGAACCGGATAGGTCGTGGAGTACGTCCGGTAAGGATAGGCGGGGGTCACCCGAATTCGCGTCCGCGCGCGCCCAGGCGGCGGACGCGATGGTGCCGACAGCTCGCCGCCGCGTGTCGCGTCGGGTGCGAACTGCGCGAAGGATTCAGGCGCTGAAGCGAGCACGGCTGCGCCGGCGACGATGATGACCGCTGTTGCCCGTATCATCTTTGCCCTCGCCCGTTGACGCCTCCTACGCTCGCCCATCGCCGCGCGGCCGTCAACGCCCGCGCGCTCGTTCATGCCGGGCAGGATGCAATGCCTTGGCCGGCTCTGCGCGCTCGCTTACAACTGCAGCCATGGCCGATCCGATATTTGCCGATCCGCTCCCCTGGCGCATGGTCAAGGCGCCGTCGCTCGAGGAGCTCGAAACGCTCGCCGAGACGGCATTTCGCCGGCTGCCGCAGAAATTCCGCGCGCTGTGCGAGGGCCTCGTCATCCGGGTGGAGGATTTCCCGACCGAGGAGGTGCTGGACGAGCTGGGCGCGCAGTCCGAGTTCGATCTGCTCGGCCTGTTCCAGGGCGTCGGCCTGCCGTTTCGCTCGGAAAGCGCGCCCGGACAGATGCCCAACATGGTGTGGCTCTACCGCCGACCGATCCTCGACTACTGGGCCGAGCACGACGAGGCGTTGGGCGCGATCATCACCCACGTGCTGGTGCACGAGATCGGCCACCATTTCGGTCTTTCCGACGACGACATGGCCGCGATCGAGGCAAGCGTGAGTTGAGCGGCGAGGACCGCGCCTCCCACACGACCCTGCACTTGACAAACCACCAAGCGCGTCATCAAACAGAACTATTCCACTGTGACCGGGCAAAGCTCATGGACAAATTCACCACGCTCGAAGGCGTCGCGGCACCGCTCAAGATGATCAACGTCGACACCGACATGATCATTCCCAAGCAGTATCTCAAGACCATCAAGCGCACGGGGCTTGGCACGGGCCTGTTCGCGGAGAAGCGCTATCGCGACGACGGCAGCGAGAACCCGGACTTCGTGCTCAACAAGCCCGCCTATCGCAAAGCCAAAATTCTGGTCGCCGACGACAATTTCGGTTGCGGCTCCTCGCGTGAGCACGCGCCTTGGGCGCTGATGGACTTCGGCATCCGTTGCGTGATCTCGACCTCGTTCGGCGACATCTTCTACAACAACTGCTTCAAGAACGGCGTGCTGCCGATCAAGGTCAAGCCGCAGGATTTGGAGAAGTTGTTCGACGACGCCGAGCGCGGCGCCAATGCGACGCTGTCGATCGACCTGGAGAAGCAGGAGATCCGAGGCCCCGATGGCGGCGTGGTGAAGTTCGACATCGATGCACACCGCAAGCACTGCCTGCTCAACGGCCTCGACGATATCGGTCTCACCATGGTCAAGCAGGACAAGATCGAACGCTTCGAGCAAAAGTCGAAGGCCGCACGCGCGTGGGCGTGAGGCAGGAACGCCAGCCTGGCTCGGCCTCACATTATTTGCGGTCGTCCCCGCGAAAGCGGGGACGCGTATTCAAAGGCCAGTCATGCGCGGGCTTGACCCGCGCATCCATCTTCTTCGCAAGAAGTTTTTTCGAAGATTGATGGATTGCCGGGTCAAGCCCGGCAATGACGGCCTGGGGGCCGTGTGCCTTAAGCCGCTTCGACGTGGGCGACGTGATAAAGGCATGGCTCCGCCTCCTTGATGAGCTCGCCGAAGCGCGGCCATTTCTTGCGGAATTCGGGCGAATGGTGAGCAGCCTCGAGCTTCTCGCGATTGGTCCATTGGACGTAGTTGACGACGTGGCTGCCGTCCTCGCTGCGGTGGAGGCAGACCGAGATGAAGCCCGGCTGGGTCGCCATGAAACGGGCGCGCTCGGCCATCAGCTCCAGCACCTCGGACTGGCTGTTCGGCGGAACCTTGACGGTCGTGATCTGGGTCACGATATCGGTGTTTTCGCGAATTTCAGGCATCTGCGTTCTCCCGATTGTCCATCGAGACAACGCACGTGACGGGGTGAAGTTTCGCCTCGCTAGACTCGCTCGGCCTCGAGCCTGCGCTCCTCGATCGCCTGTGCGATCGCGACCGTGCGGCGCGCCATGTCGGCATGCAAGCGCTCGACCATGCGGCCCTCGAGCTGCACGACGCCCTTGTCCTTGTTCTCCGGCAGATCGAATGCCGCGATGATCTTCTTCGCTAGGGCAACGTCTTCCGCGCTCGGCGAGAAGGCGGCGTTGCAGGGCCCGATCTGGTTCGGATGGATGAGGGTCTTGCCGTCGAAGCCCATGTCTCGCGCCTCGCTGCACTCGCGCGCGAAGCCCTCCGCGTTGCCGAGGTCGTTGTAGACGCCGTCAAGGATGTCGAGGCCAAAAGCGCGCGCCGCCGCCACGCAGCTCATCAGCCACGGCAACATCGGCCCGCGGCCGGGCGTGATTTTCGCACGCGTGTCCTTGGCGAGATCGTTGGTGCCCATCACGAAGGCCGCGAGGCGGGTTTCCACGTCCCTGGCCGCGGCCGCGATGTCGCGCGCGTTGAGCATGGCGAGCGGCGTTTCCATCATCGCCCAGACGCGGATCCTTTGGTCGGCTCTGATGTCGACGAGGCGCTCGGCCACGTCCTCCAGGTGGCTGGGACTGGACACCTTCGGCACCAGCACCACGTCGGGCTTGGCCTTGGCCACGGCATTGAGGTCGTCCAGCCACCACTCGGTGTCGAGACCATTGATACGCACGATGACCTCGCGCGCGCCGAAGGAGCCGGCGATGACGGCATCCAACACCTGCTGGCGGGCGGCGGCCTTGCCCGCGGGCGCAACCGAATCCTCGAGGTCGAGAATGACGGCGTCGGCGGGTAGCGTGCGCGCCTTCTCGATCGCGCGGGCGTTGGATCCCGGCATGTACAGCACGCTCCGGCGCGGACGGATGGTCATGTTGATGCCCCGCTTTGATCTGCTCTAGCCTATCGAGTGGATGGCTGCGATGCCACTCTCTGGAAGGATGCGCAAAGTCTTGAGCGACACTTGGTTCGCGGGTGTCGATGGCTGCCGCGCCGGGTGGCTCTTGGCCCTCGCGCGCCCCGGCGACGGCGAAGTGCGCCTGCGCGTTGTGCCACGCTTTGCCGAGGTCATCGCCGCGCCCGAGGCGCCTGCCGTCATCGCAATCGATATCCCGATCGGGTTGCCGGAACAGGCGGGCCATGGTGGGCGGACGGCCGACGATATGGTGCGCCCGTTTCTCGGTGCACGTAGATCGTCGGTGTTTTCAGTCCCTTCACGCCGCGCCGTCTTTGCAGAAGTTGGTCCTTTCGGCGATCAGCAATCGAGGTACGCAGCCCATCAGCGTGCATGCGCGGTCGCCCGGAGGACTTCGGATCCGCCAAGGAGCATCACCATTTTTGCTTTCGGCATTTTTTCCAAGATTCGCGAGGTGGACGCGGTCCTGCAGAGCGATCGCTCGCTCCACGGCCGGGTGCGCGAAACACATCCCGAGCTCGCATTTTGGCGTCTCAATGGAGCGCGCCCGCTGCCGTCGCCAAAGAAGACCGAAGCGGGTCTGGCGCTGCGTCGGCGCTTGCTAGTCGAAGCCGGTCTTCCGCTGGCCGCGACGACCTTCTCGACGCGCTCGCCTGTGCCGCGATCGCGCGGCGCATACATCGCGGACTGGCGCGGCCGTTTCCCGATCCGCCCGAGCGCGACGCCTGCGGCCTGCCGATGGCGATTTGGGCGTAAGCGCTGCTGCGTCTGGAGCGAGCGATACTCCCGCTTCGCGCTCAGCGCTCAGCCCCCGAGCGCGTAAGCCAGCGCTGCACGCGCGGGTCGTCGCAGATGGCGACGTTGAACCGCATCCACGGCGAGCGCTCGAGGTGGGGCCGAAACACGACCCCGGGCGCGAGCATGATGCCATCGCGCGCGGCGGCCTCTGCCAGCGGCAACGCGTCCTCGACCTGCGGAAAACGCGCCCAGACGAACATCCCGGAATTGGGCTCGGCGAATATTTCAAGCCCAATTCCCTCGAACGCGCGCACGACATTGGCGCGCGCCGCATCGAGCCGCTCGTGCAGCCGCGCGAGATATTTGCGATAGTGGCCGTCGACCAGCATCAGGTAAATGAGGCGCTCGGTGAACTGTGACGTCGTGATGCTGGTGAGCATCTTGATGTCCGCGAGTTCGTTGGCGATGTGCGGCGCGCAGGCGACGAACCCGACGCGCAAGCTGCCCGACAAGGTCTTGGAGAAGCTGCGCGCATAGATCACGCGGTTGAGCTGGTCGAGCGTCGCCAGCCGCGGCGTGGCCTTCACCTGCAGATCGCAGAAGATGTCGTCTTCTACGACGAAGAAGCCGCAGCGCTCGGCCGCCTGTAGAACCTTGAACCCGACATGCGGGCTCATGTCGGTGCCGGTCGGATTCTGCATCACGGACTGCGTGAAATAAACTTTCGGCCGGTGCGCGGTGGCGAGCTTCTCGAGCGTAGCGATATCCGGTCCGTCCGGATTGCGCGGCACCGCCAGCATCTCCACGCCCTGCAGCCGCAGGTTTCCAAACATGTTGTAGTAGCCGGGATCGTCCACCAACGCCGCGTCGCCCGGCTTGAGCAGATAGCGGATGACGAGTTCGAGCGCCTGGCTGGTGCCCTGCGTCAGCAGGACCTGGCCGGGGTGAGCAGCGATGCCGAGCTCGCCGAGCAGCAGGACCAGATGCTCGCGCAGCGGCAGATAGCCGAACGGATTGCCGTATTCGAGCAGGTGGGTACCGTTCTTGCGCGCCAGCGCATTGAGGCTTTGTCGGATGCCGGCCTCGTCGAGCCATGAATTGGGCAGCCAAGGCCCGCCAGCGAGAATGGTGTCCTCTCCCGCCTCCAACAGGCGGCGGATCAGCCAGACCAGCTCCTCGTTGCGCTTGTGATCGGTCGACGGGACCGGCTGGGATGCCTCGGCACGTGCCGGCGCCGTGTAGAAGCCCGCGCCCCGCCGCGATTGCAAATAGCCCATCGCGACCAGGCGATCGTACGCCTCGACCACGGTGAAGCGGCTGACATCGTGGCTTTGGGCAAAACCGCGGATCGATGGCAGCCGCGCGCCGGGGCGCAGCAGCCGGTCGTCGATCTGCCGTTTGATGCCGGTGACGATCTGGTCGGCCAGCGGACGGTCCGGGCTGAACGTCAGGGACAGCATGGCACCCTGCTCGATTGCATAACTGGCCTGGTCTCTGGACCAGTACAGTTATGTGAACTGACAAGAGAATTGTCTATGTCTGACTTCTCAAGTGTCAGGCACTCTCCGTCGCGTGTCAAGCGAACAGTAACAACGCAGTTCACAGGAGAATCGAAATGCCGCTCATTCAGGTTCGCGTCATCAAAGACGTTTTCAGCAAGGATCAGAAGCGACAGATCATCAAGAAGCTGACCGATGCCATGGTCTCGATCGAAGGCGAGAACATGCGGGGCGTGACGTGGGTCACGGTCGAGGAAGTCGAGAGCGGCGACTGGGGCATCGGTGGGAATGCCCTGACGACGAGCGACGTGCACGCGCTTGCCGCAGGCAAGGCGGCCTGACGTCCCAGCAAATGATCTTCGCTGAAGGCGTGAGAGGCGGGCTCTAGGCCCGCCTCTCTTGCAAACGCATTGTGTGGGGCGCGACGTTCGTCACGCCGCCTTGCGCTTGGCCTCGATGAGCTTGCGGTTAATCAGGCATTCGGCGATCTGGATGGCGTTGAGCGCCGCGCCCTTGCGCAGATTGTCCGACACGCACCACAACGCGAGACCGTTCTCCACCGTCGGGTCCTCGCGGATGCGGCTGACATAGGTCGCGTCCTCGCCCGCCGCCTCGTAGGGCGTGGCGTAGCCGCCGGCCTCACGCTTGTCGATGACGATCACGCCCGGCGCCTCGCGCAGGACATCGCGCGCCTCATCCGCCGTGATCGGGTTCTCGAACTCGATGTTCACCGCCTCCGAATGGCCGACGAAGACCGGCACGCGCACGCAGGTGGCGACGACCTTGATTTTGGGATCGAGGATCTTCTTGGTCTCGGCCACCATCTTCCATTCTTCCTTGGTGAAGCCGTCCTCCATGAACACGTCGATGTGGGGGATCACGTTGAAGGCCATGCGCTTGGGAAACTTCTTGGGCGTGATCTCGTCGAGCGTGTAGACCGACTTGGTCTGCGTGAATAGCTCGTCCATCGCCTCCTTGCCGGCGCCCGAAACCGATTGATAGGTCGCGACCACCACGCGTGTGATCTTGGCCTTGTCGTGCAACGGCTTGAGCGCAACCACGAGCTGCGCGGTCGAGCAGTTCGGGTTGGCGATGATGCCCTTCTTGCGAAAACCCGTGACCGCGTCGGCGTTGACCTCGGGCACGATCAACGGAACGTCGGAGTCGTAGCGCCAGCACGAGGAATTGTCGATGACGACCGCGCCGGCGGCGGCGATCTTCGGCGACCATTCCTTCGACACCGCCGCGCCCGCCGACATCAGGCAGATGTCGACGTCGGCGAAGTCGTGATGCTCGAGCGCCTTGGCCTTGAGCGTCTTGTCGCCGAAGCTGACCTCGCTGCCCTGGCTGCGGCGCGAGGCGAGCGCGATCACTTCGTCGGCGGGAAACGACCGCTCGGCGAGGATGTCCAGCATTTCGCGGCCCACATTGCCGGTGGCACCGACCACCGCGACCCTGTAACCCATTGTCAACTCCGAAACTTCTCCGCCGCCGGCGGCCGCGACCACCGCGGCGCAAGTCTTCTAAGCGAGAAAATAGGCCCTGACAACGCCGATTCGAAGGCGGCGGGTGCGCGAACTAAAGTCGACGAGGGTCAGCTGCCGTAATTCTGCTTCAGGTAATCCGCGATGGCCTTGGCGTCGGCGTCGCTGATCTGAGCTCCAAACGCCTTGATCATCTTGGTGACCTCGGCGTCCCACAAAGCCGCGTTGGGAAACGGCGAGTTCATCATGATGTAATCGAGGCTGTGGCAACCGGAGCAGTTGCCTTCGACCTTGTCGAGGCCCGGCGCCTTCTTCAGCTCCACTGGTTTCTCCTGGGCGGCGGCCGGAAGCGCGATCGCGGCAGCCGCGAGAGCGATGATCAAAGCGCGCATGGCGACCTCCCTCACGCCACGTTGAATGTGACGCTGTGAACGACGTTGTGGTGATAGCCGGCCGGATTGTGGATCAGCTCGGTCGTTTGGCTTTGGCCGATCCTGTTGGTGGCGCGCGCCATCACTGTTTGTTTGCCGGGGGCCTTGGGCGCAAAATCGTAGCTGAAGGTGCGGAAGGCGAAGCGGCCGAGATCCTCGCCCAGCGTCGCGGCGACCCAAGTCTTGCCGCCGTCGCTCGACACCTCGACCGTGCTGATGCCGTAGCCGCCGTCCCAGGCGATGCCGCCGACGACGACCGGTCCCATCCTCACATTCGCGCCATCCGCGGGGCTGGTGATCAGCGAATTCACGACGATCTCGGTGATCGGCGTGTTCACCGCCGTTTCCTGCGAGGTGAAGCGTGCAACGATCGGAAACTTGCCCAGTGGAACGCGATAGGCTGGATTCATCCAGAATCCGCCTTCGGGCTTGGTCACGGCCGAGATCGAAGTGATGTGTTTCATCCAATAGACCCCGGTCCAGCCCGGCACGACGACCCGCGCGGGAAAGCCGTTGAGGTGCGGCAGCGGCGCCCCATTCATTTCATAGGCCACGAGCGTGGTGTCCTCGATCGCCTTCCAGGTCGGGATGCTCTTGATGAAATCGGGGGTCTTGTCGGTGATGCCCGAATCGGCGCCGTCGAAGACGATCTCGATTGCCTCCTTCTTGAGACCGATCTTGTCGAGAAGGTCCTTGAGCCGCGCCCCCTTCCATCGGGCGCAGCCCATGGCGCCGTAGCTCCATTGCACGCCGGGAACGTGCGGCTGGAACAGCCCGCGCCGGTTGCCCGAGCAAAGGTTCACGGCGACCACTTCGGCCGCCGGCAACCGTTTGAGATCGTCGAGCGTGAACTCGGCCTGGCCGTTGGCACCCTCGCCGCCGACCACGATTTTCCAGGTTTTGACGTCGACCTCCGGAATGTTGGAGAGGTGATAGCGAACGAAAAACGCGTCGTTCGGGGTGATGGCGGTGCGGAAATATTCGATCGGCGTCTCGTAGTTGGGAGGCCGATAGGTGAGCTTGATCAGCGGCTTCTTGCCGGGCAGCGCATCGAGCATGGCGTTGCTGCGCACCCCCTCCGGCAGGGCGGCAGGCAGATCGATCGGGGCGGCCGCTGCCTCGACCGACCT
>WNFX01021555.1_pt1 | contig 11974 bp, 9 predicted proteins | sample 5400111 | NCBI WGS metagenome assembly WNFX01 (sample SAMN13153363, study PRJNA577476) | soil metagenome | isolation source: 40 cm soil or saprolite under grassland replicate 1 | place: USA:California | collected 2016-06-15
TGGTCGAGACCTCCTACGGCGAGCGGCGCCGACTCGAACTCGCCATGGCGCTGGCGCAAAAGCCGAAGCTGCTGCTGCTCGACGAGCCGCTCGCCGGCCTCTCCCAGGCCGAGCGGCAGACCGTGCGCGCGCTGCTCGACGCGATCCCGCGCGACGTCACCATCGTGATGATCGAGCACGACATGGACACGGCGCTGGGCTTTGCCGAGCGCATCACCGTGCTGCACTACGGCGAGGTCATCGTCGAGGGCACGCGCGCCGAGGTGGTCGCCGATCCGCGCACCCGGGAGGTGTATCTTGGCGACTGAGGCGCTCGACATCTCCGGCATCGACGCCTACTACGGCGACAGCCACGTGCTGCACGCCGTCTCGTTCGCGCTTAAGGGCGGCCGCCTGCTCGGCCTGCTCGGGCGCAACGGCGCCGGCAAGACCACCTGCATGGCGACGATCATGGGCTTCCTCAAGCCGCGGCGCGGCTCGATCAGCCTCTACGGCGAGGACGTAGCCGGTCTCGCGCCCGACGTGATCGCGCGCAAAGGCATCTGCCTGGTGCCGCAGGGGCGGCGCATGTTCCGCACGCTGACTGTGCGCGAAAATCTGATGGTGGCGGCGCAGCCGCGGAAAAACGGCGGCTCCGGCTGGTCGATCGATCGCGTCTTCCAACTCTTCCCGCGTCTTTCCGAGCGCCACGCCCAGCTCGCCGGGTCGCTCTCCGGCGGCGAGCAGCAGATGCTCGCGATCGGCCGCGCGCTCATGGGCAATCCGCGCGTGCTGTTGATGGACGAGCCCTCCGAAGGACTTGCGCCCCAGCTGGTGGCCGAGGTCGGCCGCACCATCGCGCAGCTCAAGGCCGAGGGACAATCGATCGTGCTGGTTGAGCAGAACATCAAGCTCACGCTCGACCTCGCCGACGACGTCGTCATCATCAACACCGGTCGCGTCGTGTTTCGCGGCACCGCCGATCAGATCAAGCTCGACGACGCCATCGTGTCGCAGCACTTGGGTGTGTTTTGACAATCGCCATCTTCAGGAAAACCATGGAACAGCAATGACCGAGCAATGGAACAAGTACGCAGCGACTACGGCGCGCAAGCACGGCAATCCGGGCCGCGAGGTCAGGCCGAAAAGCACCACCGTCGACATCCACTCCCACGTCGCGATCCCGCAGGCCACGGCCTTCGTCAAGCCGCACCTCGACATGTCCAGGATTCCGCTTGCGCATTTTTCCAATGCCGAGACCAAGGCGCTGGCCCGAAAGCAGGACGAGGACGTTCGCCCGCGCATCACCGGCTATGACGAGCGCCTCGCCGATCTCGACGCCATGGGCATCGACGTGCAGCTGGTGATGCCGCCGCCGAACCAGTGCTTCTATACCGTGCCGCTCGACATCGCGGTCAAAGCCGCGCGCATGGTGAACGACGGACTTGCGGAATACGTGGCGCGCAAGGCCGACCGCTTCGTCGCGCTCGGCACCGTGCCGCTGCTTGACGGCGCGGAAGCGGCGAACGAGCTCGAGCGCTGCATGACGTCGCTCGGCATGAAAGGCGCGGAGATCTTGACCAACGTTGCGGGCAGGGAGCTCTCGGAGCCGGACTTCGCCCCGTTCTGGCAGAAGGCCGAGGCGCTCGGCGCGCTCGTCGTCATCCATCCCAACGGCTTCACCGACGCCAAGCGGCTCACGCGCTTCTACTTCAACAACGTGATCGGCAATCCGCTCGACACGACCATTGCGCTGCACTACCTGATCTTCGACGGCGTGCTCGAACGGCACCCCAACCTGAAGGTTCTGGCTGTGCACGGCGGCGGCTATCTGCCCGCCTACTCCGGCCGCATCGATCACGCCTGGGGCGCGCGCTCGGATGCGCATGGCGAGCTGCCGCAACCGCCGACCAGCTATCTCAAGAAAATCTATTTCGACACGGTCGTGTTCACGCCCCATCAGCTCGCCGAGCTGGTGCGCCTCTACGGCGCCGATCACGTCATCATGGGAACGGACTATCCCTTCGACATGGCCGACTACGATCCGATCGGCCACGTCGCCTCGGCGGATAACTTCGACGCCGCGACCATCGCCGCCATCGCCGGCGGCAATGCCCGCAAGCTGCTGGGGATTTGAGCCGCGTTCAGACCGAGCGCGCTCGATCAGCTCGTACAGCTGTCGTCCCCGCGCATAGCGCGTCGAAGACGCGCGTGAACGCGCTTGTGCTGGGGACCCATATTCCAGAGTCCGGTGGTCATGGGTCCCCGCAACGGGGTCCCCGCGACGCAAGCGTCGCGGGGTGCCCCTCGCGGGGACGACCGGCAACGATCTGAATGCCGCCAATCAGCTAGATTGCGGCGTCACTCCCCCTTCACCTTGGCGTCATGGATCACCTTGCGCCACTTCGGCTCGTCGGACTTGATGTATTTCGCGAGCTCCTCGGGCGTGCCGGCGATCGATTCGAAATACTGCCGCTCGAGGAAATTCTTCTTGACCTCGGGATCGGCGAAAGTCTTGCGCACCTCGGCGTTGATCTTGGCGACGATGTCCGCCGGCATGCCGGGCGGGCCGAACAGCCCGAACCACGAGACCGCCTCGTAGCCGGGCAGCCCACTCTCCGCCACCGTGGGCACTTCCGGCAGCAGCGCCATGCGCTTTGCGGCGCCGACCGCGATGAGCTTGACCTTGTCCGCCTTCCACTGCGGCACGGCGCTGCCCACGCTGATGAACATGAGTTGGATGTGTCCGGCCATCACGTCGGTCAGCGCCGGGGTTGCGCCCTTGTAATGAACCGCTTGGAACTTCGCGCCCGAGAGCGCCTGGAACAGCTCCATGTTGAGATGGCCGCTCGACCCGATGCCGAACGTGCCGTAATTGAGCTCGCTCGGTTTCTCCTTGGCGAGCGCAATGAGCTCCTTGACGTTGTGCACCGGAAGCGCGGGATTGACGATCAGCGCGTGGTTGATGGTGACGAGCCCCGAGATCGGCGTGAAACCCTTGACCGGGTCGTAGGGCAGCTTGGCGTAGAGGCTGGGATTGACCACGAACGTCACTTCCGGCCCGACGAACAGCGTGTAGCCGTCGGGCGCGGCCTTGGTGACGTATTCCGCCGCGATCTGGTTGTTGGCGCCCGGCTTGTTCTCGACGATGACCTGCTGGCCCCAGGCTTCAGTGAAGCGCTGCGCCAGCGTGCGGCCGAGCGCGTCGGTCACCCCTCCGGGCGCCGCCGGCACAATGATCGTCACCGGTTTGGTCGGGTAATTCGCCTCTTGCGCGGCCGCCGCCGCCGGCAGCAAACCAGTCATCACCGCAGCCGCAAGCCACGTCCGCATTCGCCGTCTCCCTGAGGTCCTTGCCTTTTGCTGAAGTATCGCTGATTTTCTAGCGCCTGCCCACGGCCGGCGCGATGCGGCAATCCCGCACAACGTTGAAAATCCGCTGCGTGTCCCGGGCGCGGCGCAAGTCCTGGGATGCGGTCGGCTGGAGTCGCCACGCGTGCTTGTCGTCGCCATCGATATCGGAGGCACCTTCACCGATCTGATCGGGTTCGACGACGCCGCCCGGCGCTTCGTGCAGGCCAAGAGCCTCACCACCCCCGCGCAACTCGGGCAGGGCGTCATCGACTGCATCCGCAAGAGCGCCCTCGCCGCTGACGCCATCGACGAGCTGATCCACGGCTCGACCATCGCCATCAACACGCTCATCGAACGAAAGGGCGCCAAGACCGGCCTCGTCGTCACGCGCGGCACGCGCGACGTGTACATCATCGGTCGCGGCAACCGGCCGGAGGCCTACAGCCTGTTCTTTCACCGTCACCGGCCACTGGTGCCGCGCCACCTCACGCGCGAGGTCGACGAGCGGCTCTTGAGCTCGGGCGAGGTGCACGTGCCGCTCGATCGCGCCGGTATTGCCGAAGCCTGCCGCGCGCTCGCCGCCGAAGGGGTGGAGGCGGTCGCGGTTTGCTTCCTTCACTCCTACGTCAATCCCGAGCATGAGCGCATCGCCGGCGACATGATCCGCGCCGCCATGCCGCGGGCCTATGTTTCGCTGTCGCACGAGATCCTGCGCGAATATCGCGAGTTCGAACGCATGTCGACCACGGTGGTGAACGCCTATGTCGGACCGAAGATCGGCGGCTACGTGAAAGAACTCAGGACGAGTCTGAGCGACATCGGATTTGGCGGCGCGCTCTCGATCATGCGCTCGAACGGCGGCTTGATGACGCCCGAGATCGCGACCGCGCGGCCGGCCGCCATGATGGAGTCGGGGCCGGTCGGCGGCATCATCGCCTCGGCGCAGGTCGGCTGCGCGCTCGGCTTCCGCAACGTCATCTCCTTCGACATGGGCGGCACCACGGCCAAAGCGAGCCTCGTGCGCGACGGCGAGCCGACCATGGCGCCGGGCTACTATGTGGGCGGCTACGCCAGCGGCCATCCGGTGATGCTGCCGATGATCGACGTGGTCGAGGTCGGGGCGGGCGGCGGCTCGATCGCCTGGCTCGACGACGTGGGCGCGCTCAAGGTCGGTCCGCAGAGCGCCGGCGCCGATCCCGGCCCGATCTGCTACCGCCGCGGCGGCTTGGAGCCCACCATCACCGACGCCAATGTGGTGCTGGGGCGGCTCGATCCCGACAATTTTCTGGGCGGCGAGATGAAGCTCGATGCCGACGCCGCCCGGCGCGTCGTCGCGATCGCGCGCGAGCTCCATATCCCCAAGGTCGTGGTGCCGCTGTTTCCCTCGCACTTCTCCGCGCTCGGCATGCTGCTGGCGGACGAGCGGCACGACTTCATCCGCACCTTCTATTCCGATCTTGCCAGCGTCGACTTCGCAACCCTGTTGAAGGTCCACAACGAGATGGTCTCGCAAGCATCCGCGACGCTGCGCCATGCCGCGCACGCGCAGCGTCAAATCCATCTCGACTTGCGCTATGTCGGCCAAGAATTCACGCTGCAGGTTCCGGTGAGCGTCGAGGCGATCGCGTCGGGCGATCGCGCCGGGATCAGAACCGCGTTCGATGCACTCTACGAGCATCGCTATGCCCATCATTCGCCCGATGAGCCGGTCGAGATGGTCAATATCCGCGTCGCGTTGATCGGCAAACGTCCGAAGCCCGTTTTCCCGCGCCTTGCCGCGAGCGGCGGCACGAAGCCCGCGCGCGAGCGCGCCGTCTATCTCGCCGAGGCGCGCAAGGCATCGCCCTGCCCGGTCTACCAGCGCGAGACGCTCGGCGCCGGCATTAAGATCGCCGGCCCCGCGCTCATCCAGGAACACGGGACGACGACGGTGCTGTTCGCGCAGGACGCCTTGACGGTGGCGCCCTCGGGCGAGCTGATCATCACGGTGGGAGCCGCGTGATGACCAGCGCGTGTAGGGTGGGCAAAGGCGCGGACTACGAGCGATACCTCGTCACGCGAACAGTACAGCGCCGTGCCCACGCGGCTGCACACAAATCACGTTGCGGGATTGCGCTCGGTACGCGGCTTCCGACGACTTCACCAACGCAGCGTGCACAGACATCGACGCGTGGGCACGGCGCTCTTGCGTTCACGTGTCAAGGTCGAGACCTTGGCCCGCGCCTTTGCCCACCCTACCGCGGAGCGATAAGATGACCGCTGCCCTCGATCCCGTCACGCTCGAAGTCATCCGCAATGCGCTCCCCGCGGTCGCCAATGAGATGGCGGTCGATCTGCAGCGCACCTCCTACAACATGATGATCTACGAGGTGCGCGACTTCTGCACCGCGCTGGTCAACACCGCCGGCGAGTTGATCTGCCAGAACGTCGGCGGCGTGTCGCATTTCGTCGCCGACCTCGGCGTCATCATCACCGACGCCATGAAGCGCTACGGCAGGCAAGGCTTTACCCCGGGCGACGTCATCATCACCAATCATCAGGCGGTCGCCGGCCAGCACCTCAACAACATCGTCATCTACGCGCCCTACTTTCACGACGGGGAGCTGCTGATGTTTGCGATGGTGCGGGCGCACTGGATCGACGTCGGCGGCATGAGCACCGGCTTCGGGGCCGGGCCGACCGTCGCTGATCCGTGGGTAGAGGGACTGCAGCTCAACCAGCTCAAGATCTACGAAGCGGGCAAGCTCAACGAGACGCTCTATCGCGTGCTCAACGACAACATCCGTTTTCCGGAATCCTCGCTCGGCGACATGAAGTCGCAAATGGCGGCCTGCCGGCTCGCGGCGCGGCGTATGGACGAGCTGTTCGGCAAATACGGCCGCGATACCGTCCTCGCGGCGATCGCGGCCATCTTCGACGAGACCGAGGCGAAGTGCCGCAACGTGGTGTCGCAGCTCGCCGATGGCGTGTACGAGGCTGCGGCCGCGCTCGACGAGGACGGCGTCACCCGCGGCGAGCCGGTTCCCATCCGCGCCAAGGTCACGATCGACAAGGGCGCGATGACCATCGATCTCTCGGGCTGTTCGCAGGAGCGCCGCGCCGCGATCAATTCGCGCACGCTTGCCGGCGCGCGCGTCGCCTACAAGGCGCTGACCGGCCCGCTCGATCCGGTCAACGAGGGCTCGTTTCGCGCGCTCAAGGTGATCATTCCCGAAGGCAACATCATGATGGCGCGCTTTCCCGCGCCGATGTCGACCTGGAGCATGATCGTGCCCATGGTGGTCGATACCATCGTCGCCGCGCTCGCCCCGGCCATGCCGGAGCGGGTGCCGGCCGGCCACCACGGTCTGCTCGGCGGCGCGGTAGTGTTCTTCGGCACGCATCCGCAGACCAACCAGACCAACCGGCGCTTCGTGGTGCAAAGCATCGAAGGCGGCGGCTGGGGCGGCCGGCCGTTCGAAGACGGTGAATCCGGCACGGTGTCGGTGTGCCAGGGCGACGTGCGCAACGGTTCGATCGAAGGCATCGAGCTCAAATGCCCGGTCCTGGTCGAGGGCCGCGCGCTGCGCACGGATTCCGGCGGCGCAGGAAAATATCGCGGCGGCCTCGGCATCGACATGCGCGTGCGCAACCTGGTCGAGGGGAAATGGAATTTCGAGCTGGTGCGCAGGAACCAATGCCCGCCGTGGGGCCTGTGGGGCGGGGAGCCGGGCGAATACGGCATGTATCTCGTGCGCGAACCGGACGAGCGCGAATTTCGTGTCGCGGGCGGGGCGCACCACGCGGTGCCGGTGCGCACCGAGGTGATCGTGCGCACCGGCGGCGGCGGCGGCTGGGGCGATCCGCTCGAGCGCGACCCCATGGCAGTGCGCGCGGACGTGCAAGAGGAGTTCATCTCCGCGCGGTCGGCGCGCGAGCATTACGGGGTGGAGCTGCGGGATGACCTGACGGTCGACCATGCCGCAACCGAAGCCGCCAGGAATGCGATAAGATCGGCCCGAGGACGCGCAAAGCAAGGGGCGAAGGGATGAGGGATGCGGTCGCGAGTGGACGTGATCCACGCCCCTTCGCCTTGGCTCACCACACGCGCCGCAAGCTCGGTGGACTCCCTCTCCCCATCGGGGAGAGGGTGGGGGTGAGGGGGTTCGGATCCATCGAGCGACCTGAACCCCTCACCCCACCCCTCTCCCTATGGGAGAGGGAGCAGACCGAGTCTGCCTCCCCCCAGACGTGATCGCGATCCCGGGCCGTACTCATGAGTTCCGATAAGGTCGCGATCCGGATCAGGGGCGTCTCGCATCAATTCGGCGAGGAGGGCGACGCCCGCCACGTGCGCGCGCTGCGCGACACCACGCTCGACGTTCCGCGCGGCGAGCTCCTTTGCCTGATCGGGCCGAGCGGCTGCGGCAAGTCCACCTTGCTCAACGTCATCGGCGGGCTGATGACGCCAACGGCCGGCTCGGTGGAAGTCGCGGGCAAGCGGGTCGCCGGGCCGATGCCGCGCGACATCGCCTTCGTGTTCCAGGAGAACGCCCTGTTCCCCTGGAACACCGTGTTCGAGAACGTCAACCTCGGCATGGTGTTCCAGGGCGTGCCGCGAGCCGAGCGCGAGGCGCGCGCGCAGCGCGCGCTCGAGGCCGTCGGGCTCAAGGACTTCGCGCAGCACTATCCCGGGCAACTTTCCGGCGGCATGCGCCAGCGCGCAGCGCTTGCCCGCGCGCTCAGTCTCGAAACCGACATCCTGCTCATGGACGAGCCGTTCGGCGCGCTCGACGAGCAGACCCGCATGATTCTCGGCGAGGACCTCTCGGTGCTGCTCGCTCGCGCCGACAAGACCATCGTGTTCGTGACCCACAGCCTGGGCGAAGCCACATTTCTCGGCGACCGCGTCGCGGTGTTTTCCGCCCGCCCCGGCACCATCAAGGAGATAATCAAGGTCGACGAGCCGCACCCGCGCAAGCCCGATTTCGTGACCTCGGCCAAGTTCACCGCCATCCGCAACGAGCTCTACGCCCTGCTGCACGACGAGATCCGCAAGACCATGGCCGAGACCTCGCCCAGCGCCGCGCCTGGGGCGGCGCCATGAGACCGTCGGGCAACGAACGCGAGGGGCGCCTCGCCAGCCGTGCGGTTCAGGCTGCGTTCCTGATCGCGCTGATCGCGCTGTGGTATCTCGCCACGACCCGCTGGCGCGTGAGTCCGCTGCTTCTCCCCAACCCGGTCGTGGTGCTGCGCGATTTTTGGGAGATCCTCAAGACCGGGGAATTCATCGGCGATCTGCGCGTCACGCTGACCGAGCTCGCGGCCGCGTTTGCGATCGCGGCAAGCTGCGGGGTCGTCGTCGGCTATGTCATCAGCCGGTCGCAGTATCGCATCCGGGTGTTCGAGCCGCTGTTCGCCGGCATCTATTCGGTCCCGATCATTCTGTTCCTTCCGCTCTATGTCCTGTTCTTCGGGCTCGGACCCGCCTCCAAGATCGCGCTGGGAGCGACCATCGGCTTCTTTCCCATCGCGCTCAACACCATCGCCGGATTCGGCTATGTCGATAAAATGCTCGTGGTCGCGGCCCGCTCCATGGGCGCATCCGACGTCCAGCTCTTCCGCTACGTGCTGCTGCCCGCGGCGCTGCCGATCATCCTGACCGGAGTGCGCATGGGATTTACCGTCGCGCTGCTCTCCATCATCGGCAGCGAGACCATCGCCTCGCTCGCCGGGCTCGGGCACCGCATCGTTCACCTCGCCGAAGGCATGGAGATGGCGCCGATGTTCGCCTATATCGCCTTCGTCGTGGCGATCGCCGCGATCCTCAACGCGCTCGTGTCAGCGCTCGAAGCGCGGGGAAAGCGCCCGTGATGAACGCGCGCGCATGGCGGCGGGCGCTGCGGCGACCGTGGGTCGCGCGCATCGCCGTCGTCGTTCTCCTGCTGTGCGTCTGGGAGGCCGCCGCGCGCTGGTGGGTCGACCCGATGTTTCTGAGCCCGCCGTCGCGCGTGTTCGCGTCGCTGCCGGCGGTGTTCGACACCCGCGGGGTGCCAGCGGCCTTGCGCATCACGTTCTGGGAGCTCGCCGTCGCCTTCGCGTTCTCGGTCGCGATCGGACTCGTGATCGGGCTTGCCGTCGGGCTCAAGCCGTTCGCGCACAAGAGCTTCATGCCGATCATCCTCTTGCTCTACGGCACGCCGCAAGTCACCATCCTGCCGCTGTTCATCCTCTATTTCGGCATCGGCCCGGCCTCCAAGATCGCCTTCGGCGTGAGCCACGGCTTTTTTCCCATCGTCATGACCATCGTCGCCGGCGTGCAGAACATCAAGCCGATCTTGCTCACGAGCGCGCGCGCCATGGGGGCGAGCCGGTGGCAAACGCTGCGCTACGTCGTTTTCCCGCACATGATCCCGAGCTTCTTCGCCGGCATGCGGCTCGCCATGACCGGCGTGCTGCTCGGCGTGCTGCTGGCCGAGCTTTACGTCTCGACCGCGGGCATCGGCTATTTCACCACGCTGTTCACGCAGAACTTCGATCCGACCCGGCTCTTGGGCCTCATCTCGGTGCTCGCCGCCATGGCGATCGTGCTCAACGAGATCGTGCGGCGGGCCGAGGTGCATTTCGGCCGCTGGCACACCGAGTGATGGCCGTTGGCATTGACCCATCCGCTGTCATTGCCGGGCTTGACCCGGCAATCCATCCCATTGAATGAAGCGTTTCTTTCTGATGGATGCCCGGGTCACGCCCGGGCATGACGAGTGTCCTCTGGTCTGAGGGGATTATTGATGGCGGGAAAGCTCAAGCTCACCGTCGCGTGCGGCGACTACGAGCTCGTGCGCGCGCTCAAGGAAGGCGCGGTCGAGGCCGACGGCCTCGATCTCGTCATGCTCACCGGCATGGGCCCGCGCGAGCGCCACTGGCGCATGGCGCGCAGGGCCGAGTTCGACGTGTGCGAGGCCAACGTCGGCGCCTATTTCATGGAGCGCGACCAGGGCGCGCCGCTCACCGCCATCCCCGTGTTCCTGCACCGGCGCTTTCGTCATGGGTTTTTATTCGTCAACGCCGCGGCCGGCATCCGCGCGCCCAAGGACCTGATCGGCAAGAAGGTGGGCGGCACGAATTTCCAGCCGGCCTCCAACATCTGGATGCGCGGCATCCTGCAGGAGGAATACGCTCTGCCGCACCGGCAGGTGACGTGGGTGGTCGAGCGCAGCGAGGACGTGGCCTTCACGCCGCCCAAGGATCTGCGCATCGAGATGATCGCGCCGGGGAAAAAGCTCGACCGCATGCTGGCAGAGGGCGAGATCCCCGCCATGCTCTCGCCCGAGCTGCCGCGCTTGTTCCGCGCGGGCGACCAGCGGATCGTGCGTCTCTTTCCCAACTACAAGGACATCGAGCTCGCCTATTTCCGCAAGACCGGAATATTTCCGATCATGCACGTCACCACCATCAAGCAGGAGATCGTCGACAAATTTCCCTGGGTGCCGACCAACCTGGTGAAGGCCTTCGAGGAGGCGAAGGCGATCGCCTATCGGCGCATCGCGAACCCTCGCGTGGTGCCGCTCGCCTGGGTGCGGACCATGCAGGAAGAGCAGGAAGAGTTGCTGGGCCGCGACCCCTGGGCCTATGGTTTGACCGCAGCCAACCGCAAGAACCTCGAGACCGTGCTGCGCTACACCTTCGAGCAGGGCATGATCAGCAGGATGCTGCCGCTCGACGCATTGTTCGCGGACACCGATCTCGGCGACGCCGGCGGCTCCGACGGGATTTGAGTGCGGGGGATCAGGGGATAGGCGAGGACGACCAACATCCGTTCGTCCCCGCGAAAGCGGGGACCCAGGAGTCCGAGGCCGTGAGTTTCTGGGTTTACATTTTGGCAAGCCGACGAAACGGGACGCTGTACATCGGTATGACTGATGATCTCGTCCGTCGCGCATGGGAACATCGAATCGGCGCCGTGCCAGGCTTCACGAAGAAATACGGAATCAAGATGCTGGTCTGGTTCGAACAACACGAGACGCGAGAAGCGGCATTGCAACGAGAGCGACAGCTGAAAAAAGTGGAACAGGGCATGGAAGATCGAGATGATCGAGCAATTTAATCCAATCTGGAAAGATCTTGCCGACGGCTTGATGCGATGATTCCGATCGATCGAGCCCCAACCGCTCATTCCCGCGCAAGCGGGAATCCAGGGTCGCTCGCTCTGACCCGCGATCTGGGTCCCCGCTTTCGCGGGGACGAACGGAGAGTCACTAGCTGACCCCGCCAACTAACCCGAGTAGTTGTGACATGAGCGCGCTCGAACGGCTCGGCAGCCATGTCGCCGGAAGCGGGCGCGAGCGTCCCTCCGACGCCACGCGCGAGCTGGTCGAGCTTCATCTCATCGACACCGTCGGCGCCTGGATCGCGAGCACGCGGACCGTCGAAGGTTCAGGCCTGCTGCAGTTTCACGCCGCCATGCGCGCACGCGGACAAGGCGCATGGGCGCTCGATCTCGCGACCCGCTGCGCGCTCGCGCGGCTGAGCGAGATCGACGACATCCATCTCCCCTCCATGACGACGCCCGGCGCCATCGTCATTCCCGGCGCGCTCACCTTGGCGGGCGCGCTGCCGGCGGTTGCGGCGGACGACGTGATCGCGGCGATCCTCGCCGGCGTCG
>WNFX01005702.1_pt1 | contig 11972 bp, 11 predicted proteins | sample 5400111 | NCBI WGS metagenome assembly WNFX01 (sample SAMN13153363, study PRJNA577476) | soil metagenome | isolation source: 40 cm soil or saprolite under grassland replicate 1 | place: USA:California | collected 2016-06-15
TTTCTTACATTATACACTTAAAGAATATACATTATTTTGTTCTCTAGCCTCCTATAGGCTTTTCCATCTGAGGTATTTTTAAGCTATTTCAGAATCTTTCTCAGTATGAAATATTTTGGGCAATGACTCTTTTAACTGTAAGATTAGAAGAGGGAAAAGTGAGTTAATTCAAAGGAAACACATGAAAATTACCATTTATACGTTAGGAAAGCCTAATTTTCCCATCTAAAAAATTACACTAAATAATTTTGTATAAAATCTTAAATATATAGTTACTGTATATTTATCTTATGAATAGTTCAGAAGTCATAACTGAGGACATACTACTAAAAGAAAATAAAACGAAAAATGACAAAGCTAGGCATAGTATTAGAGAAGTTAAGGACGAACGCGAGGATGTTGAAGCTTTCTGTAATCCAGATGCCTATCATAAATAATTTTAAAAGTCGTTATTAAATTTATTCAATCCAAAATTAATCTTCGCAAAGGAGAGTCAAAATCCGGTTAGAAATACAGGAAATTGACTCTTACAAATATTGTAATTAATTATGTTGGTGGCAGCGCAACTCAACCACTCATGACAATCCTAGATTTCAGTTACAGCAGATCATTGTTAGAGTATTATTAAGACCTATAAGAGTCCCCTCAAACTCACTGGGATGATTGGCTCATAGGACCCTCTTGTTACGCTCATAATAGTTGGAGACTTGTGGATCAATTACCTGATTCTAAAAGTATCCAAAGATAAATGACAATGGGCGACAACTGGAGTAGCAACTCCGTGTGAAAGGCTCATTCTCTTCGCTAGTTTTAATACAAAAAAATTCCCAACCAATCAAACTCTTCAAGCAACACTCACGTTCACCTCAGCAGCAACAACGAGAAAAAGAAAAACTGATAGAAAGTCGAGTCAACATACCTTTTCCTTCTATTCTTAAGATTCAGACAAGAGTGATGTTTCAAATTCCATTTACGATGGGGAAGAGTTCTATTAGCTCTGGTAGAAGCTGTTATGTGTCAGTTATTGTAAATAATGTAAAACCGTATCAAAAAGCAACAGCAAATGGACCCAAGGGAGTCAGTGACTACTCTAAATGGTACTATATTGTTTCAACCAGATACGGAGTCGTTAACGAAGGGCAAAATAAGCTAACTGCTAAACTATCGTGTCTAAAGGCGAGGGAATGTAACTACTAGGTTGACATCGAAGTATAATTATAATATTAATCAACCTAAACCATTATCTGTGTCAATTCAAACATCACAGAATATAGTTAACGGTAAAGGAGCATCGACCATGACAGGTACAGCTTATGACGCCGCTACGGGTAAGAAAATTGAGAATGCTATTGTAAAACTGAAGATCACCTTTACTTCTAACGGAACCACTAAAGAAATCGTAGGTCATAAGGGGGCGATTTCGTATTCTGTCGAAATAAAACCAAACTCAAAAAATAGTTTCAGGTCGACGGTACAAGCATCTGCACCTGGGTAGATTTCCACATCCAAGACAACATCATCCCCATCCTCATCCTCAAACTCAACATCAAATGTGACATCTAACGGTAATCCTCAGGAGTCTATTATTGATAATAGCGGCACTGACACTCTCGGAAAATAAACTTAAAGATATTGAAAACAAATCTGTTCGTTACATGCGGAAGTTGTGTTTCCTGCTCTCTAAGGACTGACTGGCCCATACTTTTCTATGAATTAGCTCGTTGAATTATCCTCAAGACCCCAAATAATCCATCAATTATAAGGATTGTAATAGTGCCTCCAAGCTATGCTATCGATCTGTATGCAACGTGCAGCGTATCATCGATTATGAATAAAGTCTTAGACACTTGACTCAATCATTTATTCTCATTATGCATGTTCCCGAACTTCTACTACGCGATGTTGCCAATCCGTCATCTAAGCTCGGATCTACCTCACAGCAAATATTGGCCGACCATGCTGAACCGAAAGGAAGTAAACGAATGACACCAACAAACCTATGGCCAGAATTGCCGTTGGCAGAGTGGAAGGACACCTATGACACACTTCGCATGTGGACCCAAATCGTAGTGCACGCTCTGTATCATCAAAGAATAGAAAAAAATGGAGAGAAGTTTCTATACCTGGATTCTTACTAGTGCCAAACTACCGTCACAGGCGGTGGTCCGAAAGAATTATCGGCTTGGTTATCACATAGCGCTACAGTACAATTGTTGAGTTGATTGATCTGCTGATCAACTTTTAAACTGTTGTTGTGGTTGTGGTTGTGATGTTTGTATGCCAAAGCTTGTTGTGGTATAGCGAACGCCACTGCAGTCATAGCTGCGACGATTGCTACAATTCCTAAAGTTAGGTTGTGGTTCATCTCATATGTTATCTTTCTAGTATGCTATATTTGAAATGCTTAACCGCAGCTGCTAACAAATTAAGAGAAATTGTCGATCTATTCAAACTATGATATATTCATTAGAATGATTATAGTTACGAGTTGCTTTGTCTATTAGAGAGAATAACAATTTGAAATATAGATAAATCTTATTAGATAGATAGTAAGCGATTTGTTCCATTTTATTTCGCAACTGCAATTATCTTCTGCCTTTCTCTGTCATTCTGTACCTTTCCCACTACATAATCCATCAGCCTATTTTCCTGCAAAGCTCTCAAGTATTCTGTCACCTGATTAAAAGAAAAGGATGATTTGAACATTAATCTGGTCCTGCTTGTTCCTTGACTCTTATTCGCAGCATATAGAATCGATCTAACTATTTCGGTTCTACTACCATATTTCATGTTGTATGAATTGAAATCAGAATCAAGTATTTACGAGAGACTTAAGTTAATGCCCCTGCCTGACATTGAACAACAGATCAGTTCCAGATTGAAAATTCACTAACGACATGAGTTGGACTCAGACACAGAAATGTTAATCCATAAGAAGCAGAGATACTGTATATTGTAGGCTCATGAAATGAAGATAAAGTTATTAATAAATTCCAATGTTCTGGAAGCAATTTTATCAGCCAAATTAAATGAAGTTGGCCTAACCGACAGTGATATTATTGATTATAATAAACCGTTACTGCCACAACTTGTTGATGCAGATGTAATCGTAAATGATTTTAGCAAAATCGACAAAACGCTCATAGATGGTTGTCCAAACTTAAGACTAGTACATCAGATAGGTATTGGTTATGATAATGTGGATGTTGCCTATTGCACGTCGAAATCGGTCTATGTTGCAAATGTTCCACTTGCCAATGCTGTCTCAGTAGCTGAACACACTATGTTTCTTATATTATATCTTGCAAAGAATATGAAGGGTACTTCTACTAATACTGGTACAAGTATACTCGAAAGTAGACTAGCCGGCGTTCTGGGTTCAGAGCTGCAAGGAAAAAATATTACTATTATTGGTCTCGGGGCCACAGGTCTGGAAGTAGCAAAGCGATCAAAATCCTTTGGCATGCATGTTGTCGCAATGACAAAGAATCCCTCCTTGAAAAAGCCTGAGAAAGAGTATTTTGTAGATCGTGTAGGTGGACTTGAGACTCTTTCAGAATCCCTTGCTCGTGCAGATTATGTTTCATTGCACACTCCACTTACAGCTGAGACTCGGAGTATGATAGGAAAAAAAGAGTTAAGCTTGATGAAAAAATCGTCGTTTCTGATAAATGTTGCCCGAGCACCCATAGTAGACAGAGAAGCATTATTTACAGAACTATCCAGTAAGAAAATCTCAGGAGCCGCGTTTGACGTGTTCTGGGAAGAACCAGCAGACTCTAATGACAAATTGCTAAAACTTGACAATTTCGTGCTCACCCCACATATTGCAGGATGGACTCATGAATCGGTAGACGCAATTGCAAGAATAATAACCACTAATATTGAAAGAATTTCGCAAGCCCAAGTTCCTCTAACGATAGTAAATTCAGAATTAACATATTAAATATTGAGTTTTGGTAGGTAAATGTACCTATAGTATTGGCGTTAATAAGGGGCCCCAATTTCGACGCACTATTTATGCAAACGATATTACAGACTCGTATATAGCAGAGCGGTAAGCAACTTGATTTAGTGAGGTACAAGCTAGTTCACATCAGCCAAGATTCCAATTTGTACTTTTGATGGACAAAGATCCGATATATGTTTTCTTTTGGATAAAACACAGAAAAAAGTCCAGCAAAACTTATAGCTTATGTTGTCCATATTTATGGATAGCAAGCTAGTGCCGCTAGCAAGCCTGGTGTGTGCATCCACGCGCTTATGCAATGATATTTGCATCAAATTAGGTCGTACTAAAGGTGCAGTCATGCAACTGTTCCTGCGTGGATGGCACATGTCAAATAGAATGTAGTTTTTCTTCTGACATTTTCAACTGTTCCTGCGTGGATGGCACATGTCAAATAGAATGTAGTTTTTCTTCTGACATTTTCCCTGCAAGCTGAGTAAGGGGGATTTATTTTCTTCGAATGCTCGTAAGATGGATTGGGGGCAATAATAATGGCTTGGTGGACAATATTAATAAGCGCAGAGAAGTACACGCAACAGATCGAAAGCTCTAAAAAATAATGGCAGGTTTTTAATCGATTTGAGTACGGGGGAAAAATCTATGATAGTTATAGAGGGATTGCTAGAAAACAAGCAAATGCCGTTTCAGAAAGACAGCGTAAAACTGGCATCATTTTACTTAAACGACAACGACGGCTAGACTGAAGGAGATACAATAGCGACATAGTCTTGGGATGATTTGTACGTTTCAAGTGCCAAGACCTACAAGCATATTATCGACCAGCGAATAACGAAGAAATCGACTTAATGATGCCTATGGATAGTTGCAATATATATTTATGTAATTTGCAGAATTACAAAATGATATTGGTGTGTGGAGAGCTATGGCGGCATGGTTGATAGTTAAAAACTTTGACAGTTGAATCTGCTTGGTTCATAGCAGCCAACCTCTGAAGCTTAGATTTTTTGGGACTATGGTCAACTAAAAAATGAATTAGATCTTCTCTTTAATAATCGAGTACAAATGAATCCCATCCCAAAAAGTTCACAATCAAGAATAAGTTTTGCCGCTTTACCCTCCTCTTCACGATTAAAAATATCAGAATCTATTAATTCTTTAGACTTATAGACGACCTTCACTAAGAGGAGAAGCAAACTCATCTAAACCCACAAGAACTATCACCAAAGCCAGACAGAGTTAAGATTATAATAATATAATGCTTATACGAATATTGTACAGTTTGACAGCGCTCCACTTATTTGGAACAATCGGGAGATGGCTAACCTACGAAGGAAAGACCATGCCTGACGAGATGAGTCTTCGGGAACATCTTGAGGAGCTCCGCGCAAGGCTACTTCGTATCTTGGTTTGTGTCACAACTATTACATTCTTTTGTCTCTTTTTTGGGTTTAGACCATTTGAAATTAATGGCGTTCACTTTGTGTTCTATTACCCGTATCCAGACATATTTCATAACTTTTCCATCCAACTTACTTCATTTATGCAAACCACGCTCCTTCCACAAGGAGTAAAGCTAATCCAAACCGCACCTGGGCAAGCATTCTTTGCTCAGCTATATGTTTCACTCCTGGTTGGTATGATAGCCTCTATGCCAATAATTATCAGGGAGATATATGGTTTTATTTCTCCTGCATTTGACAAACAATCGAAGGGAGCAGGAATAAAAAAGGTATTTCTGCCTACGATCTGTTTATTTTTGGCCGGCATCGCCTTCTCATATATTGCAGTAATTCCATTCACGCTTAATTTTCTCTACAAGTATGGCCAAGCTATCGGTGTAGAAACATTTCTTAATATCAATGATTTTATATCTTTTGTACTACAATTCTTTCTGGGCTTTGGAATTGCATTTGAGCTTCCAATAATTATGTATGCTATTTCGTTGACTGATCTAATTGAACCCAAATTTTGGAGACACAACTTTCGGTATGCTATTATTGTTTTGGTAATTTTCGGTGCTATAATAACTCCCGATGGTAGTGGGCTAACAATGTGGTTTGTTGCAGGGCCGATGATAGCATTATATCTTATAGGAATGCTGGCAATTGAGAGAAGGGCTAGCCGCAGAATAAGAATATCAGTAAAACCATGATCCCTGCTTATAGGCCTCATTAGTAAAAGTTAATGCTTAAATTATTGATAGTACTATAATTGCTCTAGATGACGGCTATCGCATTAACCGACCTGCAAATGGCATTCGTTAATGCAGCAGAGTGGATAATTTTCATAGTAATAATTTTAGCAGTAATTTTTGGAGCAAAGAAAATCCCTGAGTTAGCAAGATCTTTTGGTAAGGCAACTACAGAATACGAAAAGGCTAAGATTGAAGCCAAAAAAGAGCTTCAGCGGGTTAGGGACGTAGGAACAACCACCTCCACTTCCACGGAAACCGAGGCGCAAGTTAGTAGGGGAAAACTTGAATCAGTTGCTAACACCCTGGGAATTAATCACTCGGAAATGAGTGACGACGAACTGAGGTCTGCCATCCAAGTACAAATCAACAAGGACAAAAATACAGGTCAGTAGAGCGATACTGCCCCTCCTTTACCTTGCTGCGGTACCATTTGTAAACGATATCTGCTGTAACATCAAGCATGCGCTAGTTATTCAAGGGCAGGCTAAATGTAAATGTCGCTCCTTTACGGCCAGTATTATTTTCAGCCCATATTCTACCTCCATGTGCTTCCACGATTCTCTTAGAAATGTACAACCCTAATCCAATACCTTTGTCCGACTTTGTGGCAAACTTAGTAAACAATCTCGGAAATATTTCCGGATCTATACCTGTACCTGTATCTTCAACGCTAATATTAACAGAACCAGCTTCTTCCTTCTTTTCCTTAGTAATGGCAATCGTACCTCGCTTGGTGAAATTGATTGAGTTACTTAACAGATTAGAAATAACCTGGGTTATCCTATCTTTATCTGCTTCTACAAATATGGCATCTTCTTTTCTAGAGTCATATAGTAACCTTACTTCCTGATTAATACCGATTTGACTTTTAATATCTTGTAATGCATTGAGTATTAGACTGTCTATTTCAACTACTTCCCTATTCAGATTTATCGATTGGCTTTCGATTCGAGCGATATCCAAAATGTTCCCTGTAAGCTCCTTTAATCTCATTGCGTTTCTAATTATAACTGATAAGTATTCGTCGTATATGGGAGCAGTTATAACCTCTTTTCTAGAACGAAGAATCTCAGCTAACCCAATTATAGGTTGAATAGGTGTTCTTAATTCATGAGCCGCTGTATTTATAAACTCTGTTTGCATCTTATCGCGGAATTTTAACTGCTCACATACCTCACATACTTTTTCATATAGTTCTGATTGCTTCCAAAGACTTTCAAATATGGAAACGTAAGACAATACGGTTGCTTTCCTATTTGAATAGGCTCCCAGACCCATTGCTTCATAAGAAGATTCTTTGGCATCATCTTTTAATTCAACAACAAGGGAGGATTTTCTATCCACCACTAAAATAGTGACCTGTGTTTGTAAACCTGGTTCACTGTAACGTATTTCAATATTACGATTTTGTTGTTTTAACAATTGTACCGTCTTCTCGATTAGTGGCTCCTTTGGCGTCAGGATTCTGGTTTTTACACCACGTACCTCTACTACTTCTTTTAATGACTGAATCGTCTCTAATTTCATTTGACGATAGAATGCCTTAGCGGTTGAATATATTACCAAGATTTCATCTCTAGCTTCCATTCCGATTTCAAAAGCAATTTTTTGTATCTTAGCAGGGTCTCGGATAAGCTGTGTTATATCTGGCTTACCTAGTTCTGATTCTTTGCCAATTTCTCTTATTTCCTGTTCAGATGGAGTTGCTCTATTCCAGAAAGGGTCAGAAATAAATTGTTGCTCCTGTCCCAGTAATTCTCTAAAATCATTCCCATATACATTTCTGAATCTTTTAAACATAGTAATACAATCTGTTGAATCAAACTTGTAAAGAGTTCCTTCAATTACTTCCTCTAGCATGCAGGATTTTTCTCCCTCTTTTTGTTCTGTGAAAGTCTTTCCACATAATGCACACTTACCATTATTTGTCACAGCATTTTCTTACTCCATAGACCATCTATATGGGATACTTATCTTCTCCTCCCTCTGATTGTAAGATCCTGCCTCTTTCTATTAATGATTACTTAAATTAAATGGGTTCGACTTCTATTTCCTTTGTGTATATAGCCTAAAATCGTTTGTTCGCAAAAATAATATAAACTGTCAAAATCAGAATTTAATGTCATAGTATCATAGCAGCGTGGGCATTCGAATTTCAGGTTGGAGCTCTTTGTTTTGCTTTCTTTCTATTTTGTTGGTGGTAATACAGCGAACCATTGATTTTGGTCAATACCTTGTTAGGATAATTTTTATTTGAGCTTTATTTCTCGCTGATGTAATTAATCGGAGCAACTTCGTCAATTTTGTTTTGTATATTCAACAATCGCATACCCTTCTCAGTCGTCCTGTACGTGTGCATTCCTTGCTCGTACTGTATCAAACCATTTTCAACTAAGAGCGACAAGTATTCTCTCAGCTGATTAAAGGATATAAATGCACTATACATTAATTTTGTTTTAGTAGCTCTCCCACCATTTGCAGCATTCAAAATTAGCCCGATTATGTCGCTCCTGCTTCTGTATTTCACTTTTCATATAAAATCAGATTATCTATTTATGAGATGCCAAGCTTATGTCAATTTCTATTGTGTGATATTATTTAGTTGTTTTATCGATTCGAAATATCTTTGAGTACAAATGTCCATTGTACTAGAAGAGAGATGTAGATAATGTATATATTGAGACAATTACCACATATATGAAAAAATGAAGAGCATTTTTTCTGAGACAAGCACACATCATCATCACAGCCAGTCTACTACGAGCAATTCAACAAGCAGTCTCACCAACTCTACTAGTAACAACAGTATCACGAGTAAACATCGACATGTTGAAGTGGAAAATGCCGGAGAGAAAATAGGACATTTCGATCCAAAGACTGATCGCTAAAGAGTATAGACCAGAACAGTAGCACATATAGACTAGAACAATTCAGAACAACATTATGTTCTGAATTTGATAGATTGGATTACTATTGTGAGGAAGGCAATTTTTATTTTGTTATGAGGACTTGACAGTGTAGCCATAGCTTGTTCATGCAGTCTTTGTCTTTTGATATATCCAATATCCTGTTCCACCGATTATTGCCAATACAATCAGACCAATGATGATGGGTGCGAGTAGTTGTATAAGAAATATTATGATCGCAACAATGACTGTCAGCGCGATTATTCCAACTATTATTGACCCTGCTAAGCCCATAGACTATTTACATTGATATAGAATGCAGCATGGTATTAAGTAATTATATATCTACTTTTCAAAAAGAAATAAGAACACATTATATTGTAAGGGCTAAAAAAATAAAAAGCCATCGTTGGCATCGTTTGAATGTTATAGGTAGGAAATACGCGAGCGTGCTGGACTTTGGATAGAATCGCTCATCCTGGAATTTCTGTTAACAAAGAGTCGGATTTCTAAGCTGATAACCATCATCGGATGAAAGATTTTAGGGTTAGTGTAACACCACAGGAAGTGGCTTACAAAGTTTTGGTGAATACATGGCCGCCCTGTAAGCGGAAAGATAGAGTTCGATTCCCCACGTAAGCCCATAATAAAAATGAAGGCAGACTCCCGGATAAACGTTACCGCAAATCCCACCCAATTTATTTGCTACCCATAAGGTGCTATTGGATGCTGTAAGGTGTCTTTGCCTTCATTCACCATTTGACATATAGATATTTATGGGTTCATGCGTCTCTTAAATTTGAGCTTTCTTGGAGCATTCCACTAGTCGAGCAAACTTCGTAGTCTACATTACCGTTTTGCGATTTTACAACATATTTCGTTTCATCAATTCGTTTTATCGCGCCGCAAACCTTCGTCGGATCGCGGCAATTTATTTGTAATAAATAGTTGATAAACTTAGACCCGTCACACTTCAAATCAAAATTCATTGCTCTTAGTGGCGTGAGCATCAGGTTCTCACTGCTGCACACTTTCTCTTCAGATTCTTACAAAGCCAGGGTTTGAAATGGTTGAAAAGGACCAAGAGATGTTAACCCCCAGACAATTTCAATGAGCATCTCTTATTGAGTTTTCTGTCTTTCGTTCAAGATCCGCTTACTATGCTTAATAAATGGCCTTACATGATTTAGTGTAAGAGAAACATGGAGCATCAGAGTAGTCCTGTTTTGCGTTCACGGACGTTGGACCCACTCCTGACTGCTTTGATATTGGCCACAATAGGGGCTTTTCTGCAGATCGGAGGAACTAGCTGGGATGTCACATCTCACCTGCTTCAAAGACCAGAGTCGTTCTTTACACCGTCTCATACTTTACTCTATACAGGGGTAGGCATGGTAACGATAGCTGCTGGTATTGGAGGCATTTTGTTATTAACGAATAAAGAACTTCGTACAAAATCATTTGCTACTGCATTCAAACTGTTTATAATAGGTTCCGGAATTGCACTTGTGGCAGGACCAGCGGACTTTTGGTGGCACCAAACATTTGGAGTTGATGGGTTGTTGAGTCCCACACATCTAACCCTTGCAACCGGCATGCTCATTAATTCTGTAGCAGTGGTGTTAGGATTTGCAAGATTTATTGAGCAATTCTCGTCAAAAAATAAGAAGTTGATGATTAAATGCGCCTTGATTCCTGCATTTGCTGCCATGTGGTTAACGCTAATATGGTATGTTCATATGTTTGCCTTACCCCTTTCTAATGGACTACACTTTGACTTTAATTTGGATCCTATCGCTGAGACACTAATTGCAATAGTCGCTTTGCCCTTGATAGGTTCTATTGTGTTCCTTACAGCATCCAAAACTATTGGTGGCGGTGGTAAATTTGGTGCTGCAAGCGCTGTTGCCATAGTATTGATAGGCATAAACGTATTTGCAAGTATCGTGCCATCTTATAGAGCTGTATCTTTCTTACCTTGGTATGCATTGATAGTCTATCCAACAGTCATAATAGCAGACCTTGTTCTCAATACATCGCTATTAAAAAAGAGCTCAGAAAAATCAAAAATGGTGATAGCCGGAGCGATTATAGGAGCAGCCATTTGTGTGATTGACTTTCCATGGATTAACCTAACATTTACACATCTACTTCTTCCCACTCACACATTTATTACCGATCTTATTGCGAACACAATCCCATACTTTCTAATCACATTGCCTGTTGTCTCTATCATGACAATAATTCCTGGAGCGATAATTGGAGCACTGAGCACATCAATCTTCTCCCTATACAAAAGAAAACAGGTACAAAGACAGAATGAAAGCATGTCTGCTCAATTCTGAATCTTATCAAAAACTAATTACTGTATTTGGTATCTCATGAGTTTTAATTTACTTTGATATGATAACATTTGTTTTAATTATACCTACTTTTCTAATATAGGATACGTTGGCTACGACCAGTAACACATTCAACGTATCAATGCGCGTCATGACCTTATCGATAGCATCGATTCTGGTCGCATTGGGAACTGCAATTCCTAAAACTAATGTCTATGCACATTTGTCAGGCCCAACATTAGAACAGTGGCTAGATCGAGAAAATAATATCAAAATACAGTTTGCATATAAACCAGAAAAACCTACAGCTGATTCTCCTACCGAGCTTAGTTTCAGCGTCCAAAATTTAACAACAGGTCAACACATAAAGAACTTTAGAGCAAGTGTGGTAATAATAAATGATTTTCAAAGGGCATTCAAATTTCTAAATATACCTGTTGCAGATGGCGATTTCTCCCTAAAGTACTCCTTTCCAGATAGTGGGCGTAATCAGATCCTAGTTAGTCTAAATAAAGATTCGTTTGGCCTTGCATTGGCATCATTTAAGGTTTCAGTGTTAG
>WNFX01005704.1_pt1 | contig 11971 bp, 9 predicted proteins | sample 5400111 | NCBI WGS metagenome assembly WNFX01 (sample SAMN13153363, study PRJNA577476) | soil metagenome | isolation source: 40 cm soil or saprolite under grassland replicate 1 | place: USA:California | collected 2016-06-15
CGATCGCGCGATCGACCACCGTCACGACCTCCGCCTGGGTCCGCCCGGCCCGGTCGTTCCACTGGGTGAGGGTGCGGACGCGGGCCTGCCGGACATCGGGCGGGGGCACCGGCGGCAGCCCCCAAGGCAGCGGCTCGCCCGGCTGGCCGCGGGAGGCCCACAGCGCGTCGTAGACCGCGTCGACCGCCCGGCCGACGTCCGAAGCCGCGCCGGGCAGACGTGACCCGGCGTGCACCAGGGCGCCGACCAGGCAGACGCCGTCGACCTGATCCGGGCTGCCGCCCGCGGCCGCGTAGCCAGTGACCAGTCGCGGGCTACCGTCAGCCGAGCTGACGGCCCACCAGCCACCCTGCACCCAGCCGGCCTCCAGCTCCGCGCGTGCGCCCTCCAGCACCGCCAGCTGCCGGTTCAGCTGGGCCAGGACCAGCTCCGCGTCCGGGCCCGGCATCAGCCACCGCCACACCCGCCGCCACCAGCCCGGTTGACGGGCACCGCCGTCGCCGCTACTCGCTGGGGCCGCCGTCTCGCGAGGCACCGGCGGAGCCGAGCCGGTGCCTCGCATTACATCCGTTCTGGCCACGCTTGCATTCTACGAGTCCGGCCCGCACCGCGCCGCGTGCGGAATTCAGCACGAACGCACCCGGCCACCCGGGACACGGACGGCCGGTCAGCGGAGCCCGGGGCCGATGTCCAGGCCTGGCACCGGTCCCCGCGCCGGCATCCATGGCGAAGCCGCCGTCGGCCGCCTCGGCGATCTCCCCGGGCCAGGAAGTTCATGTCCCCGATGAAGTCGGCCGTTCGGGGAGGTCACGCCGGTCCCACCCTCTCATCTGCGAAGTATTAGGGCACCATAGGGCAAATTGCAGCCGACGGTCCATCACCCGGCCTGCGCATGCAACGCTGGCGCCAGCCCTGGTGGCGTGCCAATGTGTAAGGAGGGTGCCCAGCGGGGTACATGGTCTCCCTATCCAGTTGCGCGGAGGCCTCATGGGCCGTGACATTCAGGCCATCAAGATCAGCGGCGAAGACCGGCGCAGGTACCGGGACAAGGTGCGGCGCTCGCTGGAGGTCTTCGCCCGGATGCTGCACGAGCACATGTTCGATACCGGCCCGTCGCAAGTGGGCCTGGAGATCGAGCTGAACCTCGTGGACGAGCAGGGTGCACCGTCCATGCACAATGCCGCCGTGCTCGACGCGATCGCTGATCCCGCCTGGGCGACCGAGCTCGGGCAGTTCAATCTCGAGATCAACGTCCCGCCCCGGCAGCTTGACGGGGACGCGATGGCGGATCAGGAGCAGGAGGTCCGCGCCAGCCTCAATGCCGCGGACACCAAGGCCCGCGGCACCGGCAGCCGCCTCGTCATGATCGGCATTCTGCCGACGCTGGCGGAGCGGGACATGACCGAGGGGACCCTGTCGGCCAACGAGCGCTACAAGGTGCTCAACGAGCAGATCTTCGCGGCCCGCGGGGAAAACATGCGGATCGAGATCGACGGCGCCGAGCAGCTGATCACCGATGCGGACAGCATCACGCCCGAAGCCGCCTGCACGAGCGTGCAGCTTCATCTGCAGGTCAGCCCGGAGGCCTTCGCCCACTACTGGAACGCCGCCCAGGCGATCGCGGGCGTGCAGGTCGCGCTGGCCGCCAACTCGCCGTTCCTGTTCGGCCGGCAGCTGTGGCACGAGACCAGGATCACGCTGTTCGAGCAGGCCACCGACACCCGGCCGGATGAGCTGAAGCAGCAGGGGGTGCGGCCCCGGGTCTGGTTCGGCGAGCGCTGGATCACGTCGGTGTTCGACCTGTTCGAGGAGAACCTCCGGTACTTCCCGGCGCTGCTGCCGATCTGTGAGGACGAGGATCCGCAGGCGGTGCTCGACCAGGGAGCCTCCCCGCAGCTGGCCGAGATGAGCCTGCACAACGGGACCGTCTACCGCTGGAACCGGCCGGTCTACGCCGTCGTCGACGGCAAGCCGCACCTCCGGGTGGAGAACCGGGTCCTCCCGGCCGGCCCGTCGGTCGCGGACGTCATGGCGAACGCGGCGTTCTACTACGGGCTCGTGCGCTCCCTCGCCGAGGCGCAGCGCCCGATCTGGACCCAGATGTCGTTCACGACCGCGGCCGAGAACCTGCACGAGGCGGCGCGGTACGGCCTGGACGCGCAGCTCTACTGGCCGGGCCTCGGTGAGGCGCCAGCGGCCGAGCTCGTGCTGCGCCGCCTGCTGCCGCTGGCCCACGAGGGACTGCTCGACTGGGGCGTCGACGCGGCCCATGCTGACCGCCTGCTCGGCATCATCGAGCAGCGCTGCCTCACCGGCCGGACCGGCGCGGCCTGGCAGGTGGCCACGGCCAGGGCGATCACCGAGCACGGCGGGGCCGACCGGCCGGAGGCGCTGCGGCGGATGACCCAGCGCTACATCGAGCACATGCATACCAACGCGCCGGTTCACACCTGGCCGGAGGGGCCCTAGGACCGCAGGCCGCTGCTCTCGTCGCCGACCCACAGGCCGGTCAGGCCCCGCAGATGCGCGATGAACTGGTCATGCTCGTCGGCCGGGTAGACCGACAAGACCGTGTCGACCAGCAGCTGGTCGAAGCCGGGACCGGCCACCCAGTCCAGGACGATCTCGTCGAGATGACCCAGGCTGCTGGCGCAGAAGTCGCGGTAGCGCTCCGACTCGAAGTAGGCGTCGGTGAGACCTGCGTAGGCGGCCAGCTTGTCGCCATAGGACGCGCCGGGCTCGTCGGCGATCGCGAAGAACCGGTCGGTCTCCAGGTCCAGCCTGGCCCGCCTGCCGGTCACCAGCGCGAAGACGCACCATTTGACCAGTGCCTTGATCGCCCAGGGGAAGTAGTAATGCAGGCTGGTCAGCGCCAGGTCCGGGCAGGCGTTGGCGTAGTCGATGGGGTAGACCTCGCCGCCCGCCACCAGGGTCTCGCACGAGTTGAGCTCCCACCGGAAGAACGCGTTGACCAGCCGCCCGATCGTCACCACCTCGGTCCCCGCCGATGGCGCCAGGAAGCTATGGTCCACGGCATAGCGCTGGTGCATGGGCAGGTCCGGCTGGAAGCGCATGACCATCGTCTCGGCGCCGATCGACAGCGAGCGGGCGAAGACGTCGTAATGGTCGACGGCCTTCTGCAGATGCATGAGCATCTCGCCGCTGGCGTTGTAGGCGGCGTGCAGTTCCCCCGGGTTGCTGATGCGGGAGACGCCACGCCAGGCGCCGCCGTCGTAGGGCTTCATGAACAGCGGGTAGCCGATCCGCTCCGCGATGGCGTCCAGGTCGAAGGGCTTGTTGTAGCGGGTGGCGGTATAGGCGTAACGGGCGTTGTCCAGCGGGTTCTTGTACGGCACGAGCACCGTGTCCGGCACCTTGAGCCCCAGCCGCATCATGGCGCAGTAGGCCGCGTGCTTTTCCATGGACTGGAACGTGAAGGGGCTGTTCAGCAGGTACACGCCGTCCATCAGCGCGACCTTCTTCAGCCATTCCCGCGGGTGGTAGTACCAGTACGCGAGCCGGTCGATGACCAGCTCATAGCGGGGCTGGTCACGCAGGTCGAACGGCTCGATGGTGATCCGCTCGCAGCCGAACACGTGCCGGGTGCCGCCCAGGCCTGCGACCGGGCCGAGCCGGCCCAGGATCTCCTCGAACGCCCTCGGCCAGTCCTCCTCGGTCCCGAGCAGCAGCCCGATCAGGTGCCTGGTGTCGGTCACGAGAGCCTCCGGTCGTCAGCGGAATCGCGGCATGCGATGGGCCAGCTGGGTGCGCCGGGACGACGGTGCGGTGGGGCACGCCGGCGGCCTCATGCGGCGTCGCGGGTTACCCCGCGCCGGCAGGGTGCGTGCCGTGAGGCGGTCGTTCCCGGCGTTCTCCCCGACCGCACCGCAGGTGAGGGCCGCCGGCACCGGCCGGCCCGGCCCGGGCACCCGCCCCGGCCGCCGCGGCGGCCCCGGGCACTGGTTCGATCACTTCAAATGGTGCCTGGTCCGCGCGGCGGTGACAATGGCAGGCAGCAGCGAGGCTGGAGGAGCTGACATGGTGCTGGAGGTCAGGCGGCTGCACCTGGCGAGCCTGCGCGGAGTCGACGGCCTGGAGTGGCCGGTGCACGGCTTCGTGGTCACCCACCCCGGGGGCGCGGTGCTGGTGGACACCGGCGTCGGCGGCCCGCAGGAGTGGCTGGACGACTGGCGGGTGGTCAACCGCTCGGTCGCGGACGCGCTCGCCGGGCTGGACATGACCCCGGGCGACATCGATCTGGTGATCAACACGCATCTGCATTTCGACCATTGCGGCCAGAACGCGGTCTTCCCGCATGCCGCGTTCTACGTCCAGCGCGCGGAACTCGACCGCGCCCGGCGCGAGTCGCCGGAGCTGTACGACTGGTTCGGCTTCGCCGGCGCACGGTTCGAGCTGCTCGACGGGGACGCCGACATCCTGCCCGGCCTGTCGGTGATCGCGACCCCCGGGCACACCGCCGGCCACCAGTGCGTCGTCGCCCACTCCGCGGCCGGCGCGGCCGACCTGATGATCGGGGACGCGGCCTACACGCCGCGCCTGTACGCGGGCCCGGCCGACGGCAAGCTGCCGCCGGGGCAGGCGAGCGACCCGGCGGCCTGGCGGCGGTCGCTGGGGCGGATCCACGCGGTGAGCGCCGCGCGGGTGCACTTCTGCCACCACACCGACGTCGTTCACGGCTGACGCGGCTGGCGGGCTAGCGGAGGTAGGAGGCGCCGTTGAGGTCGATGATGGTGCCGCTGGCCCACTCGGCCTGCGGGGATGCCAGGTACAGCACGGCCGCCGCGATCTCGCTGGCGCGGGCGACCCGCCCGAAGGGGCTCTGCGCGCGGATCTCATCGCCGGCCGGCCCGGTGAGGTGCCGGGCCGCCATGGCCGTCTCCACGAAGCCCGGCGCCACGGCGGCGACCGCGATCCCGTACGGGGCCAGGGCCCTGGCCAGCGACTGGGTGAACGCGTTCAGCCCGGCCTTGCTCGCCCCATAGGCGGGCTGGCCCGGCTCGCCCCGGAAGGCGCCGCGGGAGGAGACATTGATGATGCGCCCGCCGCCGTGGGTGATCATGTGCTGGACCGCACACCAGGTCACGTTCGCGGCCCCGGTGAGGTTGACGGCGAGCGTCGCCTGCCAGGCCTCCTGCCACTGCTCATACGAGGTGCCGGTGATCGGGTGCGGGATGAAGACGCCCGCGTTGTTCACCAGCACGTCCAGGCCGCCAAGCGCCTCGATGGCCTGGCCCACCATCGCGCGCACCGCTTCCGGGTCGGCCAGGTCGGCCTGCACCGTGGCATGCCCGCTGCCGGGCAGCCCCGCCAGCACCTCGGCGGCCAGCGCGGCCGAGTGGCCGTAGTGAACGGCGACACGCTCTCCCTGCTCCGCAAACGCCTCCGCGATGGCGCGGCCGATCCCCCTCGCCGCGCCGGTCACCAGGACGGCCCGCCCGCTCATCCGGTGACACGCCCGCCGGTGCCGGGCCCGCGGCCGGCCGGGGCGGGGGATTGTTGCATGAAACCTCCGCCCGGCACGAGCAGGGCGAAGATGACGAGAAGCCACGTTATGGCCGGGACGCCCAGCCAGTCCGACCGGTCTTCATCGGAAGCCACGCGGGCACTCCTGACTGCCAGCGGCGCAGGAAAGGGATGCACTGTTTGGCTATGGACCAAGGGTCCCCCGAGGCTATCCCAGATGGCCACGGCCCGGGCGCCTGCGCCTGCCACCGGCCACGGGCGCTGGCTGGGCAGGCTTCTCGCCCGGCACCTGCGTCGGCTCGCGCTGCGGGACGGGCGCCGGGGACGAGGTGGTGCCGGCCGGCAGCCGGCGGGTAACCATCAGCGCCACCACCCCCACGGCCGCCGACACGGCGAACGCGGCCGTGATACCCAGCGGCAGATTCCTGCCCGCACCGGCCGCCACGGCGGCGCCGCCCACGCCGATGCCAAGCGCCGTACCGAGCACGTCGGCCAGGTTCAGCGACGCCGACGCCCGTCCTTCCCGCCCCGGTGGCGCATGCCGCAGCATCATCAGCGAGAGCGGCGCATACGCCAGCCCCATGCCCAGGCCGGCGACGGTCCAGGCCGCCAGGCCCACCGCCACCGGCACGTCCGGCCGCAGGACCAGGGCCATCCCGGCGATGCCGGCCAGGACGATCACCAGCCCGATGCGCACGAAGCGGCGTCCCTGCCAGGTCTCGCTCAGCCGGGCCTGCACCCAGGCGCCAGCGGTCCAGCCCACCGTGGCGCCGGTGACCGCGATGCCCGCCACCAGCGGGCTGCGATGGCGTACCGCCGTGATCGCCAGGGTCACGTACGCGTCTGCGCCGAAGAACGCGAACGTCAGCAGGCCCCGGCTGAGGATCGTGGCAGGCAGCCCGGGCCGCGCGGCCAGGGTGCCGGCCGGGACCAGCCGGCGCAGCGCGGGCAGCCCGGCGGCGACACCGGCAATGATCAGCGCTGCGCCGGCCGCCGCTGCGCCGGCCGCCGTGGCGCCGGAACCGGCAGCGAGCGTGAGGCCGGCCAGGATCATCGTGGCGCCGGCCGCCACGACGATGCCGTGGATCAGCTGGTGCTCCTGCACCGGGCCGGCGCCGGGCGGGCCGAGGCGGACCAGGGCCGGCACCGCGATCGCCCCGGCCACCGCGACCACCGGCAGCAGGCCCAGGAACACCCACCGCCACCCGAACACGTGCGCCACCTCGGCGGCCAGCACGGGCCCGGCCAGCCCGGGCACGACCCACGCGGTGGACAGGACCGCCATCATGCGGGCCTGCAGCGGGCCAGGGAAGCTGCGGCCGATCGCGGCGTAGGCCACCGAGGGGACCGCGCCCGCGCCCAGGCCCTGCAGCACGCGTCCCGCGACCAGCACGCCCATCGAGGGGGCCAGGCCGGCGATGGCCAGCCCCGACCCGAACAGCACCAGCCCGGCCACGAACGGGATCGCGGGCCCGCGCCGGTCGGCCTCGCGGCCGGCCGCCACGATGCCGACCACGCTGCCCAGCATGAACGCGCTGAACACCCAGCCGTACAGGCGCAGGCCGCCAAGATCCCGGGCGACGAGCGGCATCACCGTCACCACCGCCAGCGCCTCCGACGCGACGAAGGTGATCGACAGGACCAGGCCCGCGGTCAGCCCCCGGGTCGGCGGCGCCCAGAGCCCCCGGATCCGGCCCTCGCTCATCCGCCGCTCCACGGTGCCACCCGCGCCAAGCGGGCCTACCTGAGCTGCGGGATGACGTCTGCGGCCAGGCGCTCGGCGTGCTCGGCCTGGTCGAACATCGCGGTGAACAGGATCAGTTCCGCGCCGGCCTCGATGACCTTGCGCAGCTCGCGGACGCAGTCGGCCGGTGTGCCCGTGACCGCGGCGGACTCGATGTCCTCCGACCGGTGCCCGTAGAGCCGCTCCAGCGCGGTGTTCATCCGCTTGCGCGCGCGCCCGGCGTCCTCGTCTATCGCGACGTACACCCGCTTGGCGATGGGGAAGTCCGCCGCCGGCCGGCCCGACCCGGCGAGCGCCTCCCGCACGATCTGGACCTGGTCGGCGAACCTCGCGGTGGGCGCGGACCCCGCGCCGAAGAACCCGTTGCCCAGCCGGACGGCACGCCGCAGCGCGGACGGCGCGTTCGCGCCGAACCAGATCGGCGGGTAGGGCTTCTGGAACGGCTTGGGCTCCAGCGCCGCATCCTTCAGCTGCCAGAACTCCCCGTCGAAGGTGACGCGGGGCTCGGTCCACAGCGCCGTCATCAGCGCCAGTCCCTCGGTGAACCGCGCGACGTAGCGCTGCGGGTCCACCCCGAACGCGGCGAACGGGCGCCCCTTGCCGCCGGTGCCGACGCCGATCTCGAGCCGGCCGCGGCTGAGCTGGTCCAGCGAGCTCAGGCTCTTCGCCAGGTGCACCGGGCTGTGCAGCGTGGACACGAACACCACACACCCCAGCCGCAGCCGCCGCGTGCACGCCGCCGCGTAGGTCATCGCCTCGACCGGCCCGAGCTGCGGTGCCGCCCCCAGCCCCTGCTCCTGTGTCCAGGCGCCGTCGAAGCAGCCCAGCTCCTCGGCGCGCGCGAAATAGGCGCGGAACGCTTCCGGGTCGAACTCACCGTCGGCGTAGAACTGGGGGATGGCGATCGCGAAGCGCATACGTCGCATCGTATCCGGCGGTCCCGCGGCGTCCCCGCCGCACCGGAACCCGCGCCCCGACGCCGGCTCCCCGGTGCGCCGCCCGCCCGGTGCGCCGGTCTCAGGAAGGAAGCTGGCGCTGGCGCTCTTCGAGCTGACGGAAGATGTCGCCGTAGCCGCCGCGCATGTCGTGCGGCACCCGCCAGACGTCGACCGTGCCAAAGAACCAGCGGCCCGGGGTTGGATATCGTGACCGGGTGACGGCCGTATCACAGGCAGCATCCCGGTCGGCGGCCGGCCGGGCCAGGCAACCCCGGCTGGCCGACGGCGCGGGCACGCCACGCGGGGCGCAGCCGCGCCAGCTGATCGTCACCGTCTACGGGCTGTACTCGCGGGCCGAGGGCGGCTGGATGTCCGTCGCCGCCCTGATCAGCCTGCTCACCGACCTTGGCGTGGATGAGCCAGCGGTCCGCTCATCGATTTCCCGGCTGAAGCGGCGCGGGATCCTGCACGCAAGCCGCCGGGACGGCGCGGCCGGCTATGCGCTGTCCGATGAGGCGCTGGCCATCCTGCGCGAAGGCGACCGCCGCATCTTCCGGCGGGAACGGGCAACCCTGGGCGACGGCTGGCTGCTGGCGGTGTTCTCGGTGCCGGAGGCCGAGCGCCAGAAACGGCACGTGCTCCGCTCGCAGCTGGCCCGGCTGGGCTTCGGCACCGCCGCTCCGGGCGTGTGGATCGCCCCGGCCCACCTGCACGACGCCACCGTCGGCGCGCTGCGGCGGCTCGGGCTGGATAGCTACGCGGACCTGTTCCGCGCCGACCGCATTGCCTTCGGTGATCTGGCCGCGAAGGTGCGCCAGTGGTGGGACCTTGACCAGCTGGAAATGCTGTACGGCCAGTTCCTCGCCGCCAATGGCCCGCTGCTGCGCCGGTGGCGCTCCGACCCGGCGGGCGAGCGGGAGGCCTTCGCCGACTATGTGCGGGTGCTCACCGACTGGCGGCGCCTGCCCTACCTCGATCCCGGCCTGCCCGCCGAGCTGCTGCCCGGGAACTGGATCGGGGCCCGCGCGGCCGAGCTGTTCTTCACCCTGCAGGCCCGGCTCGAGGAGGCCGCACGCGCCCACGTGGCCCGCGTGATCAGCGGATAGCGGCCACTCCCTGCACCTCCACCAGGGCCGCTGGATCCCAGAGCCGGTGCACACCGACGGCGGCCATGGCCGGGTACTCCCGCCCGGCCAGCCTGCGCCAGACCTCCCCGATCTCGCGCCCGTGGGCGCGGTAGCCGTCCAGGTCCACCAGGTAGATGGTGACCGACACCAGGTCGGCCGGCTGCCCGCCGGCGGCTCGCAGCGCGGTCAGCAGGTTGCCGAGGGCGCGCTCGAACTGCTCCACCACCCCGGAGCCGACGATCTGCCCCCCGGCATCCAGCGCCGTCTGCCCGGCCAGGAACGCCAGCCGGCCGGAGGTGACGGACACCGCGTGCGAGAAGCCGGACGGCCTGCCCAGCTCGGCGGGGTTGATCCGCTCGATGGCCACGCTCCTGCGTATCACGCGGCGGCAGGTGAGGGCCACCCGCGGCGGCCGGTGAGGGCCACCCGCGGCGCCGGTGAGGGCCACCCGCGGCGACCGGTCAGGGCCGGCCGCAGCAACCGGTCGGGGCCATGCAGCTTTATATCGTCTTCTTGACGGTCGTATTAATAACGACATAGCCTGAACCCATCCGGCCCGGCCGGCGGAGGGAAGGCACGGCCCAGATGCGTATCGCGGTACTTGGCGGCGGCCCGAGCGGCCTGTACTTCTCCGCCCTGGCCAAGCAGCTGGACCCGCGGCACGAGATCACCGTGTGGGAGCGGAACGCCCCCGACGACACCTTCGGCTTCGGGGTGGTGTTCTCGGACGAGACGCTGGGCGGCATCGAGCACGCCGACACGGCCATCTTCGGCGCCATGGAGCGGGAGTTCGCCCGCTGGGACGACATCGACGTGCACTACCGGGGCACCGTCACCACCTCCGGCGGGCACGGCTTCGCCGCGATGAGCCGCCACCGGCTGCTGCGCATCCTGCAGGACCGGTGCGCGGAGCTGGGCGTGCGGACCCACTTCCGGGCGCAGGCGCCGGACCTGGCGCGGCTGTCCGCCACCCACGACCTGGTGCTCGCGGCCGACGGGGCCAACTCCCAGACCCGCGCCGCCTTCGCCAGCACCTTCCAGCCCCGCCTGGAGGCCCGGCGCTGCAAGTACATCTGGCTCGGCACCGACCTGGTCTTCGACGCGTTCAAGTTCTACGTGCTGGACACGCCGTGGGGAATCATGCAGGTACACGGCTACCCCTACCGCCGGGATGCGAGCACCTTCATCCTCGAGCTGCACGACGACGTGTGGCGCCGCGCCGGGTTCGCCGCCCGCACGCCCGGCCCGCTCCCGCCCGGGCACAGCGACGAGGCGTCCATCGCACTCATCGGCGACCTGTGCGCCGAGGTGCTCCGCGGGCACAAGATCGTCGGCAACAACTCCCAGTGGGTGAACTTCACCACCGTCCGCTGTGCCACCTGGCGGCGGCAGAACATCGTGCTGCTCGGCGACGCGGCCCACACCGCCCACTTCTCCATCGGCTCGGGCACCAAGCTGGCCATGGAGGACGCGCTCGCGCTCACGGCCTGCCTGCACGAGCAGCCCGACGTTCCCGCGGCGCTGACCGCCTACGAGGCCGAGCGCCGCCCGGTGGTCGCCTCCACCCAGCGTGCGGCGCAGGCCAGCCTGGAGTGGTTCGAGAACATCGGCCAGTACACCGACCAGGACCCGCCCCAGTTCGCGTTCAACATCATCACCCGCAGCCGCCGGGTGACCTACGACAACCTGCGGCTGCGCGACCCGGAATTCGCCGCCGGGCTGGACACCTGGTTCGCGGGCAGCCTGGCGGGCGAACGGTCAACCCGGCCGGACGTGCGCCCGCCGATGTTCCAGCCGGGCCGGATCGGGCGGCTGGAACTGGCCAACCGGGTGATCGTCTCACCGATGGACATGTACAGCGCCGCCGACGGCGTGCCGGGTGACTTCCACCTCGTGCACCTGGGCAGCAAGGCGCTCGGCGGGGCTGGCCTGGTGATGACCGAGATGGTGTGCGTGTCGGAGCCGGGCCGCATCACCCCCGGCTGCGCCGGGCTGTACACGCCCGGGCAGGAGGCCGCCTGGCGGCGGATCGTCGACTTCGTGCACTCGGCCACCAGCGCCCGGATGGGCATCCAGCTCGGCCATTCCGGCCGGAAGGGCTCCACCCGGCTGATGTGGGAGGGCATCGACGAGCCGCTGGCCGAGGGCAACTGGGAGGTATGCGGCCCGTCGCCGCTGCCGTACTCACCGGCGAGCCAGATCCCGCACGAGCTGACCACCGGCGACCTGGCCGACATCACTGCCCAGTTCGCCAGCGCGGCGCGGGCGGCGGCCCGGGCCGGGTTCGACCTGCTCGAACTGCACTGCGCGCACGGATACCTGCTGTCCTCTTTCCTGTCCCCGCTCACCAACCGCCGCACCGACCGCTACGGCGGGTCGCTGGCGGGGCGCCTGCGCTACCCGCTGGAGGTCTTCGACGCGGTCCGGGCGGTATGGCCCGCGGACCGCCCGATGACGGTGCGGATCTCCGCCACCGACTGGTGCGACGGCGGCGTGGACGCCGACGAGGCGGTGGAGATCGCCCGGGCGTTCGCCGAGCACGGCGTGGACGGCATCGACGTCTCCACCGGGCAGGTGGTCAGCGACGAGCAGCCGGCGTTCGGGCGCAGCTACCAGACCCCCTATGCGGACCGGATCCGCAACGAGATCGGCCGCAAGTACGGGATCGCGGTGATAGC
>WNFX01005705.1_pt1 | contig 11970 bp, 12 predicted proteins | sample 5400111 | NCBI WGS metagenome assembly WNFX01 (sample SAMN13153363, study PRJNA577476) | soil metagenome | isolation source: 40 cm soil or saprolite under grassland replicate 1 | place: USA:California | collected 2016-06-15
AGCAGTTTTTGGATTGCGTCGATCGCGGTGTTTGCCTCGTCCGCACGCAGGTCGCGGAAGGAGGAAATCTGCCGTCCGATCGCGTCAGCTACCCAGCCCAGGCGCGCCTCGCGGTCTTTCGCATCTCTGTTCGCCTGGCGGCAGAAGATTCCCCATAGCGTTTGGAGCCGCTTCAGTTGTTTCCCGGTGATGAGGCTTCCCGTCACGCCGCCCTCCTGCTTTTCCTTACCTGGCCTAGGAACTTCACCAGGCGGCGGACAGAAAGATACTTCACCACGCGCGGCTTGCCGTCGCCGCCGCGAGCGAAAATGTCCTCGACGCTGCATGCTGCAACGATCTTTTTGAGTTGCATTTCGCTGAGCTTCTCTGGCTCGCCGTTTCCTAACTCGCGCGAAGAGATTTCGCGCACTTCATCCGCAAGCAATCCGGGCAGTGGGTCCTTGTGATCGATCCGCGAGAGCCACTGTTCGAGATGCGCGCGCCCGCGCAAAAAATTCTCATATAGATTGTGGCTGCCCGCCAGGACCAGGCCGCAGCCCGAGCGGTCGTGCAACTCGCGAAGAATTTCCAGTGAAGGAACCTCCAAGTGCTGCGCCTCATCCACCACGATCGCGGGCGGTCGATTTCGCGCGCGGAAGTCGGCGAAGATGCTAGAGAGGAGCCGCTCGACACTGGCGACGTTTGTGAACACTCCGGCTTCGCGCCCGATGCCTTCAGGAGAGCGCGCGGGGTCATGTCCACTGTGGCGTACACGTAAAGGGCGGGATTTCTCTTCTCGCGGTTGCGCTCCGCGATCATGTGCGAGAGCACGAACGTCTTCTGCGTACCTGGCGGCCCGTAGAGCAGGCAAACGTCGCCTTCGTCACAAGAAGAAGCCAAGTACTCCGAGATGATCTGGAAGTTTTTTGTGCGAAAGAGTCGTCCCGTAGTCTCCGGCAGAGCGCCTCCCTCGGCTATGATAGGATTGCGTTGCAGATAATCCCAAATCTGCTTGCGGATCAGCGAATCGCCACAGCCATCCGTCCGATAGCGGTCCTGCACAAACAAATTTACCGTCGATTCCCCCCGCTGAACGCGCTCTGCGAATTGCCCTGTGGTGAGGTCCAGCACGCCGAGATAAGCTCGCAGCGCCTGGCGCACGGTTGCCGCGTCCGGCGCCTCGATCCGGCTATAGCGATGGCGATCTTTGTTGGTGACTCTCATGAGTTGGATTCCTTTTTCAGGAAATCGCGGACCGCGTCGGACACAAACGGAGAGCTCGCCTTCTGCGGTGCGGCGTCCTCCTCGACCGAGTCGGAAACGAACGGTGAGTCTGAGCCCTCGCCGTGCCAGAATTCCACGTCTTCCGCAACAGCATCGGAAATAAACGCAGGCTGATCTGGCCGCCGCTCGCGCGATGCCGGCAACTGCCGTGGCAAAGCTCCCGGCGCAGCCGCCGGCAGCAGCCGGCCATCCGTCCCGGTCCGTGCGATCGCGCGCTCCATGAGCGCCTCGCGCTCCGTCTTCCAGCCTTGTTTCGAAGCCACTGCGGAAAGCACCGCCAGGTAGTCCGCGTAGCCCTTGCGCAGCGAGCGCTCGCGCCGCATCGCGGCTTTGATCTGGTCGCGCGTGATCTGTCCGTTCGGGCACTGCGCGACAAATTGCTGGATTCTCAGTTCGCCGACGAACTGCAGCGTCTCCGCGTCCGCCGCGATCGCTTCGCCCAGGTTGTAGGGATCGCGCAGGATGGCTATCTCCCGGCCCTGGCGCGTGCCCAGCGCGAAGAGACTTTCATCCACCGGCTCGTACCGCATTCCGTCGAGCTGCACGCAGCCGCCTTTTTGCACGATTCGCTTTGTTCGTTCGGAAAAAAGAATGTCCAGCAGCCGCGGATTGATCTTCGGACGGCTCAGCTCCGGATGCGCCGCTTCCATCACTTCGTTCGGCGTGCGATGGTCCAGCGTCTCCAGGCGCGTTTCGTTGTACTCCTCGATCCACTGCACCGTGGCGACGATGAACTCGGCGTCCGTCGGCAGTGGGCTCGATCCACGCTTCCCAGCGAGATATTTTTTGTGTTGGTGCTGCGACTCGTCTGCGGATTCCGGCCGGTTGCCGGGCATGTTGCCGACGTAGGCCGGGCGCCAGAGCACGTCGAAGCGTTTGGACCAGCGCGCGAACCACGATTCGATCGGCTTCGAACGCGGCCGCTTGGGGATCGCGCTTGTGACGCCGATGCGGTTGCGTTCGAGCAGCGCCTGCGCGCCTTCGGAAAGCGTGATGAGCTCCAGGTCGCGCCGCACCTTTTTATAGTCCTCGCCGTTGTCCCAATAAAAATTCGCGGGGAAGCCGTGTGACAGCGCCGCCATGCGGATCGCGGAGTTGATCGTGCGGCTCGAAGGCGTCGGGGCCAGGCAGAAGCCCACAATCTTCCGTGAGCCCCAGTCGTAAAGCGCCGTCAGCCACAGCCGGTACGCCTGCTCCTGCTTCATTTCGAACAGCGTGTTGCGGACCAGCACGTCGAACTCGCGGTGGTCGCTCACCCACCAGTCCATCACCGGCACTTTGATGCGCTGGATAAACGGAGAGCAGAGCCTCTCATGTGCTTCCTTGCCAGCGCGCGCGAGCACTTTCAGCGGTTCCGGCAGCGCATTCAGGAAATTCCGCGCCGTGTCGTAGCACGGCGGCTCGCCAGCCTCGCCGATTTTTTTCCAGTCGCGGCACAACGCGTCGTATGCCTGCTGGCCCCACAGCCCTTCTCCCAAATATTTGTTCTGGAGATACGCGGCGGCGGCGGGATGCTCCTCGAAGAAACGTGATTTGTCCTTGTCGCTGCGTGGCTTGTCCGCCAGCGCCGCGTAGCCCCCGGAATTCTTCTTCTTTTTCCCGCCGGTGAAATGATTGTGCCAGCGCCAAATTGTGGCCCTCGAAACCGGAGGCTTCTGCTGCGATCCGATGTACGTAGCGAGATCATCCATCGTGCTGACGGTCGTGCCATTGGCCAGACGAATCTCTGGCCGTCGCCCGTTCGTGCTCTTTCGAGCATCGAGCAGCGGCTCGATCGCTTTCAATCGCGTGCGTGCCTGGTCTTCCAGGTCTTCGGGGATCGCGACGCGCGGCGCTTGAGGAGCTGACACAGAGGCGAACAATGGCAATGTTTGCTCGGCTCCGCGAACAATCGCGAGACCCTTTCTCACTTCATCGGCATACTTGGCCTGCGCGCCCGCCGGAAGAGAACTCAGCGGAAATTCAAACGGATACTTCCCGTTGCGCGCACGCGATTCGGAGCGGCGCGCGTGCCAGGAGCGGGCATTCCGCCGCACATGCCCTTCTGACAGTCCAGTGAGCGCGCAGACCTTTTCGAGCGTGATGTGGACCTCAGCCATTGTCGCGCCTCCGAAGAACGCGCGCGGGAATCGCTAATTTGAGAAACGCTCGCAACGTGGCAAGACTCGGCAGGCGCGAGCTGTCGCGGGTGAGATACGTCCAGACCTGTCGTAGCGCTTCGTGAATGGCCACGGCGGTCCAGCCGTCGTAGTGTCGGACCGTGACAAAAGCAACGACGTCGGGACGCTTCGAAAATGCCCGCGAAATCCCTTTGTCTTTGCGGGCATGATCCGCGAGCGCCGCATAGCCGCCACGCTCGAAAAGTTTGAGCCAGCGAAAAACCTGCCGCTCCGAGACGTGCGACTGGCGGGCGCGGTGGCGAGCCAATTCGGTCAGCGTAGAAATCTCCGCGCCAGATGGCAGGAGCACTCGCGGGCTTTCGCGCACTGCCTGCCGCGCTCGGAAGCGTAGCACCGGAAGGATCACGCGAAAGCGGCCGCGCGCCGTCGATGGCCCGATGATGCGCAGTCGCTTTCTGGTGCCGCTTCGGAGCCGTTCACTCGGATTGGAATTTCCGGTCATAACTCACTGAGGCTGAATCGACTGCGAGCCGAGCGCCTTTTCGACCGTATCCAACCGAAAGAGCGATTTAGCGCCGTCTTGGTCTTTCACCACTACCCGATTGACATAGCGGGGCGGCCTGAGCTCCGTGACAGTGAGCACCTGCCCCTCGAACGGAAGTTTTCTGGCGTTGGGTCCGAGCACGTCGGCTGTTCGGAAGACGAACTTGTCCCCCACCATCACGGTCCCAAGATTGGTTAGCTTCGCTTTCATTTTCCTCCTCCTCTTCATCCAACTAAATCGATCTGCGCCCTGGCCGGGCTTTCGACCGAATTCACCAGTTTCAGCAAAACCTCCGGGTTGGTGCGCGCGACCAGCTCCAAGGCTTTTCGAATGCAGCCGGGCTCGATGAAACGCCGGGTGTAGACCCTCTCAGATATCCGTTGCAACGGCGCTGGAGAGCCCGTATTGCCTTTGGCAGGCCGTTTGCGCAGCCATCTGGACCGCCAGGCGCGCTGCCGACAGGAGCTTCCGGGCCGCACATCGAAATACTTGCGGCTGCGATTCGAGGCCGGAAAGCTCCGGCCGCAGCCGCACGCGCAAATCACCTGGCGCTCGCTTCCCTCTTCTGGCCGGATTGATTCCACGCGGATCACGGCTATTTCTCTTTCGCCTTCCGAGGCGTTTTGCTGACTTGTGCCAATTTGCTCAGCCTGTGTCTCTGCTCGGCTTCGGTCTCGCCGACCTCAAGAAGAAGCCTTAACCGCTCTCCCAAAACATGCCTTTGCAACGCGTCGTCCTGCGTGACCTGGCAAAAGCTTTCGACAAGCCTGGCCGGGAATGCAGGCTTTCTTCTGAGAACGATCTGCCCGCTGCCTTTCTCCCGGCAACGAACAGAGGGGCAAGCGTAGGCGTTCAACAAATAGATTGAGATGCCCAGGCTCTTAGCAATTCTTTCGCGAGAAATTCGCTTCCGACATCTTCGCAACACGTCAGCGATGATGCTGGGCACTTCCGTCTTTTCGATGTGACCTTGCTCTTGTATAGAATCATGGCTCATAAAATACATTGCTTTCCTGCCTTAAAATACTAGGATGTCCTAGAGTACGTTGTCAAGGGCTTTGATTTGCATCTGTGCGCCAATCCGAAATGCAGCGCAAGATGCCGCTGGGGGGGGAAGGCGGAAGATGACGTTGCGCCGCATGGTCGATCACGCGCTTGTTTTGGATGGCGAGCCTGCCTTACTATCCACGCAGAGAGTATCCGCGCGCGGGAGCGTGTTGCAGTGAAAAACGAAGAGCGGCGCAGAGTCTTGCAGGAAACCGCGCAGCGCATCGTAAATCTGCGGAGATTGCTCGGGAAGAACCGCTTCTCGCTTAGAAAAATGTCTCAGGAACTATTTGCGAAGCATCTCGGCGTCAAGCCTGCCGCAGTAGCCGGTTGGGAAAGGGCGGAACGACGATATGCTCCCGGTCCGAGAGCACTGGGGAAGCTTGTTAAGGCCTCCCTGGACGCAGGCTCACTTGAAGATGCGCTCTTTTTTTCGCGTTGCGCGGGCTGGGACATAGACGTTGTTGTGTCTTTTGCAAAGCTCGTCCTGGTCAAGCGCCAACAAATCCCGGAAGACGGCGAGATCAATAGAATTCCGGAGACTGAGAGACTTCAAGAGGGCGGATATGGCCTCGTCGGCGTTAAGGAATTTCAACCATCATCCCCACCGGGGATCGTCCTGTCCGCGCGATTCGTGCGAGGAAGCCAACCGCAGGCATATGTCCTAGACAAAGGATTCGGGGGTTCAAAATTTTTCGGTGCAGGAGACAGGATTTTCATAGATTGGTCGCTGGGCTTCGGCGAAGGGATCGAATCGCTATGGGGTCAGCCCGTGCTCCTCGAATTTGAGCCGCTCGGATCCGCTGGCCGCGTTTCCGACTATTCGCTGCATCTTGGATTATTTCTCAAAGAGCCTGGCCCAGCGGGCCGGTCGCAGGCCGTCCTCCTTCAACCTTTCGGCGAGAAGCTCATTGTTGGAATCTCGAACTCCGATGGAGAGCTGGCGATGCTGCCTGGCGTGAAAATTCTCGGTCGCGCCTTTGGCTGGCTTTCTTCCCCGATAACAACGACGCAGATTCCCGCGCGGAAGGCAGAAGGCGAAAAAGTGAATTCGCGCGCGAAGCCTATGCGGAAGGGGAGCAGTCGATGAACGGGAACGACAAAACGCAGGCTGCTCCCGAGCACGCCGGACATGGCGGCGCGAAGCCTGAAAACGCGCGGCGGCCAAAGACGTTCGTTTTTGTAGACGTAGAAGGTCCCATGACCGAACAGGAAGCCCGCGAACTGCGCGAGCTGGTCCGCGATCTGAGCGGCGTGGCACCGTCCGATTTTGATGGCGTGCGCGACCGCGCAGGCCGGTTTCGGAGTTATGTGCATTTCGCGGTGCCGACTGAGGAAGATGCTGTTCGCGTAGTTCGCGCTCTACACGGCCAAGAGTTTCGCGGGAGAAGAATCAAAGTCAAGCACCGGAGCAAAATTCTCGCAGGCACACGGGGCTGATGAGGACTTCGGGCTGGCAGGGTACGGGGGGAATGAAAAATGGTAACAGGGCGATTTTCCGCTGGACGTAGCACGGAAGACAAACTTCAGCTCGCATTTGACGCCATGCTGGGGGTGAAGGAAGCGATGGCGGACAAGACCGTGCCGCGCTTTCGCGGAAACGGGCTGCGCGATGCATTCCAGGAGGTCACCGGATCGTCAGACCCAGTGGACTTCTTCGACGGCGGTTTCTACCGCGTGAAGGAAACGGTGCTGACGACGGACTTCCCGAACCTGCTGAAGAACTCGATGACCAAGCGGCTGATCCAGGATTACGCCGAGTACGGGATGGGCGGCGTCGAGCAGATCATCAGCGATACGGAGGTGGCGGACTTCAAGACGCAGGACCGCATCAGGGTGGGCTACTACGGGAACCTGCCGACGGTGGCGGAGAACGTGTCTTATGCCGAGCTGACGAAGCCCACCGACGAAATCATCAACTACTCGATCGCGAAGCGCGGGGGCTTCCAGGACATCACCTGGGAAACGATCCTGAACGATGATTTGGGCAAGGTCATTTCGTTCGCGCCGCGCATTGCGCGTGCGGCGCGCCAGACGCTGAAGCAATTCGTCACTGACTTCTTCGTGAACAATCCCAACTACGTTCCGGACGGGCTGGCGTGGTTCCACGCGACGCACACGAACCTGGGAACGATTGCGCTCTCTTCGCCGGAGCTGGACACGCGCGCGATCGCGCTGGCGAAGCAGTCGGAGAAGGACTCCACCAAGCGCCTGGGGCTGAGGCTCGATTGGATCATGGTGCCGGTGGACTTGGGGCCGCTGGCGCACAACCTCAACACGAACCAGAGCGGCACGAACAACTGGTACGGCCGCTTCGGGGCCAACGACGAACGGATCATCGTTAGCGAACAGATGACGGACGTAAACGACTGGGTGGGCGGCAGCCTGCCGAGCCGGGCGCCGTTCCTGGAGATCGCGTTCCTGCGGGGCTTCAAGACGCCGCAAATCTTCATCGTGCCGGCGGAGCAGCGGCGCGCCATCACGGCAATCGACAAGATCCAGCTCTATGGGCTACAAGTGTTCGGCGGCGGGATCATCGATTACCGCCCGGTTTTCAAAGAGGTAGTGCCGTAGAGCTGAGCTGAATTTCGCAGTGGCGTGGGTGCTCCTCGCCGCTGCGGAAAAGCCGGGCAACCTGGCTGCAAGCTGGTGGAAAAAGGGGGCCGCCTCGGACCTTCATCCGGGGGAATCGAACCGGCCCTCTCCACCAGGCGCAACGAAAATGTTTCTTGGGTTGGAGTTGAAGGGAAAGGAGCAAGATGAAAAACAAAACGGAGGGCTCCACAGCGCCGGATAAGAGCAATGCGAGAGATGGCGGCACTAGCTCGTCGGCTATAGATTCGGCGAAGGAACAATTGGGAGAGTTCCAGGCAGGGGCGCAGCATGACAGATTTCTTCGGACTGCATGGGAAAGCGGCGCAGAGATCGTGCGGGTAGCCGCGAGCGCCGGGCGCAGGCCATAACAGGCGCAGGTTCGAACTGAACGACGCTTGCGGAGTTTGCGGAATTCAGAAATCGACGCAAATGCCGCTAGAAATTTTTTGTAGTTGTCGGGGGTAAAGCAGCATCCCGGAACGGGCGCATCCTCACACGCGCAAACAAGCTGGCCGGGAAGAAAAAAACTCAGGGCCTCGGGACTTGACCCAGGATGGCCGCCGCAACTCCCGCGACGCCACTCGCCTGAGACACATCTCACAGAAAAAAGAGAGGTGTCTCATGGTCCGACCGTATGAACAAATTCTCCAAGAAAATCTCCAGCGGCTTCGAGATTTGACCGAACCATCGCCGGCCAGGGCGGCGCTCGATCAGATCGAGCATGTGCGGCGGGGCCAGGAACGCGCGCGGTCTTTGGGCTTCGTCTTTCCCGACGATTTGGCTCGGCCATCGCCGCCGGTCAGGGCGGCGCTCGATCAGATGGAGCATCTGCGGCGCAGCGAAGAACGCGCACGATCTTTGGGGCTTCTTCCCGAAAAATCTCTAATTGCGGAGGTGTGGAAATGAACGAGTCAGAGTTTTCGAACATGCGCGCGAACGGCGGCGAAGGGGAAGGACAGGGAATCACGGCCGCGCCGCAGCCCGAGTTCCTTCCGCTCGATCTCCCGGAGCGCGTCATCGTTTTCAAAAGTGGTGGAGGAACTGGGGCGACCCGCCGCCACGTCTTCGATCCGATCACCCGCGCCGACGTGGATGCATATTTTTCTTCCTTGACGACCGCTACGGAGCGGAAAAGCGGTAATTCATTAGAGTGGCACATCGACGCGGGCACGAGCATCTTGAAGCTCTACGAGCGAAAAATTAAGCGCGTCGAAGGCTACTCGCTGACCGACGGCCGGGACGTCATGGCTCTGGCGAATTGGAAAGACCGCGTTCCTGGCGTTCACCGGCTTCGCGCCGGGCAGATATTGTTGAAAGTGACAGAGTCGGAGAACGGCGCTGATCTTGCCATTGATCCGGAAGCCGAACTCGTTTCCCTCGACGCGTTCTGGTCCGCGGGAGACTCTGGCATGACCCATTATCGTGGCCTGATTCACCGTTTTTCCACGCCCACATTTGAGCACTGGAGGAAGCTGAACGAAAGGAGCACGCGCACCATTTCAGTGGGCGGATCGAAATCGCAAAGAACGATCTATCCGAAGCTGAACCGCGTTTACGTCGAACTTTATGATGAGCTGATTCTGTCGGCGAACGGCTACTCAGTTGGCGGCCAACCGATCGGCGGGCGCGAGCAGTGCGTTTCTCGCATGGATGCCTTCCACAAGATCGCCGCGATGTCGATTCTTTTTGACAAGCCCTCGGGTGACGAAGCGGAGGATCTGGAATAGGCATGAGCCACTGCGCAGTTTCCGTCGCCAAGGATTTCTCCGGCCTAAAACAGGCCGCACTTGAACTGCTGGAAGAGGAGCGTTCAGCTCCCGCGCGCGAGCGATTCGAACGGCGGGCGCAGGGAGCGCCCAACTCGAATGAGATTCTCCAGACTCTCCAGGCGAGTGCGAGCAAGCGCAGTCTGGCCGAAGGATACTACGCTCGCGTCGGGTACCTCGTGGAACTCGAATCGTTCCTGCGCATGGGCGTCCAACTTAGCTTCGATCTGCATATGACGGAATTGCGTGGGATGCTGTCCATCGCGGCTGCCCGCGCCGAATTTGATCGTGCGCATCCGCCTTGCAGAGGATGCGGCGTGCGGCTCGAAAACGAATGGGACAAAACCTGCAATGATTGCCAGCGCGCGGCTGCGGCCGCGCAGGCGAGAGGGAATTGAACCATGGCGGCCACCGCACAGATCGTCATTGTTGTTGACGATTCGGGGGCTACGAAGGCGCTGCAACGCGTGAACGCGGAAGCGGGCAAGCTCGCCCCGACGCTCCAGCCGGTGCAACGGATCAGCGAACAAACTTTCAACAATATCGAAGGCGGGGCGCTGAAGGCGCGCGAGAGCGCGGCGCTCCTCGGAGAAGAATTCGGCGTTCACATTCCCCGCGCGCTTCGCGGGACGATTGCGCAGATGTCGCTGATCGGCCCCGCCATGACGGCCGCCTTCAGCGGACTCGCAGTCATCGGTTTCGCGAAAATCGCGATCGACATGATCGACGGCGTCATCAACCACATCCGGCAAATGGACCCCGAGGAAAACCTTGCTAATCGTCTCATGGGCCTAGATGCGGTAAACCGCGAGAGATTCCACGCGGCAATCAAAGAGCAAGAACAGCTCGCGGTCCAGACGAAGCTCGCCACCGCCAACGAGTCCGAGAGGATCGAAGTTCAGCTCGCCGAAGATGTCAGAAAAATAAACGAGCAGCTCGAAAGCGCCAAGGCAACCTTTGGAGTGAAGGCCGCGGAAAAGCTGGAGCAGAGCATCCTCGCAAGGAAGCAGCTCGCCGCCGCACAGCAGCTCGCGCTTGCGAGGAAAAACGCCGTGGAAATCGGCACTGCGGAGGACGCGGCGGGAGTCTCCAGAGCAAGAGGACTCGCGCAGATCGAAGCGGAGATGAACGCGCAGGTTCGCCGCATCGAACTGGAAAAGAAAGCCGGGCTCAATGCTCAAGTAGCCGAGGCCAAGATCACGGCGGCGCGAGCGGAGGGAGCGAGAAAGGCGGAAGATTTCAACACGCAGATCGTGGAGAGGCAGCGGGCACTGTCGGCAGAAGGGAACCGAGCCCTCCTTCAGGCTGAAGCGAGCACCTCGGCGGGGCGCGAACGGATCGACAAGGAATACGAAGTCAGGCTCAACGAAATCACGATGAGAGAAGTTCAGGAAACCCTCGCCCTGAAAAAGCAGGGCATCACACAGGAAGTGGTCCTCGATAAGGAACGCCTGGCCGCGAAAATCGAGAACGAGAACAAAATACGCGACCTGGCGCGGCAACGCGCGGAGGAGGAAATCCAGATCAACACGGAAGCAGCGATCGCGATGCTGCCTCCCTGGCAGCGCGCCGACGCGCAAATCGTGGCCGACGCCCAGGCGCGCATCCGAAAAATCGAGGAGATGGAAGCAAAGGACAAGAACTTCTTTCTTCAGGGCGAGCGCGAGAAGGCTGCGATCATGCAAAAAGAGTGGCACGATCGCGTCGAGAACATGGCGAATCAGCTTGAGGGGCTCTACAACGAGATCACGACGGGGGGGCTCAAGCAATTCTTTATAAACAGATTCAAGCACATGGTTTTCGAAATGGTTGCGGCGTGGATCATCGGCATGCAGCAGATGCGCGCGGCTTCGCAGCAGCAGATGGGGTCGGGCGGCGGAATTCTCGGCGCGATCTTCGGAGGGATTTTTGGCGGCGGCGGAGGAGGCGGTGGACTCGGCGGAATTTTCGGCGGTGGCGCGAGCGGGGGTCCGGGCGGAACGCCACCTTTCGTCGGTAGTTTCGCCGGCGGCAGCGGGGATGCCGGCATGGGCTCAACAGGCGGCCTGTTCGGCTCGCTTGGACTGGGACTCTCTGCGGGAATGGGCGGCGGTCCTGGCGCGACGCTACCTTCCGGCGCTGGACCGGGCGGGATAATGGGCGGGGGACCGCTTGGGGGTTTGCTCGGGAAGCTTGGACCCCTCGGAAGTGTGCTCGGAGGGCTCCTTTCACCTGCGGGGATAGGCGGAATCGGATTGCTCGCGTCGAGCTTCGGAAAAGGCGGAATACTTGCCGGGCTCGCGGGCGCGGCAGGAGGCGGCCTCACAACTTTCGCGGCCCTCAGCCCGTTGCTCGCAGCCGGGCCGCTTGGGTGGATCGCCGTGGGCATCGGCACGCTATTGGGATTCCTTGGCGGATTTTTGCAGCACAGCACGAAGAAGGCGCGGCTGGCGATCGAGGCCGACATCAAGCAAAAGTCCGCGACGATCGAGGATGCCTACAACTTATTCCAGATGGACTGGATGAGCTCGCGCGATGCGCTGGAACAGCTTCGGCAGGCGGGCGTGGATGCGCTGAAGCAGGCGGGCGTGAAGGACATTTCGCGCTCGCGCGTGGGCCACGTCGATCAGTGGATCGACAAAGCGGAAAAAGAAAT
>WNFX01005709.1_pt1 | contig 11962 bp, 14 predicted proteins | sample 5400111 | NCBI WGS metagenome assembly WNFX01 (sample SAMN13153363, study PRJNA577476) | soil metagenome | isolation source: 40 cm soil or saprolite under grassland replicate 1 | place: USA:California | collected 2016-06-15
AAGTTCAGAGGGCAAATTGGATTCCCTCAATAACATAGTCGGAGTATTCGAGGCGCAGGTTGATGCTCAGGGAAATTTCACAGACAAGACATGGGAGTGGAAATAGCGATAGGAATTTCGCCGTAATTTATTCAATAAGCAAATATGATATGTAATGACCTGTCGAAATGGACTGTGATATCGTTAACGTTAAGTGCAGCGACCTTGATAATCGGATTAATTATTTTGGTGACTAAGTAAATGATTGATTTATTCCGGCCCAACCGCCTTGACTTAAATCATTTTATAATTTGTTGTATACCTCACTAATACAGATCTCATACTGGGTGGGATCATTCATCATGGCTTGTAATTTGGTCCCATCAGTTTTACTTAAATCATTTCGGTAGGTAAGTCTCAACTTGAATTGAGACATGATATTTGATAAAACAATTTGAGTTTGGATAGAAAAAAATTACTAATTCATAAATTATTATACAATCTTCTAAAGCCGTTTTATACTTTGTAGTACCTATAAATTGTATCGTCTAAAACAATTGGTGGGGTTGTTTCTTGATTATACAATCAAATTAACTTCCTCTTATCAATTGTTAATTTTTACTTCCTTAACTTCTTCATTGGACTGGTGATGATCATTATTCTGAAACAATGAGAGATTTTAGTCCCTATGGCAAGTGCATATAATCATCTTCTTTATGGTTTGAATAATTCAGAAAATGAAGTTTATAATTTCAAGGAATAAATAAATTAATTATGGATCTGAATCAAATTTCCTTGCAAAATCCAATAACCCCGAAAATGGATAAGGATATTCTTCCACCAGGCAGTAGTAGTGGAGAACTTCAAAATTTCAAAACCCAAAATAACAGTTCATCTTCCGACACTAATATGATAAATTAAAATCATCTAAAAACTTTGAATGCGTTTATGTTTTATAAGAAAGGAGACAAGGAGAATCACAGGGTAACGCTCCTTACCATAGTAAAGACGGTCAACCATATCTAGGTTAATATTAATTAAGATCACCTATTATTACAAGATTCTCTTATAAATAATTCGAGTCCATTATTTATTCTGCAAGTGTACTAACACTAGAGATGCGCCCACCAGTGTCAGTAATATTATTCAATCGAAGAAAGCTTATCGATTTGATAAAATGGTCACGAATCTCAATGTTATCTGGATTACCGTAATTCTCTGAAGTTGAGATGAAATCGATTACGTAGCCATTATTGCCTACAAATGTGATCCAATATTGCAATGCACCTATAATAGGATCTATTTCATTTTTTTGCTTGAACGTTATGAGAAAAGAACCAGTCCTTTGAGCATCTACATTAACAAATGATGGCGATTCTAACGTCTGATATTCATACTTAGAGTCGTCAGTGGTATGACCCTCATAAAAATGAGTGAATACAGAGTCCAAATTGGTTGAGCCAAAAGTTTCCAACAAATCATTAATGAAGTGAATTCTTATCTTCCCGGCTGCTATATTATTTTTCGAGATATCTATATCAGACCCTTCTTCAAATCTATTAGCCTTTTCTTTAATTAACCAGTCGGAAGGATATTGGAATTGAATTTGAGATTTGTCGCTAGTATAGTTTGTATATTGCAAAGCAAAACAACCATTAACATTTGAAATAATCAAGATAAGGGTATACAGGATAAAGGTTACAACAAATTTTTTATTAACTATCCTTCTTAAAGGCGATAATTCCACGCTTCTATATACTCCATAATAACCAATAATCAACAAAAGATTTAATCATTTACTTAGACAAAAAAATTCTTTAATGGTCTATTAATTCAAATTTTCTCAATTGCTTGTAATGTTCAAATATAATTGACATAAGGATTGGATGTATTAAGACAGGTCTGCAAGTATTGCTACATGCCGAATTATACAATCGCGAATAGGAAAACATTTCATCAAATATCTTTCTCTCCTTCTTATCCAATAGACCTCTAAATGGTTTCCACTTCCTTCTTTCCATTTCTGCTGCAATTCGAAACGAAGGAACTCTTCGGCCCATAACGCAATATCATTATTGTGAACTAATCAATTTAAAGCCTAAATCACATAGAGGAGAGGGAGATCTTCTTTGCTCAGCTGTAAACTTGACTATGCTTCTAAGTTAACATATTGTCGAAATAAACATTCGTATTCCGAGTTCCTTGATCTAATATTTTCACGTGAAATCTATGGTTACACCTTCTACAGAATAAAAGTCCGGTGACGTAAAATGTCGTTTCGATATCCTTTTTAGGATTTGCAGGCTGACCAACACCGTGGAAATTAATTCCGCCAGCATATGGTTGAATTTCATTTATTTCTACGTCCTTAAAACCACATCTAATACAAGGAAATTTAATCGACCTAAAATCATCTTTGATTCGTTCCTCGTCCTCCTCTCTAATCGGAAATTCTTCATTCATTCTTTAACCATCAACCCAAAACTTGCGATTAAAGCCAGATAAATTTTATCTTTCATTTAATCACTCTCAATGACTGTATTCGAACCATTAATTAATGATTTTATAATATACCGGTGACAATGCAATTCTGGCTTAAAGTAACATAGAAGTGTTATACTTTCCATTCTTTGAAAGTTGACGCAACTGTTCAATTTTATTAACTGCCTTACTTTTTTTTCATCTGTGGAAGAAATTTTTCTCTATATATTTTCCAATCTTCCTCAGTCTGCTTACTCTTTTTCCATTTACTCAATGTGTTCCTAAGTGGAGATAAATCTATAATTCATTCATTATAATCTAGCCAAGGATAAGGCCTACCCTAGTAATTAAAACGGCTGTGCCACTATTAGGAGGCCTTGTTTTTTCTTATTTAGATATGGAGCATAGGCTGTTTTAATCATTTCACTTTGCCACTAAAATAATAAGACCTACTATCAAGGTTGCAACCGTTAACGTTAACGATGACAGTCCATTTAGAGCGGTCATGATGACATATCATTTCTTTTCAATCATTTCCATTGGTGCTATTGGAATGAAATCAACTATTTTTCAATTACAAATTTATTATATGGATTTTCATTAGTAACAATCTGGTATATTCTTATCATTGGAATGTATAGGCTTTTTTCAACCTTATCATCATCAACGCCCTTGACATCAAAAATCTTTTGAATTATTATACCGGTGTTTAGCTTATTGTGGTTCACTTTAATTTTCTGAAATTTCCCAATGACCCAATCCGATATAATTTCATCTTTCGGATCATTTGAAATCTTAGCGTTTTTAAAACTATCAAAAGTATATCTTAATCCAATTCGGCTATCCTTCTTGCTATTCTTACTGATAAATGGGCCAATGTATATTGTAGAGTAATGTTCTAATGTGTCTAACCATATGTGAATATCATTTACTTCGTTATCTTCATAGTATATTTTTGGTGCAACTAGTAATTCATGTTTGATGGCTTGTTCCATTTCTTTTTCTTTTAGCGATTTTCTCTGTGCTTCCCTCTTATCAATTGGCCTTAAATTTGAGATTTTTTTCTCTTCTTTATTTTCAACCATTTACTTAGTTATCACGTCCATTGGTGCAATTTGTATATTCTCTTTGTCACATCTTTGTTTAGTTTCTTAATTCTCGGAGAGGAGAGGGAACTAACAAATAATGTATTTACGAGAGGAATTCCATAGGGAGCCGATTGCTGCCATTATGACACCAAGAAGTAACCCTATAATGCCAACATATCTTGCAATGTCTCTTTTTTTACGCCCATCGATTAATTAACAAACCATAGGTAATGTTATATCTTTAGTTTCCGGCCTTCTTGAAGTTATATTTCGTAAATCTTGTTTCACCACAACGACATCAAGTATTGGATAAGAAAGTTCTATTAAATTCTGAGGTTTGCCATATTAATCAATAAGGTTACAAATTTAACAAATGAATAAGTCGGCTATCTTCTTGGTCCTTATAGTTATAACAATCACTTCTTTGCATCTGCTGAATGTATGTATTCGGTTCACTCATGCCACACTTACAGAAAACGGAACATGCACTAATGTAACTAAAGGACCTAATCAAGTTATAAATAGAAATCGAATTAACGAGGAATATTTTAAGAATTTGACAACAGATAATAGACAATTAGCAGAACTAATCTGTCAAAATATGCTAAATGAAACTGCAAAGTAGATCCGGCTATAATAAAAGGCGGTCTTCTATACCCACTGCAGATAAAATGTGTAAAATTCTGTTTCTTTTAATTCAGATAACAAAACATGCAATTTTACTAAAAGCCAGAAAACCATTGCGCCATGTGTGTTAGAGAAGCTGAAAAAATGGTATTATTACAAAATAGAAGGGGCCGTATTAGCAGAAAGGTACAGCGATCAATGTCTTCTCTCCGGAGCTTACAAACAAATCCTTTAGCTTCATTTCGTTCATTAATTTACTACCTATAATTCATTTGTAGTAGGTAAAATATGTACGTGGATGGACAATAATATTTGCTTTTTGAGTTATAGTTCCTTAAGTAATTTCGTTCTATGAAAATTCTAGTTGCTTGTATAATCCAATAAAGTTTTTTGTTTAGCCTTGCGGTAACTAGCTTGTTCATCAGGGAATTGCAATTCAGTAATATTCTCAATTTCCTTTTGCATTCCCCATTCTACAGAAGGAAGGCCTCTCATGACTCTAAACATATTGGCGGTTGCAGCTCCAAATCCAGCATAGTGATTATTGGCTGCCACAATACCAGCCCTGACGCTTTTCTCATTTTCTTGAGTTGCTCTAAATTTATCCGACCAATATTCCATTTCCTGTGCTCTGTCCTTTTGTATTTTTCCAAATTCGTTTTCTTTAATGCTTCTATCTCCAATCAACCTAAGATATACAAGGTCAGATGTTACTATGGGCGGAGATTGTATCCTGTCCAGTTGATTCCATACCATGCAAATGTTATTGTTTGAAAAGAAATTGTAAGCTAAATCTGAAAACCACGATGGATGTCTTACTTCCACTGCATATCTAAAACTATCATCAAAGAAAAAGTCATATTGTTTTAAAGCTTCCAATCCTTCTGTAATTTTTACGTAAGGAGGAAATTGTATTAATAGCGCAAGTAACTTGTCCTTAAGAGGTTTCATGGCATCATAAAATAATGATAACTCCCTTTCTACGTGCTTGAATTTTTTATCATGTGTTATCACTTTGGGAAATTTGGCACTAAATCTAAAATCGGCTGGTGTTTTTCTAGCCCAGTTTTTAACCATAAATTGATTTGGAATTCTATAAAATGTAGAGTCAATTTCTACATAGTTGAAAATTTGAGAATAGTATGATAGCCACTGCTTATTCTCTAGATTGGACGGATAAAACGGCCCCTGCCATGTAGTATAACTCCATCCTGAGCATCCTATGTAAAGCTGCAACAACTAATTTATGGTCAATGTACAATAAATTGATTCGTAACTTATTTTGGATTAAATTCCGAGTAATTGGACTTACAATGTAGTGAATCGCGCTCTCCCTCTCTCAAGGTAGCTCCTGAATTAAATAGACTAGAACCTGCTAGAGTTAAGCTCCATGTCAGAACTCATTTCACAAAATTTAGAGAATAGTATCTGTACTCAATCAGAGCATTTGACAAACCTTAAGACAGCTTATGATTACCTTAATCGGCTTTCATTTACAATTAATGGTACGTGCAATAAAACCGTAGAATTACTTGCTGGCGATGCGGTATGCCTTCTGGGTGATTCTAGGATGATAAATCTCATGTTGACAAAGATAGCTATTCATTTTTTATTGCCAAAAAAGTATGGCGGTTTTAGTAGGAATTCAAAGGTCTTCATTCTGGACGCTGGTAATTGTACCGACGTATATCAGTTTGTAGATTTTATGAAACAATATGGATTGGATACCAAAAAGACGCTAAGGAAAATAATGGTCTCAAGAGTATTTACCGTGTATCAGCTTACACATTTTTTAAAATACGAGTTGTCCAAAGCTATTCGTGAATATAAATCCAATATGGTAATCATTCCAGATTTACTATCAATGCTCGTTCAAGAACCAGACATTAACATTGGGGAAGTAGAGTTCCTATTAACAGAAATCACAGAAGCTCTTAAAGAAATACCTGTCAACAACAAAGTTTTATTGATAAGCTCAATTTCACTAGACGACAAATTATGTCAATCAGTTCTTACTCTAGGAAACAAAGTGTTTGGTATCTTTAACAAGTGTATTGAAGTTGACAAGAATAAAACAAATGATAAATTTAAAGTACTAATTCAGGAAAAACAAGGTATAGAATATGTTACAGTTAAGAAATACATGTCTCTATCTTCTCAAGATATATTGACAGTTACAAGAAGATGAATGATTACCATGGGTAGAACATTACCATCGTTCAGATTAGCATGTATGGCAGAGGAATTGAGGTGGTGTGGTTTTCGCTCTAACCTCGATAAGGATGATAGAGCAAAATTTGATGAAATGTTTTCAGCTTCACGTCTATATAATAGTGCCTCTTCAAATTCCGCTAGACCTATTGTAATACATTGTATACTGATGTCAATTATACTTCATCACTTTAAACAATTAATGGGATTAATGAAGAAAAATAGCAGTAACATTGTAGATAATAAGCAGTATCAAACAAACAGGTTAGATAGTTAAAGATGACGTTGTTTCCAGATGAAGATACATTAACACAAGAAATTGAGTCATGGAGAGGATTTGCTGATGCTTTGCGAGAAGAAGACAGAGTGCTTTTTTTACACATGCTGAACGAATGTTATCAGTATATAAATTCTATTAATTCAAAAGGAGACTATTTTTCAACCGAATCGCTGCTGATGAGTTTAGTTTTTGCGCAACACAAGATAATTAATTGGTTAATTAACAGGAACCTCAAATGATTAGCAAGACTGACGAAACCTGAGTAATGAGAATAAGAATATGATTTCAGGTTGGTTGTTCGATGCGTATGCGAAGAACAATAAGATGGTCTTTTGGATAAAACAGAAGAATGGTAAGACAACAAGATTAGAAGAGGAATGGTCTCATCCAATCTATGTAGCAGCAGATGATAAATCACTATTCAAGACAATTATAGAGAACGAAATTATTTCTGGTTTTGTATCCAGCCATCAAGTCTTGCCAAAATATGAAAGGTTAACTGACTCCAGTGAATCATTGGTACTACAGTTAAGACTAAAAGACTCTAATAAAGCGGTTAAACTTGCATCAGAAATTGAAAAAATGTTCAGGTTTGGACAAATTAGAATATATAATGTTGATGTTCTGCCAGCTCAAACGTATTTCTACGAGCAAGACATATTTCCACTTGCCTACTGTCAAATTTATGATAAATCATCTATAAAGTGGAATATCAAAGATGATGTATGGTCAACCGATTATGAGTTACCAATATTTAGTAATGTGCATCTGAGGGTATTTCCCAAAATAGATGAAGGCAAGATACCAAGGTATACAGATAGGATTGGCCACATCGAAATTCAAAACTATATGACGGGCGAAACTGTCGAAATAGAAGAAGAGTCAGAAGCTGATATTTTTGGCAGGCTTATGAAAGAAATAGCAGATATTAATCCAGATTTTATGCTTACAGATGACGGGGATTCTTTTACATTTCCCTATTTGATTGAAAGAGCCAACCATAATTCTATAAATTTAGAATTAGGTAAAGAAAAGAGCCCCTTAATTAAGCCACGAAAAGAAGGCACTTCATATTTTTCATATGGTAGAATCTTTTTCAAACCTTCAACTATAAAGCTATCAGGAAGAATACACATCGATACAGATAATTCATTTATAATAGCAGAATCCGGATTACAAGGCTTATATGAACTAGCAAGAATTTGTAGAATGCCTTTTCATACAGCTTCTAGAGCCAGTATAGGAAAATGCATGAGTAGCCTACAGTTTTACTATGCTACAAAGCAAAATGTTCTCATTCCATGGAAACCAACACTGTCCGAACATCCAAAGAATTTAGAAGAGTTAATAATAGCTGACCGCGGCGGTATGATTTTAGAACCTAGGATAGGAGTTCATGAAAAAGTTGCAGAGCTAGACTTTGTTTCTCTATATCCTTCAATAATGCAGAAAATGAACATATCAGCTGAGACCGTCTTGTGTCGGTGCTGTCTTGATTCGAAGTTAAGAGTTCCCCAGTTAGATAGCTATTACAGATGTGAAAAAAGAAGAGGACTGGTGCCAAAGGCCCTTGAGATTCTTCTAACTAAGAGGAAAATCTATAAAAAACTGAGAAATTCTGTCTCGGACATAAAACTAAAAAAGATTTATGATTCAAGACAAACTGCCCTCAAATGGGTGCTGGTAACAAGTTTTGGATATCTTGGTTTTAATAATGCAAAATTCGGTAGGATTGACGCTCACATTGCAGTCTGTGCTTTTGATAGAGAAATCTTAATACGTACAATGAGAACAGCAGAGTGGAATGAATTTGAAGTTCTCCATGCTATTGTGGATTCAATTTGGGTACAAAAAAAAGACAGACATACAAATCTAAGTCAAAATAATTATGAACGGCTGAAAGATGAGATAGAGACAGAAACTGGCTTTGATATTTCATTAGAGGGCGTATACAAGTGGATTGCATTTGTTCCTTCAAAAGATAATGATATTGTTGGAGTTCCTAATAGATATTTTGGGGTCTTTGAGGATGGGACACTCAAGTTAAGGGGCATTGAATCAAGGAGACATGATTGCCCTGTTTTCTTCTCTAACTATCAACAAATAATTTTGAATATGTTAGCAGAGACTGATACTGTCAATGATGTAATAACAATGTTTCCAAAAATACAGGATGTGTTTGGAAAACATTTGAAGCTATTGAAAGAAAGAAGAGTTTCACTTAATGAATTAGTATTTACAAAACGGACCTCCAAAAATTATGACGAATACCAAGATAGAAACACCGTAGAGAACAACGCGATATTGAATTTGCATGGAGAAGGCAAGTCTCTTAGAGCCGGAGAAATCTTAAAATATATAATTATCGACTATTACCGTAGCAATTCTAAAAAAAGGAGTATTCCCATAGAGCTTGCAAACTCTCGTACAAAATATGATGTTAAAAGATATTGTGAAATACTAAAAGAAGTCACTAGTACAGTAACAGGACCATTCGGGTTAATGCTAAAAAATGAACCTGCAATGTAAATTATTATTGCTTTAAGCTTTTATCTAGCGTCAATTGGCTCGAAGTTTCGGTAAAATAATTTCGAGCATGTTCCAATGCTGCTTTTTCCTTCCCTGATAAAACTGTGCCTAACATTTCTTTGAACTCTAGTGCATTCACAACAGCTCTTGCTCCATAATGATTATTAAAATAACCTCTCACAACAGGCGACTCGATTGATATCTGTTTAACCTTTTCAACCCATGGCTTTAATTCCGCTTTTGAGTAAAGATAGTTGTATCTATGCTTGTCATTACGTCCGTGCCATCTGATAAAAGAATGACCAGCAGTAACAGTTACCTCTGAAAGGAATTGCAATTTATCCTGTGGTGGTGAATCTGTCATTACAGCAGCTATGTTATAATGTTTCAACATGTCCCAAGGGCCTTCAGTTTGCCATGAAGGATTTCTAAACTCCATTGCATAATCATATCCCGTCGGAAGTCTATCCAGAAATTCTTCCGTATTTCTAAATTCTTTAACGGTGAAGCTTGGGGGTAATTGGATTAGTACAGCTCCTAGTTTATTTCCAGTCTTAAGAGGAGATATCTTCTCAAGAAACTCCTCTAAATGAGTTATTGCTCCCCTATTTACGTCAAGGCGCTTCTCATGAGTTACTGTTTCAGGAACCTTAACTGAGAACTGAAAATTGTGTGGTGTTGCTTTAGACATAAGAGAGAATGTGCCTTTTGTCATATACTTGTAATACTTTTCATAAAAGCTTGCGTCCATTTCAGCCGTATTAAAGAATTGAGAGTAATATTGCAGTCTTTTTGTTTGAGCATTTGGATAAAATACTTTGGTCCAACCTCCTTTCTCAACAGAATCAGCATAACTCCAGCCGGAGCAACCTATAAGCACTGGCAATATAACTTACAACACAATAAATACAATTATAGTTTAATATCTAATCACGCGAATCACAGTTTGTGAATCATCTGTCACATGATTTTTAGATTCAGATATCTAATTTTTATGACTATTAAAAATTGATACTTACAGTCACCCTAAAACTTGCTAGGTCAGGAGCCGTCGAGGTGCAAATTGTCAGCAATGCGAATCCAAATGGGTTAGGAATAAATTTGATTCACAGACGTCGGAATCCAGTCGAATATTCAGTCGGAACATTTTCTGGTTCAACAGGATTTGTACCTTGCATGTACTAGGGTTCTACTACTTGGTATTTAGATTTTTATTAAGCTATAAATGAGCGATAATCCTATATTTTTAAAGCAATAAAATGCCCTTGCGGATTTATACAGTCAATCAAAAATATGTCAAAAATAAACATGGCGATATAGGAGTCTACAAAAAAAAGATTAAGAAGTGGATAAAATCCAACAAACCATATAAACCACAGAAAAGAGGATTTGAAAAAAAGTCGTTACATTCTTCAAGATTTGGATTTTTAGATTTATACTCAAGAAAAGAACAACAGGGATTAATCTGTCCATCAGGCTATAGCATCAGTCAATGTTTTAACGTGCTAGGTAAAATGTGGTATGGATATCATAGAGCAAGAACCAGAGAGAATAGTCTTGAAAAAATGATAAAATATGCAAAAGCTATTCAAAAAGTACAGGAAGATATGGGAATAAAGACTACATCATTTCCACATCTTGGGATTTATGGAGATGTTTTAATCCTAAATGACAAAAACGGCAACAGGGCAGTATTTGAAGACCACTCTGCACTAAAGAAAAAACAGGAAGAATATGAAAAATGGCAGGCAGAAAATGCAAAAAAGATACAGGAAAGGCTACAAAAACCCAATAAAGAAAAGGGCGAAGTCATTGAGACCTTTGCAGATGATTTTTCCCCTTATGAAATGGAAGATAATGAAGAAACCGTACCTGAGTTGCTGGAACCAGATGAAGAAAAAGGAGAGGAAATCTTAACTATAACAGATGATATTCCTTTTCAGAAAAAGCTGCAAAAACCGGCTAAAAAGAAGGGCGAGTCAATTTCAACTATCGCAGATGATGTAGCTCCTCATGAAATGATTCAAGCAGAAATAGAAGATACTGTGCTCGAATTGCTTGAACCTGAAGAAGAGGAAGAAATTTTGGTTATTACAGATGATATTCCTTTTCAATCTTAGCCATCCCGTGAAATCATTGTAGTGGTGATATTATGTTACGGATCTGTTTTGTTGAATTAAAGTAGTCTTTGTGTGCTTCAGACTGTTCCAGAAGACAATGAGAGCTAATGACTATATCCTCGTAAACAAGATATAACGGCTTTTCAGTTGTTAGTATAAGTCTACACCAATTCACAAAAGCCCCTATCGGTCTCTTCTAACTTGGTATTTAGCTTTTTGGCTTGACTAACTATTGTTGCATTAGTCTTGTTCGACAAGGCTAAAGTCTTCACTAATTGATAGTTGGAAAATAAATGAAGCAAGGAAATAATAATATATATTAATGCAAAATTTGCAATTTCATCTTTCCGTCAATATATCTTTGATAACTTTCTCTTTCGAATGAATCCAATTAGAGAACTACTAGTGCTATGGGGCTGGTCGTATGCGTATTGTTTACAATGTGGATCCAGTCGATTAGACAAGTTTTAGCCGGGCTCGGAGGGGTTAATCTGATTTTTCAGACGGGTCGAATTTAGAAATTCTAATTCCTTTATGAAGAGATACAATACTTCATTATTCAAAGTGTTATTGCTCTAGTATTGATTTATCGGTTTGCTATGGAGATACATATTTGTATTCAATGAAATTATTCTATTGATAAAGTT
>WNFX01012547.1_pt1 | contig 11962 bp, 14 predicted proteins | sample 5400111 | NCBI WGS metagenome assembly WNFX01 (sample SAMN13153363, study PRJNA577476) | soil metagenome | isolation source: 40 cm soil or saprolite under grassland replicate 1 | place: USA:California | collected 2016-06-15
GCACAGCTTTGACTGAAGCAGTTTATGCCGGCAAGGCGGAAACTGTAAGACTTTTGCTGGACAAGGGGGCGAACGCAAATGCGCGCAAAGTAGACGGCGCCACGCCCTTGAGTTTCGCAATTAACGGCCGCCGGCCCGACATCGCAGATATGCTGAAGAAAGCCGGAGCGAAGTAACTGCTCGAGCTCATAATGACCTTAGCAGGGAGAGATCGAATTCGATGGTCGCCGAATCACCAATGACTCATGGGCGCCGAAAACTGGTGCAATATCGAACTGATGACGGAATTGCGTTGCTGACATTGAACGATCCGCCCGCCAATACCTATTCGTACGACATGATGCATCAGCTTGACGCGCGTATTTTGGAAGCGCGCATGGACGAGAGTGTGCAGGTAATTATCATCACCGGCAGCGGCGAAAAGTTTTTTTGCGCGGGTGCTAACATTCAGATGCTCACCGAAGTCACTCCCGAGTTCAAATACTATGGGCCTGCCCGAAGTGTCGCTGGGAGTGTTGCCGGGCACGGGAGGAACGCAGCGCCTGGCGCGCATCGTGGGCAAATCGAAAGCCATCGAGCTGATGGCTACAGGGCAGTTGTTTGATTTCGAAAAAGGACTGCAGCTTGACCTGATCAATCAAGTCTTTGACGCTGAAACCGGCGCAGAGTTTATGAATCAAGTCATGGATTACTCGCGCCAATTCACCACCCCGAATAAAGCATCGCGGGCCGTGGGACGAATCAAACGGGCCGTCCAAACAGGCGCCGAAATTCCTTTCGAATCGGCTCTCGCGCTCGAACGCGAGTTGCAACAGCAGCTTTTTTTGTCGGCAGACGCAAAAGAGGGACTGGATGCTTACGTAAGCAAACGGAAAGCGGAGTTCAAAGGAAAGTAGTTTTGGAGCGCGGTGGCGATCCCGATTCATCGGGAGACACCGCTTTGGACAAGACATCAAAGCGCCGTCGTCGCTTTGTTCTGCCAGCGCACTCCAAAACTTCATTGCAATGACAGAAGAGCTAATTAAGGTCGGCGAGGATTCCGGAATCGTAACAATCACCCTGAACCGGCCGGAGCGTCTGAATGCTCTTGCCGGTCACATGAGGCGCGATTTGGCCGAGGCTTTGGAAGAAGCCGGCAGCGATCCACATGTGCGCGTGGTGGTGATTACCGGCGGGGGCCGGGCATTTTGCGCGGGCGGCGATGTTCATTTCATGGCTCAACTGGTCGAGCGCGGCGATAGCGCGGAGTTCGAACGCATCCTCGGGGCCGCCAAACGAGTGATCCTGGCCATCCGTCAAATAACCAAGCCGGTTATTGCCTCGATTGCGGGCCCTGCCTCAGGCGCCGGATTCAACCTGGCCCTCGCCTGTGATTTGCGGATCGCTTCAAACACGGCGACATTCAGCCAGTCATTCGTGAAGCTTGGTTTTCATCCGGACTGGGGCGGCACGTATTTCCTGCCTCGGATGGTGCCTTCGAATATCGCCTGTGAAATGTTTTTCCTCGGATTAACGATCGACGCTGAAGAGGCTTTGCGGCTGGGTCTGCTTAATAGAGTTGTAGCTCCTGAGCAGTTGGAAGTCGAAACGCGCAGGCTGGCCGAACGGCTGCGCGACGGGCCGGCAGTTTCAATCGCCGCGGCAAAGCACGCGGTTTATGCGAGCGAACATGACAATCTGGAAAAAATGTTGTCATACGAAGTTGAAGCGCAGGTTCGATGTTTCGAATCTGAAGATGGTCGCGAAGGAGTACGCGCGTTTTTAGAAAAGCGGCCGCCACGATTTACCGGAAGGTGAAGTCAGTTTCAAGTTCAAAGTTTCAGGTTTCAAGTTAAGATGTATCCTTGTCTTAGACTTGAAACCTGACACTTTAAACCTGAAACTTTCGTGCGACTTAAGAATCGACTTGCTTTAATCACCGGCGGCGGGCGCGGGATTGGCCGGGCCATTGCTCTCGCATTCGCCCGCGAAGGCGCGGCAATGGCCGCGGCGGCGCGCAGTCGTGACCAGGTTGAAAAGGTCGCGAGCGAAATTCACGATCAGTTTGGCGTAAGGAGCCTGGGGATCGAATGCGACGTCGCACAGTCCGAGAGCGTCATGAATGCCTTCGATAGGTTCCGGGCGCACTTTGGCCGGGGGCCCGACATCGTTGTCAACAATGCGGGCATCGCCGAGTCAGAGTTGTTTGTCAAAAGCGATGAGCAGATGTGGGAACGCCACCTTAACGTGAATCTCGGCGGAACATTTCGTTGCACCCATGCCGCATTGCCTGAAATGATCGAACGGAAATGGGGGCGCGTTATTAACATCGCTTCGATTGCCGGCAAGGTTGGCGCACCCTATGTCTCGGCTTATGCTGCTTCAAAGCATGGAGTGTTGGGACTCACCCGCTCCGTGGCGCTGGAAGTCGCCGAACAGGGCGTGACCGTGAACGCAATTTGTCCGGGCTACGTCGATACCGAGATGACTTCGCGGGGGATTGAAAACATTGTGGCCAAAACCGGCAGGCCGGCTGAAGACGCGCTTAAGACAATCAGGCGCATGAACCCGCAGAACCGAATGGTCACCGCGGAAGAAGTCGCCGCCCTCGCCTTGTTGCTGGCTTCTGAGGATGGACGTGGAATCAATGGGCAGGCGATTAATGTCGACGGGGGGACAGTTCTGTTCTAGCTGGGAGGTTTTGTACTCTGTGCTTTGAACTTTGTACTTTGTTCGCTGGGTAAACGGGCAAGTCAGACTCGATGAGAGACTAAAGTCAAAGTACAAAGACCAAAGCACGTTTTTCTTATGATCGAAAACCTGGGAAATCTTAAGCGGACGCATTCATGTGGCGCCTTGCGTTCGACGGATGCCGGCGAGCGCGTAACGCTGATGGGTTGGTGCGCGCGGCGCAGAGATTTCGGCCCGCTGACGTTCATTGATTTGAGAGATCGCGGCGGCATTACTCAGATCGTAGTAAACCAGGAAAAAGCGCCGGCCGCGCATGCGAAAGCAAAAGACGTTCGTGGCGAATTCGTCCTGGCAGCGATCGGCGAAGTAGTCTTGCGCGACGAAAATGCGCGTAATCCGAAACTCGCTTCCGGCGATATTGAAGTTCAGGCCACTGAGATTATTATTCTTAACGACGCCCGCACGCTTCCCTTTCAACTTGATGCCTCGGACGAGTCACTGGCGGCTGAAGATCTACGCCTGAAGTATCGCTATTTGGATCTGCGCCGGCCGCAGTTGCAGGCGAATCTGCGCCTGCGCCATCGATTGATTCTGGAAATCAATCGTTACATGGACGAGCAGGGTTTCACACAAATCGAAACTCCTAACCTGATCAAGTCAACTCCGGAAGGCGCCCGAGACTACATAGTCCCTTCGCGCGTTCAGCCGGGAAAGTTTTTCGCCTTGCCCCAGTCGCCGCAGATTTTTAAACAAATTTGCATGATTGCGGGGCTCGACAAGTACTACCAGATTTGCCGGTGCTTCCGGGACGAAGACCTGCGCGCAGATCGCCAACCCGAGTTCTCGCAGCTCGACATCGAGATGAGCTTTGCGACTCCGGAACAGATTTACGCGCTGGTCGAAGGATTATTTGCGCGCATTTTCCGGCTCATCAGCGCCGATTTGGAGATTCCCTTCCCGCGGTATACGTATGCGGAGGTGATGCGGCGCTTCGGATCAGACAAACCCGACCTCCGTATCGAAGGCATGGAGTTGCAGGACGTTTCATCCGCGCTCGCCGAAACGACATTCGCGCCGTACGCCTCAGCGCTTTCCAGCGGAGGCGAAATCAAAGGAATTGTGGTGAGCGGTGGCGCCTCGATGTCGCGCAAGACACTTGATGAATTGCAGGACTTTGCCAAACGATACGGCGCCGGCGCGCTCGCATGGATCAAGCTCGGCGACGAGCTTTCGTCGTCATTGCTTAAAGCACTGGGCCACGACAAAGTTGTCGACATCGCGGGAGTTGCCGGAGCCCAGAAAGGTGATGCCGTCTTCATCGTTGCCGGCAAACCCGATATTGTCGCCGCCAGCCTGGGTGCTTTGCGGAATGATCTCGCACGACGTGAAAAACTGATTCCTGAAGGAGTATTCGCGCCTTTGTGGGTAACAGAATTTCCAATGTTCGAATTCCATGAAGACGACAGCCGCTATTACTCGATGCATCATCCTTTCACGTCGCCATTGGATGAAGATGTCGGACTGTTTGAACGGGCAGTAAACGGTGAAGCCGCATTGTTTTCCAGACTGCGCGCCAAGGCTTATGACGCCGTCATCAACGGCATCGAAGTCGCCGGCGGATCGATTCGAATTCACCGTCGCGATATCCAGTCGATCGTTTTTAAGGCCCTGGGGATGACGGAAGAGAATGCGCGCGCCCGTTTTGGTTTTTTCCTTGACGCCCTCGCTTTCGGAACACCACCCCACGGGGGAATTGCTTCCGGCATCGAACGCACGATGATGGTCCTGGTGCCGACTGACAATATTCGTGACGTGATGGCGTTTCCCAAGACTGCTTCAGCTCAGGATCTGATGATCGACGCCCCGGGTGAGCAAAGCCTTACCGCACGACGATCTCTTGAACTTCCTGCATTTGGTCGCCGTTGCTTCCCTGCTAAAACTCGTGATTATCTCCATTCAAAAAGCGCACCTTGACGAAATCATCGCCCATGCCCGCGAAGCCGCCCCTTACGAATGTTGCGGCTTGATCGGTGGAACGGACAGCAGGAGCCAAACCATTTACCGGACGGGGAACATCGCCGCTGATCGGGTGGTCGCTTATGAAGCCGCGCCCGAAGATCTTTTCAAAGCACAACGCGCGATGCGCGAACGCGGCGAACAATTGCTGGCCATCTATCATTCTCATCCTCGGTCGAAAGATCCCCTGCCGTCGGAAACAGACGTGCGGCTTGCCTACTACCCTTCGGCGGTTTACTTTATTGTTGGACTCGGTGGAGAAGAACCTGTTTTGCGCGCTTTTCGTATATCTGAGCGCGCGGGAAACTGGCAAACCGCCGAGTACGAAATCACGGACCCGGCCTCAACTTAATCCGAAGCGCAGGTGGTCTCTTCATGAAAGCAAAGCGCGGCAAATACGATACTAATCCGCTGGATGAGAATGTGGCGAAGCGCGCGGACGAATCGTGGAACCAGGAGCGCGAAGGGCCCGGCACCAGAGGGGTTGGATCCGCTACGTCAGAAATCGGCGCGACTCGGCCGATTGGCGAGCCGAAAGACGCGGCGCATAACAATTCCGAAGACGATACGCCGACTCGTTTGATCAGTGATAAGGCACCGACTTCGTACCCGTCAGTCTTTATTCCGCCCAAACAACCGCCAGCGGACGTCTATCAACCGCCACGACCCGCTCAACCCATCTATCAGCCGGTTCACCCGGCGAATATTTATCAGCCGCCTCCGGCTCTGCCGCCGAATATCTATCAACCTCCGCCTTTCCCGGCTCAGGCGTCACGGAGCGTGGCAGGGGTGGGCATCTCAGAGAAATGGGCGAATCTGCTGCCGTACATTCCCGGCCACATAGGTGCCGTTGCCGCAGTAATAGAGCTGCTGCTGGTTCCGCGCACCGAAACGCGGACGCGCTTTCATGCGGCGCAGGGTCTGGCGCTGCAACTCGCCATTTTGATTATCACGGGTTTATTTCAAGCCGTGAGTTTCATCTCTGGTAGCCGCTTTGGCGCCGGCCTTTTCGGCGCGGCCTCGACGGTGTTTCTAATCATCTCAATGATTCGGGTCTTTCAGGGTAAGCCGCATCATATTACCCCGCTCGATGAGGCGACGAAATGGCTTAACGAGAAGATTAACCCACGCAAATAGTCAGTTTCGTGGACACGCAACGAAGATGGGCAGGGAAATTGACGAAATAGTCTGTTCTCGAACGAAATCGCAGGGTGGTACCAGCCAATCAATATTTTATTGAGCCTGGCCGTCTTCTTCGTCTGAAGAACTCAACCCAAAATCCCCCGTGAACACAGACTGAAAAAAGTCTCGTTAAAATAACATTCACGATTATCAGATCGGGCCTGAGTGGCATCGGAATTGACTAAGCCTTGAGAGCAAACCGAGCTTCTTGAGTCCTCATCGAAAAGTTCGGCCGCTGCATGTGACCTTATGCAATCCAGTTTTTAGAGGAGTACAGATGAAAACACGGAAATATCAGAATGTAACCAGGTGGGTGGCCTGGTTGATGATGGCCGCGATTGTCGCGATGCCGATAACGTCCTTCGCCCAAACAAAGATTACCTATCACGGCAACAGATATACGCCGCAGGATGATGTGAAAGTGGGCCGCCAGGCGGCCGCGGAAGCCGAACGGCAATTGCCGATACTCCGCGACGAGGAAGTAACCGCTTATCTCGAAAGCGTCGGACAGCGACTCGTGGCCGCAATCCCGGAAGAATTTCGGCATCCTGAGTTTCGCTACTACTTCAGAGTTGTCGAGAACCGTCAGATAAACGCTTTCGCACTCCCCGGCGGGCCAATGTATGTGAATACGGGCACGATTCTGGCAGCGCACAAAGAAGGAGAGCTGGCCGGTGTGATGGCCCACGAGTTGAGCCACGTCGCACTACGTCACGGGACGGCGCAGGCCACGAAGGCGCAGAAGTATTCGATCCTTTCGGGCATCGCGGGAATCGCGGGCACTGTTCTGGCTGGTCCAACCGCCGGACAACTTGCTCAGCTACCGGTGGCTGCGTCGTTTCTCAGGTTCAGTCGAGAATACGAAACCGAAGCCGATCTGCTCGGCGCGCGAATTATGTCACGGGCCGGCTATGATCCACGCGACCTCGCGACCATGTTCAAATTGATCGAATCGCAGGGCGGCGGCGGGGGCGGATTTTTGAGCGACCACCCGAGTCCGAAAGATCGCTACGCGCGAATTAACAACGAAGCGCAGGTTCTGAGAGTCAACAATCTCATCAACGACAACACCGCGTTTTATCGCGTCCAGGAACGACTCCGGGGATCTCGATACTCTACATCAAACCGGAGCGGAGGTCGAAACTATCCGTCGTCGGGTAACAACTACCCGTCGTCCGGAAACGACTATCCGTCGGCGCCGCGTGGACGGGTGGATTCTCCCTCGAGACGTTATCGCTCGTACTCGGAATTCGGAGTTTTGCGCCTCAGTGTTCCGGACAACTGGCGCGAATTATCGGAACAGGGATCTGTCTGGTTTGCTCCCGAAGGCGGCTATGGTTCGACGAATGGCCAGAGTGTTTTCACACACGGGCTGAGCCTTGGCACTGCGCAAACGCGCAGCAGCAATCTGCAACAGGCCACGAACGAGTTAATTAATAGTCTCGAGCAGAGCAACGCAAGTCTGCGCGCCCGCGGCAATTATCAGCGCACTACTGTTGGCGGCCGCAGCGCACTGACAATCGGCTTCAGCAACACCAACGAAGCAACCGGCCGGAACGAGATCGTCACGGTCACCACCGCGCAATTGCGCAATGGCGATCTGTTTTACTTCATCACTGTCAGCCCTGACAGTGATTTTAGTGCTTACCAGAGCGCCTTTAACTACATTCTGCAATCGATTCAATTTACCGATTGATTGAATTAGCTATCGAAAAACCCTGAGGCCTGCCGCAAAGCAGGCCTTTTCGGTTTGATTCATAACGGATGTCACCTTGACAGCCCGGTTTCGTAAGTCCTATAGTTTCGAACTGCGCTTGCGCCGTCAGCAGTGGCGGCTTGCAAGCGCGAATTAGTGATAGGGAGTGTTTGATGCCAAATCATAAGTCAGCAAAAAAGCGGGTGCGGCAAAGTGAGAGACGACGGGTTATCAATCGAGGTAATCGCGCCGAGTTGCGAACATCGATCAAGAAGCTGCGGACGGCTTTGGCCGGCAGCGATTCCAGGAACGTCAGCGCGCAGTTGCCTGTGACCGTTTCTGAGATCGACAAAGCGGTACAGAAAGGTGTCTTGCATCGAAACGCCGCGGCGCGATACAAGTCGCGTTTGACTATCCGAGCGAACCAGGCCACGGCAAAGTGAGCCGGCCTGCGATAGCAGGCGGATAACAGCTCGGAAGACTCTTTTGAGAGTGAGGCAGATCGTTAGTTGATCTGCCTCGTTTTCTTTTTGTATCAAGGCGAAATGCGTAAAGGAGTATCTATGGCTAATCGGAGGCAGCCATTCAAAGATGACACGGAAATCAGCGAGCTGGTTTCGGCATTCGAGAAATGCGCCTTTCATCCGTCAGCGTTCCGGCATCATCAGCATCTCGCTGTGGCGCTGTGGTACGTTTCGAACTTCCCCTGTGAAGAAGCGACCGAGCGGATGAAGCTCGGCATTCGACGGCTGGCCGAGACCTACGGCAAGACCGGTTATCATGAAACGATTACGATTTTCTGGCTCAAGGTCGTGAAGGAGTTCTTTGATCACCACCACGCTGCGGCATCGCTTGCTGAAATTGCAAATCAACTCGCCAATCGTTACGCCGATAAAACCGTAATTAGCGATTATTATTCGAGCGGAGTAATCGACTCTGCCCAAGCGAAGGCAGAATGGGTCGAGCCGGATTTGAAGCCGTTAGACTTCTCCCGTAGGGGCGGAGATTAGAAGGCTAATTCAAACTAAGAATTCGCAGACCAGCATTTCCACCTGCATGCGAGGAGTAGCTTTTGAGGTCTTGATCGCCAGATCCGCATCAGCAATGCGTCGTATTTTCTGCGCCAGCATTGCGGCGTCAACTCGTCTTAACAACGAAAGATAAGCGCTCTGTTTAAAAGATGGTATGCGCACCTCGCTGAAAATTTCGCTCGCCGATGCGCCGCGAGAAAGAAGGTCCTTCGCTATAGCCAAACGCCGAAACGTCCCGGCAATCAAGCCTATCAGCATCACCGGCTCGACTCCGTCATCCAGCAATTCTCTCAGAATCTTCAGGGCCCCTCTTCCATTGCGCGCGAGTATCTGATCTGTAAGCTCATAGTTCTGATGTTCGCGCGAGCGAGTCGCGATCGCCTCAACCAGCTCGAGAGTAATCCTGCCCGCCGGCAAGGCGGCGGCCGCCAACTTGTTCAGCTCGTTACTGAGCATGTGAAGATCGCTGGCCACCAATTCGATCAGGCGAGTGAGCGCGAGGGGATCCATATCTGTCTTCAGCTTCTTCAGATGCGTTCTCGCCCACGCGGAAAGCTCGTTGTTCTTCAGCGGCTGAAATTCGAGTGCCGCGCCCTGCATTAAGGTCTTCGCCAGTTTCTTTCGCTTGTCGATATCGGTAGTAATGAAAATCATTACCGACGATTCAACCGGCCGCTCGACATAGCGCAAGAGGACTTCTTCATCGGCTTCTCGAAGCTTGGCGAGGTTTCTGATCCGCACCACTCGGCGCGATGACATCATCGGCAGTTGTTCGGCCGCCGAAATTGCCGAACGCGCGTCGTCAGTGAGCAGATTAAATGAGGCTTCATTAAATTCGTGCAGCAGGGTTCCGCGTAATGCTTCTTCAGTGATCAGACGCGTGGCTTGATCGCGAAGATAAGTCTCCGGACCGAAAAGAAAATAGATTGGTTCGATTTTACCCTGTTGCAGAGATCGCTCGAGGTCTTTATAGGAACAGATACTCATTTGTCTTCCATTACCCCGAAGCCATTAATCAAGGTGGACACAATCGACTCAGCAAAGTTCCGCGCCATGCGTTGAACGGCCGGATCTTCTTCGTGGAAAAAGTTGCGCGGATCGTTAGCGAACTCGTACTCGCCACGGAAAACAAAGTTCTGATTATCGTAAAGCACCCGGTTCTCGTCCTGGTCGCGCACAGTTACCGCCGCGACGATTGTTACCTCAAAGACTCTGGCACGGCCCTGATCATCCAGCAACACGCCGGAAAAATTGAAACTCTTGACAACTCCATCGATCACCGCGTCGGCGCCTTCCCGTTCACTTTGTACGCGCAGGCCATGTCCGCGGCGGATCAATTCTTTGATTACCGCATCGGTAAAGCGATGTTCGATCTTGAACTGGAGCGCATCATTTTGAAATGCGGGAACTGCGACGGTTTTGATATGCGCCGGCAGCGGACTCTTGGTTACCGCTTTGTAGCATTCGCCAAAACCGGAAACAAACAGGAGTACGACGACTAAAGCTGAACCGCGCAGGATTCTTTGCATTGGAGTGCTTATCCCGAAGGACTGTTGATAATACGCCAGGGCTCATGTTATAGGGAAGTCGCTTCAGTCAACTATAAGGAGGGAATTATGGCTACCATGGCGCCCGCCGATCCTGGCCTATCTTCGATTGCCCAAATTCTTGTCAATGCGAAGGACCTTGAGCGCGCGATCGCTTTTTATCGCGACACGCTGGGAATGAAGTTCCTTTTCCAGGCCCCGCCGAACATGGCGTTCTTTGATTGCGGCGGCATCCGGATCCTGGTGGGGATTGCCGACAGGCAGGAAATTGATCATCCTGCCTCGGTTATCTACTACAAAGTTCGCGACATCCAGGCATCCTATGAACTGCTCGTGTCGCGCGGTGTCGAATTTATCGTCAAGCCCCATCTGGTGGCGCCGATGCCGGCCTACGATCTCTGGCTGGCCGATTTTCGCGATTCAGAGGGAAACATATTGGCGCTTTTGAGCGAAGTGCCGCGAGAGGTCGCGTAGATCTGTTTATGGAATATACCCGATTGTATGCAGACGATCAGGGCGAATCGCATTTCGAAAATGTGACCGTTAGTTTGAGCCCGACTACTTTTGCTGCTTCGTTTCCGCCGCTAAATGTTTCTGAATTGAAGCCGGCGAGTCAATTTGGATTTATGTCGGCGCCCGCAGGATGGTCGAGCGATTGGCATCGCTCTTCGGGATGTAATTTTTTCGTCGTCCTCACGGGAGAATGGGAAGTCACCTCGAGCGATGGCGAAACTCGACGCTTTGGAGCGGGCAGCGCGCTCCTGGTCGAAGACACAACAGGCAAGGGCCACATGTCGAGTGTCGTTGCCGAATCAATTTCCGTACTCGTGGAATTGCCTGCCTAATAAACCGTAACGTGAAACTACCGAGCGCAGTTCTCGTCATCGCCCTCGCAATTCCCGGTTTTGTCGCGTGTCGCGATCAAAGGTCAGCGAAACAATCCGCCGGCCCGGCCGCAGCCGTCGAAACGACAACCTACCGCGCACGAGGTGTGGTCAGGTCAATCGACGCGAAACGACCTTCAATCGAGATAGATCATGAGGATATTCCGGACCTGATGCCGGCAATGACGATGGAGTTCTATGTGAAGGACATTTCATTGCTGAAGGGAATCAAAACCGGCGAGACCATCGAAGTCACGATTGAAAACGGCATCGGCGGTTTGAAAATTATTGAGATCAGGAAACCTTGATAGCGTTGTGATGTTAACCAGCGTTCACTGCCCCGGTCGTTGCTTAACCCATTCGGCCCGTAACAGAAAACTTCCTTGCGTGACAACGCGATCACCGACGTTCAGTCCTTCAAGCACTGGGTAGAAGCCGCTGCTCTCTCGCCCAAGCCGAACGGCTCGCATGTTGAATTCATTTGCCTTGCCCGTGGCTAGAAAGACGAATTGCTGGTTGCCGATGCTTTGAACGGCGTCTTTCGGAACTACAGGTGTCGTCTTCTCCGCAAGTCCCAGCGCGGCGAACCCGACATTCACATACATCCCGATCTTCAAGATCTGTCCGGGATTGTTCAGTTCGATTCTGACCTGCGCAGTGCGCGTTGCGGGGTCTATCTTCGGATCGACATATGACACGCGACCTCGAAACACTCGACCGGGATAGGCATCGGACGTTAAATTTGCGCCGCTGCCGACGCGAACCGTCGCTAGATCCTTTTCGTAGACCTGCCCGATAACCCAGACGGTTGAAAGATCAGTCACCCGCATGACTTCTTTATTCGCCTCGATCACTTCACCCGGATTCACGGTGCGGCTCGTTACCGTACCGGACGACGGTGATGGCACAGTGACTTCAGAACTAATCTGTGAAGTT
>WNFX01005710.1_pt1 | contig 11961 bp, 14 predicted proteins | sample 5400111 | NCBI WGS metagenome assembly WNFX01 (sample SAMN13153363, study PRJNA577476) | soil metagenome | isolation source: 40 cm soil or saprolite under grassland replicate 1 | place: USA:California | collected 2016-06-15
CCGCTGGTCTACCGGACCACCCTGCAAGCCGCGGCAGTACCCGACAGCCTGCTAGCCGAGCTCATCGACGGCGCCGCGCACTGGCGGGCACCCGACCCGGCGCGATCCCGCCCAACCTCAGCACCCGGCCAGCCCACGGCAACCACACCTGGCTCATCCCCACCGAACTGACCAGGGCACTGGACGCGCTCGCGTCCGGGTTCGGTGACCGCCGGACCCAGGCAGCAGCCGCACCAGTCCCCAGCATCTCTACACCCAATCAGGTGACTCCAACAGCCCTGGCGCCAGCACCGCCCACCAACGGACACACCGGCCCGACAGGACGTCGTGGCAGCAAGCGCACCGCGGGCACTCGGCAGGAAGGCGAACCTGATCGCCTATCAGCCGGGCGAAGCACGCCGGAGGGCTGACGATATCCGGCCGTGACAACGACTATGTATCGGCGGCTGGGCCGGCCACCCAACAGGAGTCGCCACCTCGAGGGCCCACCCCATCACGCGTAGCGGCAGCAGGGTCACGGCCGCGCGCGCCAAGTGACCGCAGCCTGGCCGACGGCAGCCGTTTACCACCACCCACCATCCCGGGTTCCTGCCTCACCGGTGCAATGACCCGCCTGATGGGTGAACTCCAGACCTCTACTATTCGTGTTAGTAGACAGTCGAGTTCACGAGGAGCTGACCATGCGGCATCGGAGAATCTTCATCGCCGGCATCGCCTTGGCCGCCGGCGGCGGTCTCGGCTATTGAGACGACCGGGCACGCACCACCCGGACGGAAGCCAGCCACGCCAGCAACACCCGCGCGGGCGGGCGCCAGGCCATCATCCGCGCCGGGAACCGACACAGAAGGTGGATGGGCGAGATGACTAACGTGTACCAGCGCCCGCAGCGGCCCCTGGAAGCGGTAACGGACAGAAAGGAGCGGCCGGCCCTGCCGACCGGCGCGCTGCGGCGTACCGGTCGGCTGGCCATGCTGCCGCTGCGGCATGCCGGGCGCACCGCCGCCGCCGCCAGCCGGCTGTCCCGGTCAGCTGGCGACCAGGTCGCTGCCCGCACCGCCGAGCAACTGTTCGCCACCCTGGGTGAGCTCAAGGGCGGGGCCGCGAAGCTGGGTCAGGCGATGTCAGTATTCGAGGCGGCGATGCCAGAGGAGGTCGCGGCGCCCTACCGGTCGGCGCTGCGCCGGCTCACTGACGCGGCGCCAGCCATGCCGGCCGACGTCGCCCGCCGGGTATTGGCGGCTGACCTCGCGGTTGCCTACGGGTCGGGCTGGCGGGAGCGGCTGGTGGCATTCGACGGCACGCCGGCAGCGGCGGCTTCGATCGGCCAGGTGCACCGCGGGCGATGGCGGGACGACGCTGGCCGGATCGTCGAGGTAGCGGTCAAAGTGCAGTACCCGGGTGTGGGGAAGGCGCTGCGCTCGGACCTTCGCCAGGCCCGGCTGCTGGCGCGGGTGATGGCCCGGCTCACCAAACTGAACGTGTCCGGACTGGCGGACGAGCTCGCCAGCCGGATCGTCGAGGAACTGGATTATGTGCGCGAGGGGCGTGTCCAGACGCAGGTCGCGGCGGCGTTCACGCGCCGCGTCCCGGATGCACTCGCGGTAGCCCGCGCCGCGGGGGTGCACGAACCGCCGGGCCGGACCAGCGTCACGGTCCCGGCCGTGTACGCCGCGACGCCGCGGGTGCTCATCACCGGCTGGCTGGAAGGGGCGAGCCTGTCTACGCTGCTCGATGGGCGCACGGATCTGCTTCCGGCGGGCTGGCGCGAACTCGACAGCGGCGATGCAGCGGACCTGGCCGCCCGGCTGCTCGGGCACGCCATCTACGCGCCCGCAGCATGCACCGGCTGGATGCACGCCGACCTGCACTCCGGCAACTTCCTGCTGCTCCCCGGCGGCCGGCTCGGCATGCTGGACTTCGGCGCGGTCGCCGCCACGCCCGGCGGCATCCCGGCGCCGTTCGGCGAGTTCGCCGCCGCAGTGCTCGCCGGGGACGGGCCGACAGCGGTCAGCCTGGCCCGGCAGGTCGGGGCGCTCGCCCCGGACGCCGAGGTCGATCCACAGCTGATTCTCGAGCTGCTGCAGCCGATCGTGGCCACGGCGGCCGCCGATAGCTTCGCCTACTCCCGGCCCTGGTTGCGCAGGCTCATGGCTCACCTGACCGAGCCGCGCTTCGCACCCGCGATGCGCAAGCTGACGCCGCCACCCGAATACGCCCTGGTCTGGCGGGCGACGCTCTCAGCCGCAGGGCTCTTCGCGCAGCTGGGCGCGACCGTGCCCACCCGCGGGTTCCACCTCGCCTACTCCCCAGGATTCCGCGGCGGCAACCCCCCCGCTCTGGCCGTGGCCGGCGCACCGTCATCTCCGTGCCCGCCCAGCGGCGCCAGCCGCTAGGCTCGCACAGCAGCCGCCGCGGGCCAGCTCTCGTAGGCCAGAGATGCAGGCCAGCAACCTCGGGATCCTCGCTCGGGATGGCCGAACAAGACCTGTTGGGCTTAGCTGGCACGGCGAGCCTGGAAGAGGCGCAAGTGATGGTCTTGGTCCAGACGAGAGCGTAGGCGCGGTCCTCGTTCGTGACTCACTACAGCCAGATTTCAAGATCGTCATCGATGTGCCGCCTGCGGATCACGACCGGGGGGCTGGCGTTCTGGCAGGAGGCGAGCGGCCTGCCGCTGCGGCAGTCGACCAGGTATCCCGAGTACCACCGGGACCGAACTGCACGGCCAGGAGTTCGAGCTGCTCGTCCAGCGGCTCGGGGACGGGCCAGCCTGGGTGCACCTAGTAGTACTTTGTTAGGTTCCGGCGAGGCCGGCGGCGAGCCGGTCGAGGGTTAGCGGCTGGCAGCACAGCGGGCAGGCGCCGAGGATGAGCACCAGGATGATCTGCAGCTCGTGCAGGACCTGGTAGAGGGTCATCCCGGCGCACGGGCTTTTGGGTCGGTGCGGAGCATGGTGCAGAACGCCTGGGCGAGGGCGGCGAGGGTGACGTGCCGGTGCCAGCCGGCGAACAAGCGGCCTTCGAAGTGGTCCATGCCCAGGCCGTGCTTGAGTTCCCGGTAGTCGTGCTCGATCCGCCAGCGGATCTTGGCCAGGCGCACCAGTTCGCCGAGGGGGGCGTCGGCAGGGAGGGTGGACAGCCAGTAGCCGCCGGGTTCCTCGGCCTGGGGTGGCCATTCAGCTAGCAGCCAGCACGCCGGGAAGCTCCGGTCAGCCTCGCGGGCGATGTGCCGGCTGGCCGGTCGCACCCGGATCGCCACAAAGCAGCTGGTCATGGCGGCCTCGGGATTGCCGCGGGTGACTTTGGTGCCGTGCCGCCAGATCACCGGCTGGGCCCGGTCTGCGTGAGCGATGGCGAGCTGGCGCAGGCTCGCCGGCGGGGCCGGGTAGGCGGGCTTGGGCGGCTGGCCCAGCCCGCCGTAGCGCCCGGCCTCAGGAACGGCCCCGGCCGGGTGCGCGCGAGGACTGCCCTTGACCGCGGCCACGTACTGCCAGCCGGCGGCGGTCAGTCCCTCCCGGAACGGCGCGTTATCGCCGTACCCGATGTCGGCCACCACCACCGGGCGGGTGCCCCGCGCGCGGTGATCTGCTCCAGCACGCCCACCCGCCGGGCCCGGTCATCTCCTCGATCATCTCCAGCGCCAGCCGCCACTTTTCGGTATGCCGCACCTGGCCCGGGATGCGGGACAACTCACGGCGGCGCCGCGGCGGCCGCCGCCACCGGATCGGCCAGCGCCTCATCGTCCCAGGATTCCGGGCAGAACAGCCGCCAGTCCGCCGCGCACGAGGCATGCTCGTTCACCAGATGCACGCTGACCCCGACCTGGCAGTTGCCGATCTTGCCCAGCGTGCCGGAGTACTGCCGGGCCACGCACGGCGACGCCGTCCCGTCCTTGGGAAAGCCGGTGTCATCGACCCCGAGCGCCTCCACCGGCTGGCTGGACGCGAACCACCGCGCCACATTCCCCGCACCGCTGCATAATCCCAGGTCGAGGACGTGATGAACTGCTGCAGCCGCTGATGATCCACACCCAGCCGCTCCGCCATCGGCTGCATCGACTTGCGCCGCCCGCCGGTCAGCAGCCCACGCACATACAGCCCACCAGCCGTCCGCTGGTCGCTGCGCGCCAGCCCATCCACCATCCCGGCAGTGAACTCCGCCAGCCGAGGCCAGACCTCCGCGATCTCCTCAGGTGCCATACCGGCATGACACTACAGACCGGCCAGCCCGGCACCCAGAACGACCTAACAAAGTACTACTAGACGTTCACACCGAGGCCGTTGAGGCCGAATGACCCGGCTCGAACGGCTCGGCGCGCAGCGAGTCGAGCGCGTGCATCACTGGTGGGTGATGCACGACCCGGCCGGCTTGCCGTTCTGCGTCTTGCCGGGCCCGCCCGCCATGCTCACGGATCACAGCGCGCACCGCTGGGACTGATGCCGGCGTTCCCTGAACACCCGCTGGGGTACTACCCGTGTTAGTAGGTAGCCCTGCGGCGCCTCTGCCCGGGGCCTCGCGCTGGCCGATCCGGCCAGCCGACCCCAACCGAGAGGAACCTCGAGCATGCGCCCGATAAGAAGTGCCCTTGTCCTGGGGGCGATGGCAGCCGTTGCCGCCGGAGTGGCCGCTCCGGCGGCGGCCGCGGCGAGCCAGGGCGGCCCTGCTGCCCAGTCATCGGTTGCCTTCACGCCCGGCTCGGGACAATCGGCCGTCGACTGGAACCGCGAGCTGATCACCATCTTGGGCACTCCGGGGGGCCAGCCCGCGACCGTGCATCCCACCCGCAGCTTCGCGATCCTGCAAGCGGCCGAGTACGACGCGGTGACCTCGATCACGCACGCGGCCCAGCCGTACCTGTTCTCGGTGCCGGCGCCGGGTGGCGCCCGGCCGGACGCCGCCGCCGACCAGGCCGCGCACGACACGCTGACCGCCCTCTACCTGTCGCAGAAGAGGGGGCTCGACCAGATGCTCGCCAGCGAGCTCGCGGCCATCCCCAATGGCCAGGGCAAGCAGCAGGGCATCAAGGTCGGAGCTGCCGTCGCCAGGCGGCTTGTCGCCCTCCGGTCGTCCGACGGGTCAGCGGCGACACCGCCGCCGTTTGTCGCCGGGAACAAGCCGGGCGACTACCGGCCGACTCCGCCAGCCTTCACTCCGCCGGTGTTCACCAACTGGGGCTCGGTCACGCCGTTCGTGCTCAGCAGCGGGCGGCAGTTCCGCCCGGCCCCGCCACCGCCGATCACCAGCGTCGCCTACGCCCGCGCGCTCAACCAGGTCAAGAGCCTCGGCCAGGACACCAGTACCACCCGCACCGCTGACGAGACCACGCAAGCAAAATTCTGGGGCGCGGCGCCGATCTGGAACGTTTGGAATGAGGTCACCCAGAAGCTCGCCGTGAGCCAGCACGCCAGCTTGCAGCGGACCGTGACCGTGTTCGAGAACTTGGACCTCGCCCTGGCCGACGCCACCATCGGCCTGTACGACGCGAAGTACCACTATCTGGTGTGGCGCCCGGTCACCGCGATCCAGCTGGGCAACACGATCGGCAACCCGGCCATCACAGGCAACCCCACCTGGAACCCGCTCGCGGTCACCGCGGCCGACCCGTCCTACCCCGGCGCCCACGCTGCGATCAGCCAGACGGCAGCGACCGTTCTGTCCGCCTTCTTCGGTGATCACCAGCAGCTGATCGTCAGCTCGGACGGTGATCCCGGCGTGACCCGGTCCTTCGGCAGCTTCCAGGCGGCAGCCGACGAGGCAACGCTCAGCCGGATTTTCGCCGGGCAGCACACCATGATCGACCTGGTGGCCGGCCAGCAACTCGGCCGCCAGGTCGCCGAGTTCGTGCTCGGCCACCTCGGGTCGGCGCCAGCGGGCGCGCGCTGACAAAGCCGCACCCGCGGGAGCGGCGGATGTCTTCCCACATCCGCCGCTCCCCGGCGCACCCGGCCAGGACGGTCCCCGGCGGCGGCCGCTCAGGTCTGAAGGTTGAAGCCGCCTGGCGCCCACGGCCGCCCTCACCGGGCGGCAGGGCGGCCGGTTGGCGGACCCACCGCCGGAACAACCCGCCTGCCCGCGTGAACACCACGCTTCTACTAGCCATGTTAGTAGACGGAGATAATCAACGTTACCAGGAGGTAACATATGCGACACCCACGAACTATCACCGCCGGCATCGGCCTTGCCGCCATGGCCGCCGTCGGCGGTGTCGCCGCCGTTTCGGCGGGTGGCTCGCCTGCCGGTAGCGCCCCCTCCGCCGGCACCGCGGCGGCTACCGTGCGCACCGCACCGGCGGCCGTCGGGCGCAGCACCGGGGCGATCCTGGTCAAAGCGCAGGCCGCGGCGGCCAGCACGCCGGGCAGCCTGGACTCGACCTTCGGCACCGGTGGGAAGGTGCTGACCGACCTCGGCGTCGGCGCGGGCGTGCCCAGTGACGCGGTCCTGCAGCCCAACGGCGATATCGTGGTCAGCGGCGGCTTCGGCGTAGCGCGCTACCTGCCCACCGGCAAGCTGGACACCACGTTCGGCACCGGCGGGCTGGCCTCCACCGGCTTCGTCGGCGGCGAGAGCGGCACGGGCGTCGCCCTCCAGCCTGACGGAAAGATCATCTGGGTGGGCAGCCAGGGCAACCCCAGCTTCCCGGCCGGCGGGACCTTCTCGTTCGCGGTAGCCAGGTTCACCGCCAACGGCAGCCTGGACACCAGCTTCGGCACCGGTGGCCAGGCCAGCGTGGAGTTCTTCGCCCCGCCGATGCAAGGTGCCCAGGAGTTCGCCGGCGCGGTGCTGGTTCAGCCGGACGGAAAGATCCTGGTGGCCGGCTCAGCCAGGCAAGGCCAGATCAGGTTCGCGCCGATTCAGGGCGCGCTGGCTCGTTTCAACGCCAACGGCACCCTGGACACCAGCTTCGGCACCGGCGGGAAGATCCTCTCCAGCAGCGGCGGGATCACCGCGCTGGGCATGGACGCAGCCGGCAACATCTTTACCCTCCCCGCCCGCGCCGAGTTCAGCCCCATGGGCCAGGCCGACACGGGCGTGACTCCTGCGGCCATCAGCGCCAGCTCACATGGCGGCAGCAGCGTGTTCCTGCCCTCCGGCCAGTTCGTCCAGGCGAACACCATCGGCGTGGCCAGGCATGACGTTGACGTGCAGGTGCAGCGCTTCAACCCGGACGGCAGCATCGCGTCGGCCAGCCCGGCGTTCGACTACTCGGGCGCTCCCGGCCTGGACCAGGCGCGGGACAGCGCCGACGCAGTGGCCGTCCAGGCCAACGGGCAGGCCGTGGCCGGCGGAGCGCACTTCCTCAGCACCAGCCTCTTCGGCCTGGCCCGGGTCAACGCGGACGGGACCCTGGACGCCGGCTTCGGCAGCGGCGGAGTCCTGGCCACCACCTTCAACGGCGGTGAAGGCGTCGGCGCGGTCGTCATCCAGCCTGACGGCAAGATCATCGCCGCCGGCTTCTCCGAGAACAACACCACCGGTCACGTCTTCATCGCCTTGGCCCGCTACGACCCCTAACCGGGCCGGCTAACCGCTGTCCGGCTGTGTGCGGCAGGCTTACCCCGCTTCCAACGCGAGCGGGGTAAGCCTGCCGTGCTGCTGCCGAGGATGCCACGCCGCGCCCGGACTACCCACCGCGAACGGCCCGGGCATCCGGCGACCACCTCGTTGCCTACTACCTGACCAACAACGCCGGCGTTCATGCCCTGCGCGCCGACGACATCCCCGCCACCCGAACTTACCTGCAGCAGGCGGCACAAGCTATGCGGGCCAGCGGGGAAGCGGGCATCGACCTGTCGATCAACATGGGCTGGGTGCTGCACCAGGACAGCGACCCCGGCAGCGCGCGATCCAGCTTCGAGGCCGCCCTGCGGATGAGCCGCCGCAACGGGGATCGGTTCGGTATCGCCCTCGCCGGTCTCGGCCTGGCGTGCCTGGCCGCCGATGCGGGTGACTGGCACCGGGCGGCCATGCTCCACGGCGTTGCGCAGGCCTTCCTCGGCCGGTCCGGGCGAACCGTGGGAGGAGCTTGAAGCACGCTACCGCCGGGGCAGCCTGGACCAGGTGCGCGCCCACCTCGGCCAGGAGCAACTCGACCGCGCCTACGCCAGAGGCATGGCGCTCGGCCCCGATGAGGCACGCGACCTGGCCTCCGGAAAGGCTCCCCGCCTTATCTTCCCGCGTGACATAAGTGCTCGTTATGGCGCTGCATGGAGGGGTCACGCTGGACCACAGACTGTCGATCAGATCGGCGGCTACGCGCGCGCCCGTCCAGCGGCCTGACTCAGGCTTTTCTGATGCGCACGCGCCGTTGTTGGGCGCTCCGGGATGGTGCGCGCGGACTGCCTCATGTGAGGAGCGTCTGGCGATGCGGCGGTGTCTGTGCCGCGCGGTGGTCTCATGGCGCACGCTGACGGCTCTGCGATAGCGCCTCGATGCAGGCGCGGAGGGCGGCGGTGAGCTGCTGGCGGTGTGCGGGACTCAGCCCGGCCAGCATCTGCTGTTCGATGGCGTCGACAGCCTGGTGGCAGGAGCGGAGGGCCGCGTGCCCTTGCTGGGTGAGGTCTGCCTGCAGGATGCGGCCGTGGACGGGATGCGGGCGCCGGGTCACCCATCGCTTGTGCTCGAGTTCGCGCAGGAGCTGGTTCATGGTCTGCGGGGTGACGAATGCGCGGCGTGCCAGGTCGGCGTTGGACAGCCCTGGCTCTTCATGGAGGGCGGTGAGCAGTGCGTACTGGCCGATCGTGGCGTCGTGCTCGTGCAGTGCCGCGGCCATCGCGGCGTGGAGTACGGACTGGGCGCGCTTGAGCAGGTATCCGGGCCGGCCGGTACTGCCGGGCCCCGGTGAAGCTGTCACGAGCTGGCCTCCTCCTTGCCGAGTATCAGGCGGTCTGACATAATATCAGTCTACCTGATATAAGTGGGAGGTCATCATGTCCGTCACCGGACCCGATTTCGTCGCTCTCCAAGTGCGTGACCTGGACAGGTCGTCGCGTTTTTACACTGAGCGGCTGGGGCTGCAGCGCGCGCCCGTCTCGCCGCCCGGAGCGGTCGTGTTCAGCACCGCGCCGATCCCGTTCGCCGTCCGCGAGCCCATGGTGGACCTGGACGCGGCCAGCCGACTTGGCTGGGGGGTGGCGCTGTGGCTGAAGGCCGGCGATGACATCGACGGGCTGCACGGCGACCTGGCCAGTAACGGTGTCCCCATCGTGACGCCGCCGTTCGACGGTCCGTTCGGGCGGACGTTCGCGTTCGCCGACCCCGACGGCTATGTCATCACGGTGCACAGCTGACCCGCGATAGAGACGTTTGTCTTGACCGCGCGGGGCCCGGTCTCGCTGTCGCCAGCACCGGATCCTGGAGGCGTTCACCCCGGCAGCTTTCAGAGGCAGGACAGGCAGTCCGCCGAGAGCCCGGATGCAACCCGTCCCGGGCAACGAACGCAGAAGGGATCACGAACACCATGACACACCACACAACCCGGCCCAGAAGCTCACCCGTGCCGAGCTCGTCGCCCGCCTCGTCCGCGCCGGCGAACTGGAGGTGTCAGGTGAAGACCAGGCCGAGGCCGACACCTACTTCAACCAGGAAAACTTCCGCTTCCACGGTCCCGACGGCTTCGAATCCGACTACGCAGGGCTGACAGCATACTTCGCATCGATCCGCGCGGCCTTCGACGACCGGAAGATCACCCGGGGCATCATCGTGGCCGAGGGCACCACCATCGCGTGCCAGACCTGGATCGAGGGCACCTTCGCACGCGTGTTCACCCAGTCGCCCGCCGGCCCGCTACCCCCCACCGGCACAAGGGCCGTCATGGACCTGATCAACATCTTCCGGTTCGATAATGATGGGCGACTGATCGAGGAATTCGTGCGCACCGATTACCGCAGCCTCCTCCGCCAGCTCGGCGCCCAAGGCCAGTGACCAGCGCGGGCCGCTGGGGTTGGGCGATGTGCAACGATGCGCAGGCGAAGGCTTCCGCCAGGGGCTGTGCCGACAGCGCCGGGGTGGAGCATCTCGGTACCATGGTGGGCATGGTCCCGGCGGATCCCCGGGTGGGCGGGACCCCTGCCGCTGCCCGGCTTGATCATGAGTCAGCCGAGTGGCTGCGGGTGCTTGGCGAGGCCGGTCCGCCGCGGGAGGCGGCGCTGGCACGGCTGCATGAGCTGCTGGTGCGCATCGCCCGGGGGGAGGTCGCCCGGCGCGGGCCGCGACTGCGGATCTCCGGCCCCGAACTCGATGACCTGGCTTGCCAGGCGGCGGCGGATGCGCTGCTGGCCATTACCGGCAAGCTCGGCCAGTTCAGGGGCGAGAGCCGGTTCACGACCTGGGCGTGCAAGTTCGTGATCTTCGAGGTGTCGGCCAAGATCGGGCGGCACTTCTGGCGACACCCCAGCGTGCCGCTGGACGCCGAAGACTGGGATCGGCTGCCGGGTCACTTCGGTTTCGACCCCGCGTACCAGGCCGAGTGGCGGGAGCTGTTCGCCGCGCTGCGCCGGGCGGTGGACACCGAACTCACCCCGCGGCAGCGTGAGGTCTTCGTCGCGATCGTGCTCAACGAAGTCCCGCTGGATACCCTGGTCCTTTCGCTGGCTTCCAGCCGCAACGCGATCTACAAAATGTTGTTCGACGCCCGGCGTAAGCTCCGGGCCGCTCTTGCCGCTAACGGGTATCTACACGATGAACCTTCGAGGCGCTCATGAATGGCCGGTCAGAACTGGACCGCTTCTTGCGGACTGATCCGCGCGATGTGGGGTGCGCCCAGGCGATGGAGATGCTGCACGTCTATGCCGAACTGGTCGCTGCCGGCGCCCCGGCCGAGCAGCGGTACCCGGGCATCGCGGCGCATCTGCGCGCGTGTGGCCCGTGCGGTGAGGACTTCGAAGGGCTGCTAGCCGCGGTGCGCGACGACGCGCACTGACCGCCACCCGCTGCTGGCCGCCCCGCCTCGCCAGGCTGCAACCAGGCCTTTTCGCTCATCGCTGGACAGGCGCCCGTGCCCGCTCTCTGGTGACACCCTCTGGCGAACCCTGACCGGTTCGCGTCTGCCCGCCGGGCGGGTTGCGGCGCTGGGCAGCGCGGGCGCGGCGCAGAAGGCACGGATCGGCCGCGCCATGACACCAATACCAGGACGCTGACCCCGGCCGCGACGGTAAGAGCGGTGCCTGCCGAGGCGCTAATGAGGTGCGGGAGCTTCACTGGCGTCCAGGTCTCCCGCTGTACCGGATCTCCGGGAAGGAACGAGCAGATGGCTGTTTCGCGCACCCCTGCGCCGACGGATTGCGGTCGGCCTCGCACATTCTAGACGCGGCCACTGCCCGGCCGCCGTATCCGCCGATGCCCGTCCCGTTCACCGATCAGTCCCCCTGGGCCCGGGTCATCAGGCACGCCCGGTGCGCTGACAGCAGCCTTGACCCCGACCAGTGGTTCCCTGTCAGTGTGGAGACAGACAAGGCCCGCCGGGAGGCGGCCACGGCCATCGCCGTCTGCACCGCCTGCCTGGTACGCGCCCAGTGCCTGGAGTTGTCGCTGCGGCACTGGGATATCGGCCAGCATGGCGTCTGGGGCGGCCTGGTCGCCGCCGAACGCGCGGCATTGCGCCGCCGGAGGCACCTGAGCATAATCCGCTAGGCCACGTGCATAGTCCTCACTGACGGCGCTGGTCCAGATGTGGCCGTGCACAGCTCACCAGGGGGGCGCCTATGAAGGTGATGGCGTCGCTGGATTGCCGTCGTGCAACTTCTTGGAGGCGGCGAGTGCCGGTTTGGCGTCGCCCTGGGTGGTGGCCATCCGCACTGATGGAGACGGCGGGCCCCAGTTGGGGCCCGCCGTTGCTCGTGAGGGTGTGGTTAGCGTGGGGGGAACTGGGAGTTGGGGGCGGGGGGGGCGAGGTTGGCGGTGGGCGCCTGGGCGGTGAAGCCAATCACCGCGCAGTTGATGTCCACGCCGACCGAGCCGTAGGGGGCCG